>JAEEGL011822694.1_pt1 | contig 10918 bp, 6 predicted proteins | sample 9134231 | NCBI WGS metagenome assembly JAEEGL01 (sample SAMN16246548, study PRJNA631951) | gut metagenome | biome: gut microbiome; feature: rumen; material: fiber-attached | host: Bos | place: Iran: Karaj | collected 2018-10
GATCGGCTTGCCGTTAAGAGTCACGGACTTGACGTACTTGTTTTCCTTCGAAAGGTTCCTGGCGATGATGGTGAAGGTGTTGGGCCGCGCAGAGCGTGTAGAACGCGTAGAAAGCGTCACCCTGTCCACTTGCGGGGCGCCGAGGACGTATTCGCCTCCGCATGGGTTGAACGGATAGAAGCCCATGGCCGAGAATATGTACCACGCGCTCATCTGTCCGCAGTCGTCGTTGCCGCAGAGCCCGTCGGGCTTCGGGAGATAGAACTTGTCGAACACTTCGCGTATGCGCTCCGCCGCCTTTTCGGGGTGTCCGACCTGGGGATAGAAGTAGATGACGTGGTGGCTAGGCTCGTTGCCCTGCACGTACTGCCCGATAAGGCCGGTTACGTCAAGCACCTCTCCCATGCCTTCCGTCTTCGACGGAGCCTCGAAAAGCGAGTCCAGCTTCTTCACAAAGGCGTCGCGCCCGCCCATTGCGTCGACGAGCCCCTGAGGGTTTTGCATTACATGCCATGTGTACTGAAACGCATTCCCTTCCGTAAAGTCGTTCGCCTTGTCCGCTCCGTGCCCAAGCGTGTATGGGTCGTACGGCTCGCGCCACTTTCCGTTCGAGTCCTTGCCGCGCACAAGGCCGATTGACGCGTCGAACACGTTGCGCCAGTTCTCCGAGCGCTTTAAGAAGAACGCTGCGTCTTCGGCGAAGCCTAGCTGTCTAGCCATGATTCCGGCGCACCAGTCGTCGTATGCGCACTCCAGTGTGCGCGAGACCGACTCGCCCTTGATTTCGTCGAAAGGATAGTAGCCGTACTTGTCGAGCAAGTCCCACCGTTCCTTGCGGCGGTTCTTGTGCTGTTTCGTCAGCGTGTCCTTGATCTGCTCGTATGCCGCAAGCCAATACCCGTCCTCAGTTCCCCATTCCCCGTTCCTCGTCTTCAGGAACCAATCGACGGCGACCGGCACGGAGTGCGTCCCTATCATGCATTGGTTGTCGACGCCCCAAAGGCACCATATCGGCAGGAACCCGGTCTTTTTGCCCTGCGCCAGAATCGAGTCAACCATGCCGGGCACGCGCTCCGGAGCGAGGATAGTGTAGAGCGGATGCGCCGCGCGGAACGTATCCCAGAACGAGAGCGTCGAATAGAATGGCTTTCCGCCCGCGTCGGAAATGTCGGTCGGCGCGATGAAAAGATGGTACATCGACGTATAGAACGACGTCTTCTGGCCGTCGGAACCCTCTACCTTGCAGCGCGAGAAAAGCTCGTTCCACGCATCGCGCGCCTCCTTGGCGGTGCGCGCGAAGTCCCAGTGCGGAACCTCCGCGGAGAGATTCCGCTCCGCCGCCGCCGCGGACGTGCTCGAAAGCGAGACCTTCAGGAGAAGCGGCTCGCCGTCGGCAACGCCAAAGTCGAGTTCGTGCCGCTCGCCGTTCTCGCGGACATCCCTGCGCGGCGCCATCTTGCGAGTCGCAACGGGCTTGCTGAACTTCATTGCGAAATAGCAGTCTCTCTCCACCCATCTCTTCAGGTGGAGATGGCCTGTCATGGTCGTTGCGTCTGGGAAAGACGTCTCGCACAGGACTACGTGTGTCGCGACGTCGGACTTGTCGCAGTGCCCCCACTGAAGGTCCACGAGAAGCCGGGCGGTGTCTCCCGTTCTGAACGTGAACCTGTAGAAGGCGACGTGCGGCGAGGCTGCAACCTCTGTCGCGATCCCCTGCGCCGGATATCGAACCGAGTACAACCCGGGGCGGGCTTTCTCGTCCGACTTGGCCGCTGTCTTGAGCTCGTTCTCGCCATCCCCGGCAAATGGCTGGATGCGTATGTCGCCCAGGTCCGGGCACCCTGTGCCCGAAACGGCGTTCTGCACGAAGCCGAAAAGCTCGGCGTCCTCCAGCTGGTAGCCACTGCAGTACTTCCATTCGCCTGTTCCGCTCGTCGGGCCCGCCTGCACCATGCCGTGCGGATAGCATGCGTTCGGATGGCAGTTCGCCGTGCCGGCCGTTCCGATGAAAGGATCGACCCAGCGGGCGAGATCCTCGCCCCGTGCCACGGCAGGTACGGCCAGCGCGAATGACGCCGCCACCAAGCAGCCCTTTAGGCATTCAGTTTTCATTCTGTCGTACATACTCCAGTTTCCAGCCTGCAGACATTATACAATAAATCAGGAAAGGGCGGTAAAACGGATGCGAAAAACAATTACAACAAAAGCGAAAGTCGAAAAGGGTGTTTCAGTCGTTGAGGGGGCTGAACGGATCCTCGTCCGTCTCGAGAAGTCCTTCCTTGTCCTCGATGCGCCCCATATACTCTTCTGCGATTTCCGGCGGAATCTCGTAGGGCTTAGTGTGGTCTATCTTCCACTGCTTCCAGCCCGGCTTGCGGAACGGATTGCGGAAGGTCTTTGTGAGCTTGTTGCGCTGTTCCAGATGTATCATGCAGGCGCGTATGCATCCGCATGCGCCCTCGACGGCGCGCCCGTAGCCGTACTGCCTGGGGAAGTCGCCCTCGAAGGGCGAAAGCGCCTTGTCCGCGCCGCCGTGTATTCCCTCCTCGCAGGCCAGCTCGTCAAGCTTGCCCCACTCGATCTCGTGGCCGCAGACCGTGACCTTGACGGACTCCGTCATCGAAATCGCGTGCCCCGCGCAGTTCCTGACGCAAAGCTTGCACCGGTCGCAGATGTGGCCTTCGTAGATCGGGTCGTACTCGTCGAACTCCGCGTCCGTGAAGAGCATCGCAAAGCGGACGCGCGGACCGAACTCCGGGGTGAGGAACATCTTGGACCATCCGAACTCGCCAAGCCCCGCAAGGTACGCCGCCATGCGGAAATGCACCAGCACGTCCGGCGCGGGACGCCCCTCCGCGACATGTCTGCTCAATCCGGCGCGGAACTTGCCCGTCACCGGGTTCACGGAGTCGCCGCCGTTCGCGTTCTGGAGCGGGAACACCTCGTAGCCGCGCTCTTCGAGATAGCGGTTCAGCTTCCAGAGCACCATCGGCCCGTGCACCTGGTTCAGAGAAGCGTAGCCCATGCCGGGGTAGTCCAGGAAGCGCGTCCCTTCCTCGATGCCGCGGAGAAGCCCGCGCGGAATGCGGAAGCCGAACACAACCATCGACTTTGCCCCGGGGAAGATGTATCGCGGGTCGTTCTGCTTCGGCGCTCCCTCCCATCGGCTCATCGGCGCAATGCCGACGCAGTCCGCGCCGAGGCGCTTCGACAGCGCTTTAATCTCCGCGCTCGTGACATCCTGGAAGTTCTCGGTCATCAGGCGACGCCTCCGCTGGACGAGTTGTCTTGCACAAGCCCGGCCGCAGCCTTCGTGCCGTAGTTGGACTTGATGTTGTAGTTGGTGTAGGCGTCGTGCGACTCGATGTTGCCCTCGTATTCCCTGCGCGTGTCCTCCGGGATCTCGTACGGCTTGGAGTGGTCTACCTCCCACTGCTGCCAGCCTTCCTTGCGGAACGGGTTGCGGAACCCGTGCGTCATCTTGGCGCGCCGCTCCAGGTGCACCATGCAGGCGCGGATGCATCCGCAGCTTCCCTCGTGGGCGAGGCCGTAGCCGTACTTGCGCGGATAGTTGCCGTCGAACGGCGAAAGCTCGCGGTTGAGCCCGCCCTCCCGAAACGCCTTGGAGCAGGCCATCTCGTCGCGCTTCGCCCATTCGACCTCCACGCCGCATATCGTCTTCTTCACGGTTTCCGTAGGCGAGATGCACTTGCCATGGCAGTTCTTGACGCACTCCATGCAGCGGTCGCATATCCTGCCCGTGTAGATTGGGTCAGGCTCCAGTTCCGCGTCGGTGAGCATTATCGCGAATCGCTGCCTGGGGCCGAACTCCGGCGTCAGGAACGCGCGCGAGTATCCGAACTCGCCCAAGCCCGCGAGAAACGCAGCCATGCGGAAGTCGACCGAGACGTCCGGCGCGGGGAGTCCCGGCCTGACGGGGCGGCTCCATCCCCTGCGGAAGTTGCCGGTGAGCGGGTTGACCGCCTCGCCGCCGCCAACGTTCGCCATGGGGACGGCCTCGTAGCCGTGGTCTTCCATGAAGCGATTCATCTCCCACAGCACCATTGGCCCGTAGATGGAGTTGAGCGCGGCGTAGCCCATCGTCGCGTAGTTGAGGTAGTGAGTGCCTTCCTCGATTCCGCGCAGGCTGCCGCGGGGGATTCGGAAGCCGAACACGATCATCGACTTCGCGTCTGGAAAGATGTACCTGGGGTCGTGCTGCTTGTCCGCAGCGCCTTCCCAGCGGCTCATGGGGGCGATGCCGACGATGTCGGCGCCGCATTCCTTCGCCTTGGCCTTGACTTCGGCCGCATTCAGTTCTTTTTCGTATGACATAATAAAAAGTTTAAAGTTTAAAGTTTGAAGTTTGAAGTTAAAAGTTTAAAGTTGACAATCGCATGTGGACTTGGGGTTGAGACGGCGCAAGACGGGAATCAGCAGGAGGCCCGCGGCAACGGACACGCTCGTCAGCGATGCGGCAAACGCGATGCGGCCATAGATCCAGCCGCCTACCGCGAACATGAGCGAGTAGATGGCGGCGCATGAAACCGTCATGGCCAGCATTCCCCACGCGATGTCGTGGCCGTTCGCGAGTATCTTGTTCTGGAACGCCGCGCGCTTCGACGCCTCTGTGGGCGGCGTCAGGAAAGTGACGGCCACCCAGGCCGCGGTCGTTATGGACATGACAATCAGCAGCCGGTGCCAGGCCGCCAGCTTCGGCCCGCCAAGATGCGGATAGACGAGCTGGAGGAAAACCGCCACGACGAACGAAACGGCCATTGCCGTTATCTCGCTCCAGGCGTTGATTCGCATCCAGAACCACCTGAGAAGATAGATGAGCCCCGTTCCGGCGCCTATCTGGAGGACGAGGTTGAACACCGCGCCAGCCGAGACGAGGAAGGGCGATATGGCGGCGGTGGCAAGCATGAGGACGACTGCGGTGACGCGACCTACGACGATGAGTTCGCGCTCGCCGGCCTCCGGACGGACGAATCTCTTCCAGAAGTCGTTGGCGATGTAGTTCGACCCCATTGAAAGATGCGCCGCGACCGTCGAGAAGAGCGCGCCCATCATGGACGCCGCGACGACTCCGAGCCAGCCGTTCGGCACGAACGTGAGCATCGCGGGATACGCCAGGTCGCCTTTGACCAGAGAGGGATTCACGTTCGGAAACGCCTTCTGGAGCGAGGCGAGGTCGGGGAAGACGATAAGCGACGCGAAAGCCGTCAGATACCACGGCCAGGGGCGTATCGCGTAGTTGACCACCTGATAGAGAATCGATCCTCCCACGCAGTGACCCTCGCTCTTCGCGGAAAGCATGCGCTGGACGATGTAGCCGCCGCCGCCAGGCTCGGAGCCGGGATACCACACGTTCCACCACTGTACCGCGACAGGTATCACGAACACGGCGACGAACAGGTCGGTGTTTGAAGGGTCGGGGAAGAACGACAGGTGGCTTTGCACCGCAGGGTGCGACATCATCGCCGAGAAGCCGCCGACTGCGGGATGGTTGATCGCGTAGTGCATGCCCGCAACCGCGCCGACCATGATTACCGCAAAAAGGAAGAAGTCGGTGTAGATCGCGCCGCGGAAGCCGCCGAGCGCCGAATATACGATCGAGGCGACGGCCGTGACGGCTATCACAGTCCATTGCCCAACGCCGAACAGCGCCTGCCCGATCTTTATCGCGGCGAGCATGACGAGCCCGGTCGTTATGATGTTGAAGACCAGTCCCAGGTATATCGCACGGAAGCCGCGCAGGAACGCGGCGGCCCTGCCGGAGTACCTGAGCTCGTAGAACTCTATGTCGCTCTTCGCTCCGGAGCGCACCCACAGGCGAGAGTAGACGAACACGGTGAGCATCCCGGTAAGGAGAAACGCCCACCAGTTCCAGTTCTCGCCGAGAGAGGAGTTGCGGATGAACTCGGTGAACATGTTGGCGGAGTTGGTCGAGGTCGAGGCCGCGCACATGGAGACGCCGATAAGCCACCAAGGCATCGAGCGGCCAGAGAGGAAGAAGTCCTTCGCATCCTTGCCGGCGCGGCGCGAACAGACTGCGGCAATGACGAAAAGGGCCAGGAAGAACAGCCCTATCGCGAGAAAGTCTATCCAGTTCATGTTCATTGCGAGCACATTATACAAAAACGCATGAGTCGATTAAAGAAATGAAAGCGAAAAACAATTGCAATAAATGCGAAGCGGGGGGGGGTGCACAAGCGCTCAATGTTTTGATATAATCGCACAACGATGAAAGCGAAGGTCCTTGTAATACTGCCGTCCGACAAGTTTCTGCACCGCCAGATACTGGAGGGCGTGCTCGCCTACGGGCACGAGCGCGGGCCATGGCAGTTCCACTTCGAGACCGGCGACCGATACGAACAGGGAATGGAAAGGGTCAGAAGATGGGGCTGCAGCGGCATTATCGCAATGGTGCGCGACTGCGGGCAGCTTCGGAAAATGCTGAGCACGAGAGTTCCCGCCGTATACCTGAACCCGCCGCTGTCCTACAAGGGGACGACGACTCCGCCAGTGTGGGCCACGTTCGTGAGCCGCAACCAGGAAGACGTCGGGAAGTCGGCCGCCGAGTATTTCCTTGAACGCGGCTACCGCAAGTTTGCATTCATCGGCACGCCAAAACCGACGGAGTGGTGCGAACGGAGGCTCAACGGCCTTCGCGACAGGCTGGCGAGGGAAGGCTACGGATGCTCGGTGTTCCCCGGGGCGCCGAAATGCGACCTGGACGACTTCGACTGCGAATCCCCGCATGTGGCAAAGTGGCTGAAGACGCTTGGGCCAAACACCGCGCTGTACGCCTCGAGGGACAGGCGGGCGGTGCAGATGCTCAACCTGTGCATCGACCTCGACATTCCCGTGCCCGGCGGCCTGGCGGTGCTGGGCACCGACAACGACGAGGTCCTCTGCGAGTCAGTGACGCCGTCGCTCTCGTCTATCGCGTTGGACGGACGCAACGCGGGGATGCTGTGCGCCAAGCTCCTCGACATGCATATGCGCAGGCGAAAAGTCGAGCCGCTGGTCGATCTCGCGTTCCCGAGCGTCGTGACGCGCCAGTCAACGGACGAAACGCTCGTGCCCGACAGATTCATCGCAAAAGCCCTGGCAATCGTGCGCAGAGACCTCTCGGTCGGTCACACCATCGCCGACATTGCGAAAGAACTGCATGTCTCCAGACGCACGCTTGAGACGAAGGCGCATATCGTCCTTGGTACGACGCTCAAGAACGAGATTAACCGAATCAGGCTCAACGAGGCCGTGCACCTCATATCGAACACGGATCTTTCGATCCAGGCAGTGGCCGAACGATGCGGCTTTTGCTGTGCGAGCCACCTCAACACGCGCTTCAAGGCCGCCTTTGGGCACAGCCCGTCCGTATTCCGCTACCGCAACCCGCGTTAGGCGCCGGCGCTTGTCAAAACGCAAATTTCATGCCGATCGAGAAAATGATTTGCTTGTCGTAGTCGTATGTCGGGTTGTCGCCGCTCAGGACGCGTCGGTCAAGCTGGAACCAATACGCTGCCTTGGCGTAGAAACACCGCCACGACACCCCGCCGACGAGTTCTCCCGCGTTTGCGCCGCTCTCCCTGTCCCCTGTTTCGTTGCGTGAATCGACGAACCAGGTGTTCAGGGCCCCAAACGCCTTCAAGCCATTAATCGTCTCGTATTCCTCGCTCGCGGAAAGGAGGAGCTCGAATCGGCCTTTGGTAGGGCCGTGGAAACGATACCACAGCGATGCAGTCGGATTCAGGAACGTCTTGGCAGTTGCATCGAGAATCGCGGCGTCGCTTGGGGCCCTGCCTGTTGCCGGGAATGTCCAGTGGAACCACCGCGCAACGAGGCGCACGTCGTCCTCAAGCCCGGTATATCGGCTCCACTCGAATCCCGCCGTCGGATCGAGTTCGACCCATTTCCCCGGAGTTTCTTCAGGATAGCGGCTTGTGTTGGAGATCGAGAGCTTCCCGATGCACCCGGCGAACGCCGGAATCGTCGTGTCCTTGATGCGAAAGTCCGACAGAAAGCCCCTCATGCAAGTCACCGGCGCGTCATGGATTGTGCGGCCCTTTGAAACGCAGGCCGAGTCCGTCGAAACGTCCAGTTTGCCGTTCAGGCCAAAGGCATGGGATTCCCCCATCGACATCGCACATGCGGAAAGCAACGAGACTGTTGCGCAAACCGCCCATGCCCGCACTGACTTCAACGCCACTGCCATCGCCCGAGAATCTGCTTGGTTGTTCCACCATGCCGTAGCCCTGATTCGCATGTTCATCCTTCATTTCGTCCGCCGCTGCGCTTGTTTTTTCATATTGTACTAAATATGCATGGTGGCAGAAATGAATAAACGCGCAAAATAAACATCAACAATCGGGAAGCTCTGTCTTGTGGACGGAATTTCCCGATTGGACGATGGGGCTTGCCCTGGGTTGGGGGCCTGAAGGGTCTAGAAGCTCTTCATCACCTGCCGCAGTGCGCCCTCGCAGTAGCCGCATTCGGCGCATTCGCGCGCGCATGCCGATGTGCGCGCGAACCAGTCGGACGGAAACGCCACGTTGTCGATGAAGTTCGGGAAGAACGCGGGCGAGAACCCCGGCTCGAAAAGATCCAGCAGATTCCCCTCGAACGTCCCGCGCTCGTAGGCGGAGATCACCATGTCGGGATTCGCGTGCTGGCGCGTAGCCAGCTTCACAACGTCGACCAAGCCTTCGTAATGATGCAAATCCTCCGGGCGGACCCACGTCGCCTTGAGGATTTCCGCGGAGTTCTTCCTGTCCCTGTACAGCGTCCAGCAGAGGTGCGGATTCCAGCCTTTGGAGTTCTCGGCCTTCATTGCCGCGTCCGAGTGGGCGATGAGGTTGTCGTGGTAGGTCTGCCAAGGGCAGTTCCTCAGGCACCCGGAGTTCGCAAGGATGCAAAGCTTCTTCCCGTTGTCATGGCACCAGCGGGAAAACCGCTTGACGGTCTCCAGGCTGCGTTGCACGTCGCGCCCGATGTAATACGAGTCGAAGAGCGGCGCGAGGTAGCGGAATGCCTGGAGCGTAGTGAGGCGCATGTTCACCGAGGCGCGAACCTCGATGTCCGGCGATATCGTCTTCAAGGTGCGCGCGACGAACGGCGACGCCGTCGTGCATGTTTCCGGACGGCAGCCCCACGAGTCAAGTTTCCCGACAATGGCCGCGATGCGCTTCTCCAAGGCGACGCTCATCGCCTCCGCGCCGTAGCAGTTGGCGTTCAGGAGAAGGTCCAGCTTCAATCCCGCGCCGCGAAGCCGCGTCAAGTCGCGCTTGAGCGCCGCCTCGAGCTCTTCAGGGTCGCTCTCCTCCTCGAAGCCGAGCTTTGGACGCCCCGACGGCTCGTCAACCCACGGGAAATACACCTCCCTCACGGACGGATGCCGCAAGACGATCTCTGCGAAAGGCGCGCCGTCCGCGAAATGCTGGTATCCGGCTGCAAGAGGCGTCATTGCCTCACCCCGCCACGGATGGTCACGAGGGCGTACATCCCGAACGTCGGCAGCGCACCGTCCGCCCCCAGCTCTACCTTCGCCGCCTTTTCGCCAAACGGCTCCTCTATCGTTGCCGTCATCCCCGGCTGAAGGAGGATTTTTGCCGCTTCGACGCTGGTTGCGGGGTCGTAGTTCAGCAGATGCACGGCGATTTCGCCGGACGGGAGGCGCCTGTATTCGGCAAACACGTGCGGCGGAAGTCCCTCGAAGCGGACCGGCGGACGCCATCCGGTCTTCTCGAGGTCGGCGACAAGCGCACGGCCTCCGTCCTTTGGCGGGTTTACGGAATAACGCCAGTCGAGGTCTGCCCCCTGGATCAGATCGGGCAGATCGCGCAGCACGACGTTCGTGAAGCCCCTCAGCTGCGGCAGCAGCGGGTTCTCGCGCCGTTGCGCGTTCCATTCATTGTAGCGCCCCGAGTCGCCGGTTACGACGAGCTTCCCTCCTTTCTTCGCCCATTCGACGAGAAACGACATCTGCGCGTCGGAAAGGGTGACGAGTCCGGGGACTACGATCACCTCCGTCTCGTCGGGCACGGCGATTGGCTCGCCGGGATATGACACGAGGTATCCGTAGGGAATGCGGTTGCGCAGGAATATCTCCTCGGCAGCCGCCACGCCCTGATGCGTCGCCTCGGAGAGGAGTATCTCCCTTTCCGGATAGAAGATGCGCACCGGGTGCATCGTGGGCGACGAAAGCTCGGCGCGATGCGAGGCGGCAAACTTGTTGAACGCCATGTGCTGGAGCTTTCTTCTCTCGAAAACGGCACTGTTGAGGAAGCCCGGCTCGGGCGATGGCGCCATTATCGTGCGGTCGGTCGGCACGCCGCCGAACACGACGTCTTCGACCATCGGCATGAGGAACTTCGCCTCTCGCTCGGGGATGATCGCGCTGTCGGTGTCGCACAGGGCGACGATGCGCTGCCCGAGATCCTGCGCGAACTTCAGGTCGCGAACGCGGTTGTAGATGCGTCCGTCCTTCACCTCGGGGAAATTCGTGTTCTGCATTATTATGAAGTCGAACGGCCTGCACAGCTCCGCCATGTTCTGGGCCAGGTCCAGATACCGCGCACGGCTGCGGTACGGCGACGGATTGCCGGAGACTATCGCATCGTGCTTTACGGACTTGATATGCGCCCGGAAGCGCGACATCACCCCGTTCATTGTCTCGCATCTCCAGAGCGCCCATGCCTGGAAGACCGGATCCTTCGCCTCGAGATGGTGCATCCGGCTGCGGCTTATCCTCGGCAGCAGGGCGGACGAGGCGTCGGCGAAGCCGAACCTGCGCAAGCGCTCGGCCTCCGGAATCTTCGCAAGCCACGCACGGAAGGTCTTTTCGCAGCGGGCGCAATAACACGGATAGTCGAACACATTGTCGAACATGATGCCGTCGAAGCCGCCGTCC
>JAEEGL011877462.1_pt1 | contig 10918 bp, 6 predicted proteins | sample 9134231 | NCBI WGS metagenome assembly JAEEGL01 (sample SAMN16246548, study PRJNA631951) | gut metagenome | biome: gut microbiome; feature: rumen; material: fiber-attached | host: Bos | place: Iran: Karaj | collected 2018-10
ACTTGTGGACTTTCCCCATTGCCTTCATCTTCGTCTCCTTCATTCTGGAAGCGCAAGGCATCCTGCGACGGCGGTCGCACCCGCGACTGCCGGCGACGCCAGGCACACTTCCGATTCCGCATGTCCCATCCTGCCGACGAAATTCCTGTTCGTCGTCGCGACGCACCGCTCGCCTTTGGCGAGGATGCCCATGTATCCGCCGAGGCACGGACCGCAAGTCGGCGTCGAAACTACGCATCCCGCCTCCGCGAAGCGCTCAAGGAGTCCCTCCTTCGCCGCCTCGATCCATATCCTCTGCGTCGCAGGAATCACGATGCACCGCACGCCCTCGGCGACCTTGCGTCCGTTCATCGCCGCAGCCGCCGCCCTGAGGTCGGAGAGACGTCCGTTGGTGCAGCTGCCGATCACGACCTGGTCTACGTGCATCCCCGCGACCTCGCGGACCTTTCGCGTGTTCGACGGAAGGTGCGGAAGCGCGACCGTCGGCTCGAGCCCAGCGAGGTCGATTTCGACCGTCCTCTCGTACTGCGCCCCTTCGTCGGCGGCGAACGCGCGGGGTTCGCGTGCTCCGTGCTCGCGCAGGTAGCCGGTGCATGCGTCGTCGACGGGGAAGATTCCGTTCTTCGCCCCCGCCTCTATCGCCATGTTCGCCACGGTGAAACGGTCGTCCATCGTCAGCGACGCGACGCCGTCGCCCGAGAACTCGAGGGACTGGTATCTCGCGCCGTCGACGCCGATCATGCCTATGAGGTGCAGGACGAGGTCCTTCCCAGAGACCCACTTTCGCGGTCTGCCCGCAAGCACGACCCTTATTGCCGAAGGGACCCTGAACCACGCCTCGCCGGACGCCATCCCTGCGGCCATGTCGGTCGAACCGACCCCGGTCGAGAATGCGCCGAGAGCGCCGTACGTGCACGTATGGCTGTCCGCCCCTATTATGCAGTCGCCGGCTGTCACGAGCCCCCGTTCCGGAAGAAGCGCGTGCTCGACACCGCAGTCGTGTCCGACTTCGAAGTAGTTGGCTATGCCCTGTTCCCTTGCGAAGTCGCGCATCGCGGCGCACTGCGCAGCGGCCTTTATGTCCTTGTTCGGCGCGAAGTGGTCCGGGACGAGCGCTATGCGCCCCCTGTCGAACACTTTTCCGCTGCCGAACTTCGGAAACTCCTTTATCGCGACCGGGGTCGTTATGTCGTTTCCGAGCACAAGGTCGAGCTTCGCCATAACGAGCTCTCCGGCGTGCACATCGTCCCTGCCGGCATGCGCCGCAAGGATCTTCTGGGTCATTGTCATTTTCATCTGGCGTTTCCTTTCGAGATTATGCAACTCTCGCCCTTGCGACAAGCGAGACTATGTCGCCGTCGTCTATGGTCTTCTTCTTGTCGGCAAGGCTCTTGAACTCGGCGAAGAGCGCGTCGACGACACGTCTCTCCAGCGAATATCCCAGTTCTCTGAGCCTCTGCTCGAAAGCATGCTCGCCGGAATGCTTTCCGAGGACGAACTCCGTCTTCCCGACGCCGACCGACTCCGGCGTCATGATTTCGTACGTGCGCGAGTCGGCCATCATGCCGTGCTGGTGAATTCCCGACTCGTGCGCGAATGCGTTGCGCCCCACGATGGGCTTGTTCGGCGCAATCCCGACCCCCGTCAGGGATGCAAGCAGCTTCGCCGCCGAGGACAGCTCCTCAGTCTTTATCCCGCAGTCGAGTCCGTAGACGCTCCGCCTGGTGCGGAGGTTCATGACGATCTCCTCGAGCGCGGCGTTTCCGGCGCGCTCGCCGATTCCCGCTATGCAGCACTCCGCCTGACGGGCGCCTGCGGCAAGTCCTGCGAGCGTATTCGCGACGGCGAGGCCCAGGTCGTTGTGGCAGTGGAGGGAAACGACCGCGCGGTCTATGTTCGGAACGCGGTTCATGACATCCGAGACCATGTTCGCTATTTCGCTCGGCGTTGAGTACCCAACCGTGTCAGGCAGGTTCACGGTAGCCGCCCCGGCCGAGATCGCCCTCTCCACGACAAGGCACATGTAGTCGCGATCCGTCCGCGACGCATCCTCCAGCGAGAACTCCACGTCTCCGCACAGGTTTCTCGCGTACTTGACCGCCGCCTCTATTCGCGCGAGCGCCTGCTCACGCGTCATCCTCAGCTTGTGCGCGAGATGAAGGTCGCTCGTCGCGAGAAACGTGTGTATGCGCGGACGCCTCGCGCCCTTCACCGCATCCCATGCGGCGTCGATGTCCTTGGCCAGCGCCCGCGAAAGCGACGCCACCACGGGGGTCTTCACCGCTCCGGCGATGGCCTCTACGCCTGCAAAGTCCCCTTTCGACGCGATGGCGAAGCCGGCCTCGACGACGTCTACGCCGAGAGACTCGAGTTCCAGGGCCATGCGGACCTTCTCCTCGATGTTCATCGAGTATCCGGGCGCTTGCTCTCCGTCGCGCAGAGTCGTGTCGAATATCCTTACCTTGTTGTCGCTCATGTACTACCTCACATTCCCCCGCATGCGGCGAGGACGGGCTCCGCAGACTCGCCATGCGGCTGCGCATGGACGGACGGCTTGACGCTCTTCAGATGCGCCGCGCCCGAGTTCCGCGCGCCTCGTTGTGCGTTTCACTTTATCCTCATTTCCCTTACGGTCTGTCCTGCAGGTATCATCGGATAGACGTTCGCGTCCGGATCGACCACGACCTCGACGACGCACGTCCTGCGCGACTTTACCGCGCGCTCCAGCACCGACCCGAGCTTCGCCGGATCGGCGACTCTGAATGCCGTCGCTCCGTGCGCCTTCGCGAGAGCGGGAAAGTCCGGAAGATACTTCTCGCCCTTCTTCCCGAGGAGCGTCGCGGAATATCTGCCGCGGTAGAAGAGCTCCTGCCACTGGCGCACCATTCCAAGGCATCCGTTGTTGATGACGACGAACGTCACGGGGAGCTTCTGCTCCACTGCGACGACGACCTCCTCGAACGTCATCTGAGCTCCGCCATCTCCGCAGACCGCGGCCACGCGGCTCGAGGGACGGGCCAGCTGCGCACCTATGGCCGCCGGGATCCCGAATCCCATCGTGCCCATTCCCCCTGACGTCAGGAAGCGCCGCGGCGCGCGGTGCGTGAGATGCTGCGCGCACCACATCTGGTGCTGTCCGACGTCGGTGGCGACTATGTCGTCCGCACCAAGCAAACGATCGAGGGCCTTGATGGCGTCCACGGGATGTATGAACCCGCTGCGCCTTGAAGGCTCTGCATGGTTCTTCCTGCGGAACTCCTCGACCTGCGCGCGCCACTCGGCGTGGCGCGCGGGACGCACCCTCGCGTCCACCGTCGCGAGGACGTCGCGAACGTCGGCCACTATGCCAAGCTCGACGCGCACGTTCTTGTTCACGGAGGAGGCGTCGCAGTCGACGTGCACTATCTTCGCGCGCTTCGCATACTCCGAGACCTTGCCCGTTATGCGGTCCGAGAACCGCACGCCGAGCGCTACGATCAGGTCCGCGTTGTCGATGGCGAGGTTCGCCTCGGGCGAACCGTGCATTCCGGCGAGTCCGAGCGAAAGCGGGTCGGACTCGTCGAACGCGCCCAAGCCCATCAGCGTAGTGGCGACGGGAATGTCCGCCTTGCGGGCGAGGTTTGAGAGCTCTTCGGACGCTCCGCCCGAGACGGCTCCGCCTCCCGCGTAGAGGACGGGCCTCTTCGCCGTGTTGAGCATCTTCGCGAGTCGCGCTATGGCGCGGGTGTCGGGCGTGCGCTCGGGATGGTATGCGCGAAGGTGAACGCGCGTCGGGTACTGCGCGGACGTCATCGCCTGCTGGCAGTCTTTCGGGATGTCGACGACGACGGGTCCGGGCTTCCCGTGCGTCGCTATGTAGAACGCCTCGGCGATCGTCTCCGGTATCTCGTCCGCGCTCTGCACGAGGAAGTTGTGCTTCGTGACGGCGCGGGAGATGCCCTGCATGTCCGCCTCCTGGAAGGCGTCGGTCCCTATCTGGCAGAGCGGAACCTGACCCGTCACGACGACCATCGGCACGCCGTCGAGATTCGCGGTGGCGAGTCCCGTTATGGCGTTCGTCGCACCGGGACCGGACGTCACTATGCACACCCCGGGTTTTCCCGAGGCGCGTGCATAGCCGTCGGCCATGTGCGTCGACCCCTGCTCGTGGCGTCCGAGGACGAACCTGAAGGACGCGTCGGGCAGGCAGTCGAATATGTCCAGCACCGCGCCGCCGGGGTATCCGAAGACGATTTCCACGCCGGCGCGCTCGAGGGACTCAACGAGCGCCTTGGCGCCGGACCTCTCGTTATGATTCTTCATTTCTCCTTCTTTCCGGAAATTCGGCGTCCGCCCCATCCAGCGGACGTCGCGCCGCCCTTCGCGGCTTCGTGCGGACGCAGCGAGCGCACCGCCTCTCCCGCGCGCCACATCTCGTGGTTGTGCATCTCCATCAGCTTCTTCGCCATGCGCTCCTTGTAGTCGGCGCATCCGGTGTCGCGCAGAACCTCCTTCGCCTCGCCCATCGTCTTCACGCTCCTGTAGAGGCGATTGAACACGGGTAGAGTCGCCTTCTTGAAGATCGGACGCCACTTGAGAGCTCCGTGCTGCGCGGTCTGCGAGCAGTTGACGTACATCCAGTCCATGCCGTTCTCGTCCACGAGGCGTATGAGCGACTGCGTCAGCTCCTCGCACGTCTCGTTGAACGCCTCGGACGGACTGTGTCCGTTCGCCCTCAGCGTCTCGAACTGCGCCTCCATCACGCCCGCAAGCGCGCCCATGAGGATTCCGCGCTCGCCGACGAGGTCGCTCGTGACCTCCTTCTCGAACGTCGTCGGGAAGAGATACCCGGATCCAACCGCTATTCCGATCGCCTTCGATACGGCCTCGACGTCCTTCGCCTTCATCCCGTTCGGCACGAACGCGTAGGAGCTGTTGATTCCGGCGCCTGTGAGGAAGTTGCGCCTGACGGACGTTCCCGATCCCTTCGGCGCCACCATCACGACTCCTACTCCCCTCTGTGGCTTCACGCCGGTGAGCTTGCTGTAGACGTAGGCGAATCCGTGCGAAAAGTAGAGGTACTTCCCAGGGGTCACGAATCGCTCCACCCGCTTCCACACCTCCGGGCACGATCCGTCGGAGACGAGCATCATCACGACGTCGCCGCGCTCGGCCGCCTCCTCGAGGGAGAAGAGAGTCTTGCCCTCGACCCATCCGTCCTTCTTGGCACGCGCCCAGCTGGAGTTCGCCTTGGCGCTCTTGCGCTGCCCGACGATGACGTCGAATCCGTTGTCCCGCATGTTGAGCGCCTGCCCCGGGCCCTGTATCCCGTAGCCGAGTACCGCGATCTTCTTTCCGGCGAGGACCCTGCGCGCCTTCTCGAGCGGAAACTCCGCCCTTGTTGTGATGTTCTCCGCAACGGAGCCGAACTTGATTTTCATTTTGCCTTTCCTTTCTTGGTTTGTTGGTGTTAGATCATTGAAGCCCCTGTAGAGGCGTTGCAGACCTGCCGCGCGTAGCGCTCGAGCCATCCGCCGAGAGGCCTCGGCTTCCACGGCTTCGCGCATTTCGCGCGCCTTGCGACTTCCGCCTTCGCGATCTTCGCGGCGATGGAGCGGCGCGGAATGTCGATCTCTATCTCGTCGCCGTCTCTCAAGAGCGCGATGAGACCACCTTCCGCGGCCTCGGGCGAGACATGTCCTACGCATGCGCCGCGAGTGGCGCCCGAGAACCTTCCATCGGTGACGAGGGCGACGGACTCTCCGAGCCCCGCGCCCATTATGTACGACGTCGGAGCGAGCATCTCCTGCATGCCGGGTCCGCCCTTCGGTCCCTCGTAGCGTATGACGACGACGTGTCCCGGCTTCACCTTCCCGCCCAGTATCCCCTCGCACGCCTCCTCCTGCGAGTCGAAGCATATCGCCTTTCCGGAGAACTTCATCATCGACGGCGCTACTCCGCCCTTCTTGACTACGCAGCCTCCCTCGGCGAGATTGCCGCGGAGCACCGCGAGCCCTCCGTCTGCGGAATACGCATCCGCGACCTTGCGTATCACGTCGTCGTCCGAGACCTTCGCAGAGCGCACCTGCGAACCGAGAGTCTTCCCCGAAACCGTCGGCGTGTCGAGATGCAGAAGCGCTTTGGGCAGGCGCTTCAGGATCGCCATGACGCCTCCGGCTCTATCGAGGTCGCCGACGTGGTAGTGTCCGGACGGAGCGAGTTTGCAGATGTACGGAGTCCGGGCCGAGAGCTCGTTCATCCTGTCGAGCGTGAAATCCACGTCCGCCTCGCGCGCTATCGCGAGCGTGTGGAGGACCGTGTTCGTCGAGCCGCCCATCGCCATGTCGAGCACGAGCGCGTTGGCGAGCGACTCCTTCGTCACCAGCTCGCGGGGGAGGGGTCCGCCCTTCTTCGCCATCTCCACCGCGCGCCTTGCCGCCTTTCTCCACAGCTCCTTCCTGCGCGGATCGGTCGCAAGCACCGTCCCGTTGCCTGGAAGCGCAAGGCCAAGCGCCTCGTAGAGGCAGTTCATCGAGTTCGCGGTGAACATCCCCGAGCAGCTTCCGCACCCGGGGCATGCGGACTCCTCCAAGCGCTCCAGGTCCTTCGCGGACATGCGACCGGCGTTCTCCGCGCCCACGCCTTCGAAGACCGTGTTGAGGTCGGCGTCCGCTCCCGTCAGCGGATTTCTCCCCGCCGCCATCGGACCGCCGGACGCGAATATCGTCGGCACGTTCGCCCTCAGCGCGCCGAGGAGCATTCCAGGAACTATCTTGTCGCAGTTCGGCACGCAGACAAGCGCGTCGAAGCAGTGGGCGCGGACCATCGTCTCCACCGCGTCCGCTATCAGCTCTCGGCTTGGAAGCGAATACTTCATGCCGGCGTGCCCCATCGCGAGTCCGTCGCACACCGCTATCGTGTTGAACTCCATCGGAACTCCGCCCGCCTCCTCGACGCACTTCTTGAGGAATGCGCCGACCTTGTCGAGGTGGCAGTGTCCGGGGACGAAGGACGCGTACGAGTTGCATATTCCGATGAAAGGTCTCTTCATGTCCGCCCGCTTCATTCCGCAAGCGAAGAGAAGGCTTCTGTGTGGCGCTCTTGTCTTTCCTGACTTTATGGTGTCGCTGTTCATGTGTGTTTTCCCTGTGTGTAAAGACGCAAAAAGCGGACCGCCTTTCGTGCGATCCGCTTTTTTGGTGCGTTTGAGTCGTTCTTGAGTTTCGCTAAATGTGAACGCCCTCAGCGGATCTGCACCCGCTAAGGATAATAACGATGCTGCTAAGAATCATTGCGTTCATTTGCCGCATATTGTACCACGCCACGCTCGCAGCGTCCGTACCATCCGGTTACGCGAAATCGTTATTTTTCCGCAAACGGCTTCGACCGCCCGGCGCACAAGCCAATTTGGTATAATACCAAAAACCTCCAAGTTATCTACAGAGTGTCTTTTCTATTTGACAAACTGGGTCACCGACTTGGGGAGTGGTCGATTTCCGCAAAATCCGCAAAATGTGTACTACGGGGTCATACCCCATAGTGTTACGACGCGCCATGGGGGTGCGAATTTGCAATCCGCGCGGGACCGCAACGACTTAACATGTTCTTATCTGGTTTCATCACGCGCCCAACAAAGAGTATCAGCCCGGTGCGGGTCTCGCGGATGAGAAAGAGAAACGGGTGGTCGGCGACAAAGGAACGCTGCGGTGGGGCTCCATGAGGACGGCCCCGACTCATAGTCGCATAAGACGCTGCGGTGGCTTCCGTGCCCTCCTCGTCGACAGTTACATTCGCTTTCTGGATTGCGGTGGAGATGACAAGATGCCTCGGGGCGATGTTGCTGAAATCTGCGGATTGAGGTTCGAACGGAGTGGCCATGCCCATGGAAATAAGCATAGGCTTGAGGTCATGCTCGGAATCGAAGTCGAACTTGGGGAGAGCAATGTCGGCCATGCCCCGCCAAGGTCTCTTGACTAGACGCTCAAGCCATACTCCTGAAATCTTCGCCTCGATGTCCGCGAGCGTATTGGAGGACGACGGCAAGACGACGAGCATTTCTGTCTCGCTGGAGCGGTAGGGCAGACGCAACACGGCGCACTCGGACGCATCGAGAATCTCCACGGTGCGAATGTCGTGCATAAACGGGACGTCGACGTCGCCGGAAGGCGCGTGAAATGTCTTCTCCTGCGTGGCGCGCTTCTTGAAGGGATCCTGCCACTTGGCCTTGAAGTTGGCCGTGTCAACGGCGACAAGGAGCGTTTCCCGGTTCTTGAGAACGCCGGGTTCTATCAGTTCTTTGATACGCCCATTGGTCTTTTCCGCGACGAAATCGTTGATGATCTTGCGGCCGACGGGTCCCATTTCGATCGAATGCACCGACGCGTCGAAGGCATCGCGAAGTCTGTCGGAAAATTCTGGCTCGACGTTGAATCCGTGCGCAAGCCAGACCGAGTCGGACAGCTCAAGCGCAACATCGGCATTTGCAATGCTGGCGAGGCGTGCACGGGCCGTGCGGAACGTCTCGGCGACGGCATCCGGAGCGGGCGTCTCTGCGCCGCCAAGTTGCAGCGTGCGTGCCATCTCGCGGGCGGTGTCACCGCGCGCGCCTGTCTGGAGAGCCCCAAAGAGCGATGCCACGCTCCACGGCGAGAGGACGAAGTTTCCGTTCTCCCCGGCAGTAACGGCGGACTGCCGATACGCATTGGCCGCGAAGTCGGCCTGCCTCCACTCGGCGCACGGGGCTGGTTCCCGCGCGAAGGCGCAAAGCGAAAATATGAGAACAAGAGATGGAACAATCAGGCATTTCATATATAGGCGCATTATAGCGAATCATCTGCGCTAAAATCAAGCGCACGGCCAACTGCAATTATGGTCTGCGCGAACGGAGCTCCTCGTCGCGGTTCAGGACCTCGACGAAGTACGGGGCGTGTCCGCCGCGGCAGAAAAGCCCGTGCACCGCGTCCACTCCGTCCGTCGCTATGACGTCCTTGACGAGCTTCACCATCGCCTTCGTTATGCGAAGCCCGGGGATGAACACGGGGACTCCCGGCGGATACGGCACCACGAACTGCGAGGCGATGCGCCCCTCCGACTCCTCGATCGTCACCAGCTCGCCGTCGCACAGCGCCGCGTCGTGCGGAAGCACCTCCGCCTGGCCCGAGACCGCCTCGACGACATTCTTCCCGGCCGCCGCAGACGCCGTCGCCGGGCCAATGAGACCCTTGTGCTGGCGGCAGACCCTGAAGAGATACTCGAAGTGCTCCTGCGCCGTTCCCGCCGTGACGAGGAAGAGCACCGTCGTGAGGCTCGCCTTCTCCCACTGGATGTGCGCCTTGAGCAGCGCCTTGCGGAAGGTCGCGCAGGCCTTCGCGGACCTCAGCTGGAGGACGATCTTCAGCGGATCCTTCATATACCCCTTCTCGCGCCAGTCGACGCCCGGCCCCGCGATCTCCTCGAGCCCGGCGAAGCACTGGTTCTCGGGGCGAGCGCACTCGTCCGCGACGCGCTTCCTGAACGCCGCCGCCCAGCGGATGCGCTCGTCGATGAGCTTCATCCCCTCCAGGCGCATCTGCACGCCAGCGACGTCCAGCGCCGCAAGGAACGGATACAGCGGAGACGTCGAGTGCCAGTACCTGAGGAACTCGTGCAGGTCGTGCGAGAACTTCTCGTAGCTTCCGCGTCCGTGCAGCGCGAAGCGCTTCCTCAGCCACCTGAACTGCGGAGTGCTGTCCTCTTCGAGCAGCTGCTTGAAACGCGTGGACACGTGTATCATCGACGCCTGAGAGAACGCAGCGAGCGTCTTGTGCGTCGACTGCACGGAGAAGTGCGCGCCGCACGTCTCGTTGACGGCCGCGTAGCGCACCGTGTCGCCCTTGCCGCGTCCGAACGTGTAGTACGGATGGAAGTTCAGGTACGCCGCCCACGCCTCGTCCGCATAGAACAAGACTCCGGCCTTCTCGCACTCGCGCGCGATCTCCCAGATCGGATACAGCACGCCCTCGTAGGTGCACGTCGTGAGCACGAGAAGCCGCGGCTTCGCGCCGTCCACGGCACGCAGCGCACGGCGGATGTCCTCGAGCGACACCGGACCCCACACGCCGAGCGCGGAATTCCAGCGCGCCGGAAGATAGCGCGGCACCGCGGCGGAAGTGACGATCGCGTGGTGCACGCTCTTGTGGCAGTTGCGGTCGACGAGAACAGTCTCGCCCGGCCTGAGGAGCGTCATGAGCATCGCCTTGTTCGACGTCGACGTTCCGTTCGTCACGTAGCGGCTCTGCGCAGTGCCGAAAATCTCGCTCGTCAGCTTCTGCGCCTCCGAAAGCGGCGTGTGGCCCTCGGGGCTCGAGAGGTCGCCGAGAGACTCGACGGAAACCGAAAGGTCCGTGCGGAAGATCGTGTCGCCGTACGCCTCGTGGAATCCGCGAAGGAACGGCGAGTTCGCGAACGCGCGGCCTCCGTTATGCCCCGGCGTGTGCCAGTTCGTCCCCGCCTTCAGCGTGACGTACTGCTTCAGCGCCGTGGAGAAGCGCGGCATCCAGAAGCTCTTGAAGAGATGGACGATGCGCTCGTGGTAGCGGGACGGATGTTCCAGGACTATTGCAGCCTTCTTCACCCAGCGGCGCGCGGGAAGCGCAACCGGCGCGTGGCCGGGGCGCGTGAGGACGACCTTCGGAATCGCCGGGAAGAAAAGCTTGAGCCACGAACGCAGCGCAAGTCCCTCGATCTGCGCGGACATAAGGTCGTCGTCTATGAGAAACAGGCAGCACGCGCGCCCGAGCTCGGTGAGGACGCCGCGCGGTCCGCCGCTGGTGAAGAGCGCCTTCGCGAGCGACTGTCCGTCGTGCACTGTCACGAGCTTCATCGGCGGATAGTCCAGCGCGCCTCGCGTATCGAACGTCTCGCGGCAGAAGTCGCGGAAGGCGTCGGTGAGTCCATATTC
>JAEEGL013533906.1_pt1 | contig 10918 bp, 15 predicted proteins | sample 9134231 | NCBI WGS metagenome assembly JAEEGL01 (sample SAMN16246548, study PRJNA631951) | gut metagenome | biome: gut microbiome; feature: rumen; material: fiber-attached | host: Bos | place: Iran: Karaj | collected 2018-10
AGGTTTGCACGTTCAGTTTCTTCCAAAACTTCTTTGTTGTGCTGTTTTAACTCTGCCAATTTATCTTCATTGGCACGTTTCATTTCCTTAAGTTCGTCGTCACGACGCTGTTTTAACTCTTCCAGATACGGGTATTTATTCTTTTTGGCCGTTTCAAGCGTGTGTTTCCAGTAATCCTTACGTTCTTCCAGTTCGTCCTCTAAAGTGCGCTTTGTGGCCTTGTATTCCTCATCTAAACGTACCTCTAACTCATCAATATCGGTCTGAGCGCCACGGCCAGCCGATTGAATGAGCGATGACGAAAACGACATAACTGTTTCCAGATAATCGTTTGTCGACATGGACGCCGACTGATAAGCCTTTTCGGCATTTTTCATAACGATATCTGCCGATTCACCAAACAGGGTTTCGATACCACCCGATAACTGTTCAAAACTGCCGTATGCGTCCGTTGCCTGTTTTGCCACGGCAGTAACCACCGCGCCACCCGCAACGATAGCGCCACCAGCCAGTTTGGTTGCTGTTCCCAGTCCAGCCTTTAACTTATCGGTAAATCCACTGGTTTCTTTTTCGGCATCATTCAACCCATCTTCGTATTCGCTTTTGTCAAGGACAAGACGTCCTACCAATTCAAAGAAATTCATAATTTATCCCTTTAAATTCAACCCAGCCTTTTGGATTATTTCCGCCACGATTTCGTCCCCGTCGCGGTCATCAACCTTATGCCGTATAAGGTCTATATATCTTTCACTTAAGGCTTTATTTTGGTTTCGGTAATAAATACTATCTGTAACGTATATACGATACGCCATTTCCTCCTGTTCTTGTTTGTATTTGGAAATGGCGTACTGTATAAACAATCTTATCGTCCTTTTGCCTCGGTATTCGCCGTAGGAGAGGTAGAGGCTGTCTTTTCCTCCGTCCACTCCTGTGAGGTAAAAAAACTCATTAAGTCCTTGTCGTTTAGTATCTCAATAATCTTTACGGGCAACGTAAGTATGTTACATTCATATTCTTCGACAGGCACGCCATCAAGGGACGCAAGAATTTGTATTATCTCGGATTTGTGGTTTTTAAGGATAACCTTAATTGCACCCATCTTGTTTTGTGTTCTTGCCATGTCCCTTATAGCGGGGTCTGCCATAATCAACGCTGTCGGTTCGATTATCTCGGCTAAAACGTCCAATGCCTCTTCATTTTTAATATCTGAAATCTTTTTCATCAACCCTTATCCTCCGTTTATGCCTCTGCGCTTGCTACTTTGGTCATGCCAGCGTGTACTGCCTTTGATTCTGCGTCAATAATTGCCACAACAATGTCCATGCCAGTATCTGCGGTGATTTCGTCGTCACCGTCCCATGCTGTCCATGCTGTACCAGCAAGTACGCGGTTCTGTGAGGGAATGCTTAAACCGTAACCAGTCTGGTATACGTAAGATTCGCTACCGCCAGCCGTTGCGCCTGTGGTAATTGCGGTCTTGCCCTCTGATTCACCAGCAACAGACGTAACTGTCATCTGGTAATCGCCTGTTTCGGGTGTTCCAGCCTTTACGTAAAGTTCAAAGGGTACGGTATCCTGTGCGTTCATGCTGTAATGTCCCGTAAACTCGAATGAGAATTTGCCCTTTGCCTTGTCGGTTGACTGTATCTGGAAACCAGACGTATTAAGAGCGTTAAGAAGATGCACCGCGATAAATCCACCGTTCTGCGTGCCGTTCTTGTCAGAATAATCACCGACCCACCAAATTGACTCAAAGTCTGTTGTTGCAAGGTCGTTTCTGGGTGTAACCTTGTTTCCTGTAAGGTCGCCAGCACCAATGAGCATCTTTGCCGATGATGCGGTTACGGTTACGAAAGAACCGCTAACCTTTGCCTCATAGGATTCAAGTTTCTTAAGTTCCATCATGTTCTTCGGGCAATTGTCAATATCGTCGCCATAGTCAGTGAACGTGGGTGTAAGTGATGCACTAACGCCACCGCTTGTAGCACCGATAAGCCCGTCTACTTCGCCCGTTGTAGGGTCAAAGTCTGTGCAAAGTATACCAGCGTTCAACTGGATATTTGCGAAAGTATCACTGGGTATCTGTGTGAATTTCATATTATCCTCCGTTAGCCGATATACTCGGCCTCTATGTTTATTGCTATGCGTTTTAGCGTGGCATCTTGGGTGTTTACTCTTTGTGCAAGTGGTGTGCCAGAATTAATCCAGACTGCGCCACCGTCATAATGCACCATTTCGCCACCGTTTAAGATGCGCCGTGCTATTTCTTCGCTTTTTTCGGTTATTGTCTGCCAAGACGTGTCCTTGTACCAGATTTGCCCCATAAGGCTTGCTGGACGGTCAAATCCGTCGACTGCGACAGAATATGTAATGTAAGGTAAAACCGCGTCGTCTGGCACACTGTTTTCATCATAGGCTGGTATTCCAAATGATGACCAGAATTGATGTATGGCCTGTTCCTTAGTCATTATTTCCTCCCGTCGGTATCGTCCATTCTTCCGCCGTTGTCTGCCTCATGTTGAGCGTCGCACTGTCTGGCGTGTGCTTGTCGTCACCGTCAGACGTAATCCTAAATACTTTGCCGTCCCGAACACGCTTAATGACGTCGTGATATTGCAAGTTTACCGTCTTACCAGTGGTAATCGTGTAAAGCGCTGTCACACCGTCTTTTTCGGCTTGTCTGGCTTGCATAGACGTGTCAAGAACGATAACGGCGTCTATTTCTGCGCCCTCGTTCCAGTGTGCAACATACCCACCGTAACCATCGGCCGTGGTGGTTCTGTCCATCATTACGCATTTTTCCCTAAAATCGTTAAGCAATGACATTAAATCTTCCTCCACATATTAAGACGACTCGCAAATTGCGACTGCCATGATACGCCACCACCAGACGTTCCACCGTTTCCTTTTGAGTACGAATACCCGCCAAACGATTCGGACTGGTACGGGCTGTCAATGGCCTCTGCGTTCTTTGCTGTCCATGTTTCGATATCCTTTGAAAGATTAAGCACTGCCTTGGGGACGGCCATAAAACGAATAACCCCTACAAATTCTTCGTCATGTAATTTAAGGTCTTTACCATCGTAAAGATGGACGCCGTCGTTAAACGTCGACCCCTCTATCTGGAAATACTGGTCAGTCTGTATCTCGTCCAAAAAAGGCTGGTTGTCGATGTTTCCATTGACAATCTTAATCTTTCCATGAACGGACTTAAGCGTGTAAAACCAGTTTCGGAGATATAAACAAAGATTTGTAAGGGTGTTATCGTATGCCATTATTTTTTACGTCCTTTTGTTGTGCTTGACGTTGTTTTCTTAGGGGTTGCCTTTTCGGTCTTAGGCTTTTCAACCTTGGGCTTTTCGGCCTTGGGTTCTTCGTCCTTTACCTCTTCGATTAACTTAACGCCACGTTTGTTGTTTCCTGTGAGCAATGCACGGATACGCTCTTCGCTTACCTTAGCGCCGTCACGGGGGAATGTATCCCCCGCACGGTACGCATAATGGTTGTCGGTCATATCCGTAAAGTATCTCAATACTTTGTACGTCATGCCTCTGTATCCTCCAGTTTAAGTCCTGTAAGGGTGTATCTCTGGGTCTTTGTCTTTGTGCCATTAGACTGGATAAGTACCAAATCCTGTCTTAAGTTCGGTGATACCTTGAATACGCCGTTTCTATCGGGGTCATCGATGCACTCAACGGGTTCCATTCCGCTTGCGCTCGGTACAAGGCCTACCTTAAGGCTTGTTACTGTCGGCGCGGGGTTTGTCCATTTCATGGCAAGGAAATAGCCGTCACCAGCAAGAGGGCCAGACGGTGATAAACCACCCTCGATAAATTTAAGTGTACCAGTCACCATGTCGCCTTTAATTGCAACGTTTGACTGCATGTCGCTTGCTTTTTTGTCTGTCCAAGGGAATGTCGCCTCATCAGTCTCGGACGTAACTGTGAGGCCTACGAGGGGTTTGCGTCGACGGTAACTACTGAAATACCGTCAAGGTACTCTGCCCAAAGAGCAAGTCCCATAAGTGCGAATGACTCACCTACTGCTGTTGAGTAGTTACCATTTGCATGGAAACCGATAAGGTTTGTTTCACCCTCTACGGTGTACTGTAAGCCAAGTTTTGCGAAATCAGATTCGCTGGGGTCGATGTAGTAAAGGTCGATGTTTTCAACGGGTGTTGCAATTACTGTACCCTGTGCGATGTTGGGCGCTGAGAGTAAGAAAAGCGTCTTGTATCCCATGAAATTTTCAACGTAGGAAATGCCAAACATTGTCTGTACGGTAATGCTTGCGCCACCAATGTAAGCGTAAGCGTCAAGAATGTTTGCAAATCCGACTACCTCTGTTACGCTCTTACCCATTTTCTGGAATTTGTCCAGAACGTTGGCCTTTGCCATTGCAAGTGCCATCTGCCATGTGGTCTGGGTGTCGGTAAGAGAGCCAGTGTTAAGGAATGTATAGAATTTTGAAAGTACAGAACCCTGTAACTGGTTCAAAAATTCGTCATCGGTCTTTTCGATAGCAACGGTTGCGCCGTACTTTGCTACTGCTTCGATAGAAACAGCCTTAGCGTACTTCTCAATTGTGATATCGTCGTATGCTACGGGTTCTACCTTAAACTCGGTGTAAGGGATTTCCTCGCCCTCACCTACACTTGCGCCACCCTGTAATGAGGGGCTCTTCATAGATGCCTTGTAGGACACCAATTTTGTGCCAGCACTCTTCTTAATAGGCCTCATAATGCCCATAATGTTTCTTAATGCGTCCCAGTTAGTGCCAAATCTGGTGACAAAGTCGACTTCACGTGCCTGTACGGTGATGTCGCTTGATACAGTGATTCCACTTTTAGCCATTGTGTTTTTTTCCTCCTTAATTGAATAAATCAATGTTTTCGGCTATCGCTTTCTGGCGTTCTGCCGTGTCTTTTATCTTTAAAATTTCTTCGCGGGTCAATGTGTTGTTTCCATCTTTCTTAGGCGGATTGTAAGACTTAGCGCCCGACTTTTCGCCTTTTACTTCGATAAAATCACTCCATTCACCCTTTAAGGATTCGCTTAACTTGTCGGCGTCTTTAATTTTGCCGTCATCGTCAAGTTCGATAGCGTTAAGGTCGGCCAGTTTGGTGATGCTGTCAATGCGTTTACTGGATACGCCAATGTCGGCCAGTATCTGCTTGTAAGCATTTACCTTGTTGGTCTTGGTATTCTCTGCTTTGATACCCTCCTTGTACTTATCGTATTCGTCCTTAAGTGCGTCGTACTTTGCTTTGTACGGTTCGTCCCCGTCCTTTGCGTCCTTGTAGGCTTTTACTTCTTCGGCCAGTTTGTCGCGCTCGGCTTTTACTTTGTCGTAAGAGTCGGCCTTGCTCTTTGCCTCTGTAAGTTCGTCCTTAAGTGCGTTGACAGTTTCGATGTGCGCCTCAATTATCTCATCGATTTTGTCCGATTCGATACCAAGCGCGGTTAATTTCTTGCGTGTTAAACTCATTGTTTTATTCTCCTTTGCTTAAATCAACGTTACCCTGTTGATACAGAGATTTTCCGCTTTTAATATAACAACATACGTACAAAAAATCAAGCATTCGTGCAATTTTCGTACAAAATGTCTGCATATTCTTTGGTGTGGTCGTAAATTGCGGGTCGAATAAAGGGGTGGGGCTTGTTGCCGTGCGTCCAATGCCTCTGTCCATCAGCATCGACGTAAGCCCACGGGGTTTTTCTACCGTTTCCCTCTTCGGCGTATATACCAGTACCAAATTCTTGGTAGATGCCGTATTCAAGGTTAGTCCCGTACTCTACGCAATGCTCGGACTGTGATACTTTGTGACTTATGCTATTTGCCAGCGTGCCTATGTCTTTCGGGCATTCTTCGACTGCGTAACCCTCGGCCACTTGTCCCCATTCTTCAAGGGTTTTAGCCTCAGCGCTTTCCAATAACGACAAAATCAAATCTTTGTTGTTGACAGTCATTACAAATTCAATTCCAGCCATTATTTGCCACCTCTTTTCTTAATCCATGCGTTATACTCGGTCATTGACCCGCCTTGGTACATATGACCAGCGATAACACCACGCATTGAGCATCTGCAATTGTAGACGTTTGACGGGTGCGCCGTCGGGTCTGCTGGATACATGATAGCGCCCAGAGAATTTACAAACGGTTCGTCGACGTCGACAATTTGTTTGTCAAGTTCTGCGTGGGCGTCACGGGTTCGCTCATCATGGATTGCCAGCCATTGCTTGCCCATGTCAATGCCCATATCCTCGGCGCGTTTGTACGTGTCCATTCGTCCAGCATTACAAACGGCCGTGTGGGACGTTCTGGCTGTTCTTACGGCCTGTACGTCGTTCATGTTGGTTACTGCTTGCAATCTGCTTGCAATATCCATTATCCCGTCGCCTTGTAAAATGCCCTGTGCCAGTGCGCCATTGACGCGTCCAGCATTCCAGATAGTGTCCTTTGGTACGTCTAACTTAGGGGGCAAGTACAAATTATCGGACATGACGGCTTTAGCCACAGCCTCTTCATTGTATACAGTAAAGGGGTTTCCCGTTACTCTCTCAATGTTCATTGCCTCATAATTTGCCGAAAAAGTGTAAATTTCGGGCAATTTTCGTGCAATCATCTTGTATGCCAATTGGTCGGTCTTGGTTAAATCCTCGGACATGCGCTTTACAAGGTCGTTATAACGCTTGTTATACATCATCTTGCGCTGTCGCCAGTCAACCCAGTCCTTGCGCTTAATCATACCCTTTTTGACTTGCTCACGCATATAAGCATCTTCGGCCTTAAACTGCTTAAAATAGGCGTCTGCTTGGTTCTTTAACTCAATATATGCCTGTTCATACGCTTTCTTAAGTTTTTGGGACAATTGAGCAATGGATTTATCCACCGCTTTTTCCACTATCGGCATAAATTATTCCTCTACGGGTTCTTCTTCGGTCGGTTCTTCTTCGGGTTCTTCGTTTTCTTCCGCCATACTCTGCTGTAACGCCATTTGCGCCTGTGCTTTCTGGATTTCATTAAGCACATCGTCTATCTGGTCGGCGTCGCCAAGCAATGTGAGTATCTTGGTCGTGCAGTATTCGGGAGTAAGGTACATTGCCGACTGCAAAACCAGCCCGATTTCTTCACTCTTGTTGACGATTGTTGAGCGTGTGTATGTGGGCATGTCGTCTATGCCAGCAATAGCCAAAATGCCCTTGATAAACTTGGTTACTTGGTATTCGTACTTGTCGGTTTTCTGATTTAGTGGCTCATATGATGCCTGTATCTGGGTTGCGGTTATAGCGCCACCAGATATTTCCTTGGTATCCAGCGCCATAAAATCGTCATACATATCGGCGCGTAAGCGTTCAAGGATTGCCTCACGGCCAGAATAAGGCACATCAACCGTGTGGGGCTGTACTTGCTCTTGATGGTCAAGTGTGGTTGCATGAACGGTCTTTAATCGCTCGATAAATTTGGTAAGGTCGATATCGTCCATACCACCAGCGTTTGTGATTGTCCAGTAAATCTGGCTTGCATCGTCAAGGTCATTAGCAAATCCAGATTTAATTAAATCGTAACAGTCAATATTTTCACGCATACCGATAAGTTCGGACTGCTTAAAGCGATTTGCATATAACGGTACTATTGGGAATGTTTCATAATTTTCACCGTCGTATATCTTTGTACCGTCTGCCACGCTTGTGGCCGTCTTTAACTTGTACTGGTGCTTTTCGGTTATGATTTCTCCGAAATAATCGACATTACCCTTTTCGTCCTCTTTTTTATTCCAAGCATATTCTGTAAGGCCGTCAACCTCATACAGAACCGCACGTAAAGGTTTACCGTCCTCAATCTGCCAGAAACGGATACCAGCCATTAAAGCGCCGTTGTTTTCATCGTATAACGGGGCAAAATCGGTAAGCGTGAACACTTCCAAATGGTCAAGATTCCAAAAGCCAAATGACGTACCACCGCACAATGCACCATATCCAGCGTCCTGTACTTTGTAGTCAAAGTCGTCGCCTAACTTTTCACTTGTGCTATCATCACTAAACGTCACGCCATTACCCAGCAAATACTGGTTTAACTGCGTAATAAATCGGTCAAAAAAGTTAGAACACAGTTTGTAGTTAGCGGAAATGTTGTCGGGGACGGTGTTACCAGAAAGCGTGTAAAGCACTTTTTGGTATGTGACAATGGTTGTGTTCCTGTGGCTTGCGTAATCATCGGCTATCTTTGCCGTCTGGTATTCGTCGCTTGATTTGTGCGCCTGTATGGCACTATACACAAAGTCCATTCGCGCCTTTTCATTTTCACCGACTGCTTTTAAGTCTTGATAATACTTACTCATTTAATCCTCCTATCCGTACAATGGAATATATATAGATTTGTGCATTGCCAAGTAGTTTGTAGTTACCCAGTATCTTGTAGCGTCCATGTAATGGTCACGCTCTTTAACGGGTGCGTCTATTCCTCTTTCATCGTCCCAGATATAACCGCGTGCCTCTTCGACCCATTCCTTAATGTTCGGGTTTACCTTGATAAGCCCACGTTGCATACATGATGCCGTGTCACGGATTCCATCGGCCACGTCGTTAATGGCTGGTATCACGCTTGCCCAGTGTCTGCGCTGTAACAGCGTGATAAAAGACGATGCTGACGGGTCAATGACTACCTTTATCTTGCGTCCCATCGGTAAGCGCTTAATGACTGGTTCTACAAAAGCGTCAAGGTCGCGGGCGTAATCTTCGTCGGTCTTGTTTATGCCTGTTTCACGGCCACTGTAATAATATCCTCTGCTGGCATACCATACGCCGTCGTGCTTTTCCCATAACAGGCAAGCAAACGCGTTGCGTGTACCGTAGTCTATGCTCATTCCCCAGCCGTCAACGGGTGTGTTCGGTGGTTCTTCCAAGCATTCCTCATACATGGGGTAAATAAGACCCTCTGCAAGCGCCCATTCGCCCAAGACGTATCTTTGGTAGTAAACCGTCCCAGCATATTCTTTGCATAGGTTATCGATAAAGTCCTTTGCAAGAAACGGGTTGTCAAACAGAACGTACTTTTGTATGTATGCGTCTATCTCTGGCTTGTCAATAAACTTCTTAAGCCAGTGATTCGGATACTCTGGGTTACAAGCGCCGTCAAAACAAGAATATGGTTTATCAAGACGTGATTGTAGCATTGCGAATACTTCGGGATTCCACTTTGCTATCTCATCACCATATGCGTACTTGATACTTGCACCCTGTATCTTTGCTACTTGCGTTACCTTTTCCGCGCCCAGACAATAACAGTCGTCGCCAAACAAGTGGCACATATTACGGTTGTTGATTGTCCCGACCAAATCACTGGTGTATATCTCTCTCATGGGCTGTAAGACGTTTCTTTCGATTGTTTCCTTACTTACTCCCATGATGACGTTAAGACCAGATGCCCCAGCCCTCTGACGCATTCTAAAGGGTATCATGTACGCCATGTCTACAAAGGTCTTTCCAGAACGTACAGCGCCTATCTTAAAATTCCATCGTCGGTTAGCGTTTCTAATGTATTCATTCTGTTTCGGGCTTAACGTCAGTGTTTGCATTTAATGCCAGTCCTTTAAGTATTTCGTCCAATTTTGCGAGGCTTTCTTTATCTTCAACCTCTATGGTATCTCTTTGTCCAAGGTATTGCTTGCCAAGCCAAATGGCCATTGATGCGCTCTTTTCAGATAACTTAAACTGGTTCTTACGTAGTTTAATTTTTAATGCCATCATGCCGTTTTGCTTGAAATACTCTTGAAATGTCATATCAAATGTACGCTTGCACCATCTGGTGAGCGTATCGACATTTGCTGGTTTGCCTGTATCATCACGGAAATACCAGCATATCTCTTCTTGGGTACAGCCAAGACCCACAAGGTCGACAAACGCTTTAATGTCAAAGTCCTTTACGGGTCTACCCATCTTAGCGGGTGTTTTCTTGGCCGTCGTTTTCTTGGTTGTTGTTTTCTTTGTAGTAGGCATAAGTCCCTCTATACCTCCTTTTGTGTGCTACTTCTTTTTGCTACCATTAGATTTAGGCTTTTTAATGGTGTTGCCTATGGGGTTTTTCTTTGCATTGCGTGTCATAAATTTAACGTCTATCTTAGCCATTATTTCCATTTACCTCCTAATGAGTTTGTATCCTTATATGTGCTTGATACAGACAAGCATGAACGGTTAAGAATCATGTGATATGTGCCACTTCCAGACCCGTCTGAAAGATGCGTATATCCTTTTGCAAGCGCATATAATGCTAACTGGCTATTACTATCTGCTTTACGGCAAGTATTCGCCAATTTGGACGTATCGCGGTTAAATTGCGAACTTAAATTGTAATAATTTGCGCCTTTACCTCCAGTAATCTTTGCTCTCATGGTTTTAGGGCTTCTTGACGAATTTTTATATGCCGTCGACGCACTTAAGCCCTCTGCAAAGTATATGGCCTTACCATATGCTGAACCACCAGAATCTGAATACATGGTAAAATCACCTTTGGCTATCTGGTCGCAAATATCCTTTGACGTATAACCAATATCTGTTCTGGGGTTATATGCGTTGTTTACGGTTCTATAAATGCTTGCACCCTGTGCTTTGTCAAGTGCGCTGTCTGATACTACGTTAGGCTTGTCTGACATACCCGTAAAGTATGCAAAACGCTGGACTGCCGAATCGTCCAAAAACATAGGTACGCCCACGTTGATTGCATCGTTGATAACGTCTGCCTTTTCATCGTCTGTCATAGATTGAAATTCAGAAAAGGGTGTACCACCAGCGGGCATTACATTGCCTTGCGCTACTTGCTGTGGCGTCGGAGGGGGCAACACTCTTGTTACAGGCGGAAGAGAAGATGACGACGTGTTGGTCGTGCTATTTCCACCAGCCTTACTTGCACCTCTTCCCAT
>JAEEGL013746034.1_pt1 | contig 10918 bp, 12 predicted proteins | sample 9134231 | NCBI WGS metagenome assembly JAEEGL01 (sample SAMN16246548, study PRJNA631951) | gut metagenome | biome: gut microbiome; feature: rumen; material: fiber-attached | host: Bos | place: Iran: Karaj | collected 2018-10
CCTTCTCCCCGGCGATGCGCCGTTTGAGAAAAGCGGGGTATGGTCCTTCCGCCAGCATCTGCGGGCTGTAATTGGCTTCCACGATAAGCGCATCCGCATCCATAAGCTGCCGCAGCATGCTCTTCGTGGGACAGCCGGTGTCCGTGCAGATTCCCAGGCGGCGACCCTGTTCGCCGATGACCATGCCCACGGGCTGTACCGCGTCATGGCTGGATGGGAAAAAGGAAAGCTGCAGACCGCCGATCTCCATCTCGTAATCATAGACACGCTTTTGTTCCGCCGCCAGCTCATCGGCAAAGGGCAGCACCTGCCAGGTGGCCCGGCTGGCATAGACGGGGATCGAAAAACGGCGCGCCAGCACCGAGATACCTTTGATGTGGTCCACATGCTCGTGCGTGACACAGATGCCGGAAAGATCTTCCGCCCGGGCGCCGATCTCGGCCAGCGCCGCACGGATGCGGCTGGCAGAAGCGCCGGCGTCCACGAGAATAGAGCCGGACTCACCGCCGACCCAGATGCAATTACCGGATGAACCGCTGAACAGAGTACAAAAACGCATCACATTTCCTCCATTGACTGAACTTATATCTTCTCGTTTTAAACGGCCAGCCCTGCCAAAACAGGAAAATTTTCCTGCCGGCCAAAGACACAAAAAGAGCGGACCGTTCGACCGGTCCGCTCTTTTCATTCGTATTCAACAATTCAAGCTGTGCAACTCATGCTGGAACCCTATTCCGTTTTGATCGCTTCCATCGGGCAATCTTCCGCGCAAAGGCCGCATTCAGAGCACTTTTCCGCATCGATGGAGTATTTTTCTTCTCCTTCGGTGATCGCTTCGGACGGGCAGTTTTCAGCACATACGCCGCAAGCAGAACATTCATCGGTAATAACGTACATTCATTTCACCTCCCCCAAGGTTAATCGCAAAGTAACGGCCCTGACGCACTATTTCCGCACATCAAAGCCGACTTGCTCGATCGCATCGGCCAAAGCGGCTTCATCCAGCACACTTTGGTCATAAGAGACCTCAGCTCTCCCCGCCGCCAGATCCACGCGGACGGACTGCACGCCGTTCAAGGCCGCAAGTGCATCATGCACCGCCTTGACACAGTGTTCACAGGCCATTCCCTCCACCTGGATGACGGCACTGATGATCCCTGCGTTATCATTACACATTTTCCCCACTCCTTCAAGAGTTATTTTTTGGCGAATTTCTTCAAATTCAGCCGTTTTCCTGCAAAATATGGCGTTCAGCGGCCAAAAAAGCCGTCGCACCGTCTCCGACAGCCGTAGACACTTGCCGGTCTTGTTTGGCACGCACGTCTCCGGCTGCAAAAACACCAGCTAGAGAACATTTCATCTCAGCATCCGTCTGCAAATATCCCTTTTCATCCCTTGCCAGGAGCCCGGCAAGATAATTTGTGCTCGGCTGCTGCCCGATAAAAACAAAGACGCCGGCCACAGTCTCTTCCGCTTCCTCGCCCTCCGGCATGCGCAGCCGCACGGATTCCACCTTGCCCTGTCCACAGACGGCGAGCAGCTCCGCGCCCTCCAGGATGTGCAGGGAAGGATTTGCTTCCGCTTCCGCCCTCAGCTTTTCACTCAGACGCAGCGGCCCGTTGGGGATGACAAGGATATCGTCCGAAAAGCGGGAGAGGTACTTCGCCTCCCGAAGAGCCGCCGCATCGCTGCCGATCAGAGCCAGACGCCGGCCGCGGTAAAGCGCCGCATCGCAAACCGCGCAGTAAGAAACGCCCCTGCCCTTAAATTCCTCTGCTCCAGGCACGCTCAGCTTCTTCGCCGTTGAGCGTCCGGTGGCCAGGATCACCGTTTTTGCCCGATAGTCCCGACCGCCGGCAGAGAGCACGAGAACGGTCCCGTCCTTCCGCAGCTGCTCCGCCTCTGCCTGGATGTGGTTCAGGCCCAGATCAGCAGCCTGCGTCCAGAAACGCATCATCAGCTCCGTACCGGAGATCCCCTCCGGAAAACCGGGGTAGTTTTCGATGCGTTCCGCCAGCGCAGCCTGACCGCCCGGCGCACCTTTTTCGATCAATGCCAGGGAAAGACCGGCCCGCAGACCGTAAATGGCCGCCGTCAGCCCGGCCGGGCCGCCGCCAACGATCAAAACGTCATAAAGCTTTTCCTCTTCCATCACAAGCACGCCCCCTTTCAGAAAAGAAAGAGCGCACAATGTGCGCTCATCATTCTTTTATTCTGTCCGGGCGAGCGAGAAACATTCGCCTTACTTCAGATAATTCGCCGGATTCTGGGCGTTGCCATCCACACGAACTTCAAAGTGCAGATGCGAACCGGTGCTGTTGCCGGTGCTGCCCATTTGGGCGATCACTTCTCCGGTAGAAACAGATTGTCCTTCGGAAACGCCGATCGTGCTGAGATGTGCATACCAGGTGGCAAGCCCATTCCCATGATCGATCTTGATGATGTTGCCATAACCGCCGCCCCAGCCGGCAAAAACGACCGTGCCGTCTGCCGCCGCCCGGATGATGTCGCCGGTCTCCCCGTCGATGTCCATGCCGGTATGCCCGGAATAGCCGCCGAAGGGGCAGGTGATATTGCCGTTAAAGGGCCAGGCCAAGGCGCCGTTGCCCGGGTTATAAGAACCGGAACGGGAAGCGCTGGCAATAAAAGCGCTGCTCCGGCGGATGACCTGCGTCACCGGTTCGGAAACGACCTGAGATCCCAATTCCTGGCTGGCGATCTTGGTGCCATTGACCATGCTCAGGAAATAGATGGCATCTTCTTCCCCTTCCACGCCGGCGACTTCGATCTCCTGCTCGCCATGAGCAAGCTCGCTGTCATAAATATAGGTCGTATCGTAAGCGATCGGCGTTCTGGCCGTATAGCGATAGTTCCCATCCACATGCAGGAGCGCGCTCGCCTGCGTGATCTTCAGTTCCTGACCGACCTGCAAACGGCCTTCCGTGCCGTCCGCATTCAGACGCATCAGGTCATACACATTCATGTCGTACTTCTGCGCGATCGTCCAGAAAGTTTCATCCGCCTGCACGGTATGCGTGATGACGTTCTGCGCACCGTTGCAGAGATAAGCCAGAGCGTCCTCTTCGGAAAGCAGCTCATCCGGCTCCACAAGAGCTTCCGCCACTTCCACCGTTTCTTCAAAGCGCAGACTCAGCACCTCATAATCGTCGTTGTTCTGGTAGCGGAACTTGTCGATAAACGCTTCGATCACGCGGTTCGCAGCTGCCTGATCGGCCAGGGCAAGCGCCTGTTCGCCATCGATCACAATGGTTGCGGCCTGCACGACCTGCGTCAGCGCTTCCGAAAGCGCAGCTTCTGCCTCTTCTGCCGCAAGGATATCCGCCTTTGCGGTCTTCACCCGTTCTACAGCGATCTCTTCCCGGAACATGCGGGCTTCGCCGTTTTCTCCGCCCGCCTGCAGCTCGTTCAACACATCGTTTGCCGCGCTGCGGTTGTTGACGACCGCCACCTGCTGGCCATCTACACAGATGGCGCAGCCGGTCTTGCTGTCACTGAACGTGAAGGCGTAGACCAGCGCCAGGCTCAGCACCGCCGCCCCGACGCCCACATAAAGCGCAGTACGGCTTCTGCGCAGCTGCTGCCAAAGATAAGAAAGCGACGAGCGTTTCGTCAGCTGCGGCAACTCTGCCGCCGTCTCTTCATGACAGGATCCGTCCAGCTCCACATCCGCTGTGGAGCGCATACTGTCTGCTTCGGTTTCCGTTTCGCTGTTTATGCTCAAAGCAGCTTTTTTATTTTTTCGGCTGCCCAAGATACCTTTCCATTTCTTTTCACTGTTTCGCAAGCATAAATCCCCCCATTATTTTAGATTTGCGCACTTCCCGCATTCGAAGCACGCGGAAGACAGGAGCCACAGATGACCACAATTTCTCCCATATCCAATCAGAAACCACGAATCACACTGGGATAATCTTCGTCAAAGAAAGATCGTGGCAAAAGCGGTCGCAAACAGATACAGTACCGCCCAATTCTTGAAAGTATTCTCAACAAGATAAAAAAATCCTTCTTTTTTGGGAAAATTTTTCCACAAGCCGGAGCAAACGCCAAAAGAACTCAGCCGCGGCCGGCGCAGGCCCAGTCCGGCCGGGCACGCCAAAGCAGGTGCCGGCTGCAATACGCATACGCGGCCAGCGCAGTTTCTCCCGGCAAAAGCGCAAACTGCGCCACGGGCGGCTCTCCCGCCCGCAGACGATGCAGCTGCATGCCGCGCTGCGTTTCCAGCGCCACCCATTCAATGCGATGTTCTTCCTTCATCGGATGATCCAGCAAACTGACGTAAACCGTCACCATATCGTCCCGGCTGTCGTCAATCACCGGCATATGCCGGTCGACCACGGCCTCCACCGCACAGGGTTCCAAAAGAGACATCGGCACAGAGCAGCAATCCGGCACAGCTTCCCCGGCAAGGCGCAGCAAAACCGCGCCGCAGCGTTCACAGCGATAAAACGAATTATCCATTTCCTCTTTTTCTGTCCCTTCCCTTATTTTTGCTTTCTGGCCAGCCAATATTCATCGCTGAAGCGATAATACGGGCAGGCGGCCGTCCGGCGCTTCGAAATGAGCCGTTCCATATCGTCCTGATCCAGGCTGAGCGTGCAGAAGTATTCATCATATTCTTCGTCATAGACATAATAGGCGCAGTCTTCGCAAGTCCCTTTCTGTTCCGTCATCGTACACAGCCCCCTTTCCGGCTTTTCTCCGCACGGTCGCTGCCGCCGGACAAAAGCGCATTCCTCACCAAGCCGTCGCCTTTTCCCAAAGCGCACGCAGCGCTTCCACACTGAAGCCGTGCTTGCCATAATCCCGCACGATAGAATGCTGTGCGGCTAATTCGTTCGTATAATCCTCCAGCCGATAAACGGCGCAGGATTCGTTCCGCCGATAATGCGTAACGATCGGCTGCATGGTATAATCCGAGACAACGGTCTCCGTATAGCCATCCGGATACTTCGTCTTGCAGAGCGTCAGCTGCGCCATGCCGCCCAAAAGGCAGGGGATCTCCACCTGGCCGGAAACGCAGTTGCCCAGAGAATAATAGACCAGGGCCGCGTTGCCGGCGTCTGTCACCACATAACCCCAGGGCCCGATCACATGCGGATGCGCACAGATGACGACATCCGCACCGGCGTCGATCGCCCGGGTAACCGCTTCCTTTGCTTCCGCAGAAGGCTGATACTGATATTCCGTGCCCACGTGCAGGAGGGCGATGCTGACATCCGCCTGCTCCTCACACCAGGCCAGGTCCGCTTCCAGCTTGCCCGGCACAGAGAGCAGGTCGATCAGGTAAGGCTTGTCCTTGGGCAGGACAAAGCCGTTCAAGCCGTAGGTATAGTTGACCATCCCGATGCGGATGCCGTTCCTTTCCAAAAGCAGCGGCTCCTCGTCCGGCCCGGCGTGGATGCCCAACACAGAGACCTGCGGATAATCCGACCAGATGTTCAGCGTTTCGCTCACGCCGCGCGAGCCTTTGTCAAAGCTGTGGTTGCTGGCATGCTGCACCACGTCAAAGCCGAGGTCAGCAAGCGCCGTCGCCGTTTCCCGCGGGCTGCCGAAGCAGGGATAAGAGCTGACCTCGCTGTGCTCAGAGACCAGGATCGTTTCCTGATTGATCACCGCCAGGTCGGCCGAACGGATATCCTCGGCAATCGGCGTGAAAAAATCATGAAAATCATAGCTGCCGTCCGGCTGCTGCGCAGCCCGGTAGATGGTATTGTGGAGCAGATCATCGCCCAAAGCCATCAGGGTGACGCTGCGGCTTTCCGCCCGCTGCATTTCCTGCCGGACAAAGGGCGTCTGCTCCTCCGCCGGCGGAGCGGAAGCGCCCGCACAGGCGGAAAGCAGGAACAATATGCTGCAGAACAAAGCGATCTTTTTCATGGATACGCCCCCATCAGCACAAAGACTCTTTTTTTTATTATACCAAAGAAAGCATCATCCGTCCAGCCCATTCCCTTTTTCCGCAAAATCGGCGCCTTCGGTTGCAATTGCGCCTTCTTTATACTATAATGTGGGAAAACTGTACACGCGTCAGAATCCATAAATTCGGAGGTCAACATGAAACGACTACTTTCCGGCCTGCAGCCCAGCGGCGAGCTGACCATCGGCAATTATTGCGGCAGCATCAAGCAATTCCTTCGCTATCAGGAAGAATACGAATCCTTTATCTTTGTCCCGGATATGCACGCCATCACCGTGACGCAGGATCCGGAACTGTTGCATCAGCGGATCAAAAAGGTGGTGGGGCTTTATCTGGCCTGCGGCCTTGCCCCGGAAAAGAATCACTTTTACATCCAATCGGAAAATCTCTACCACGCCAACCTCTCCTGGATCCTGGAGTGTCATTCCTACATGGGTGAAATGGCCCGCATGACCCAGTTCAAGGACAAAAGCAAAAAAGAAGAAAGCACCACCTGCGGTCTCTTTACCTATCCCCTGCTGATGGCGGCAGACATCCTGCTTTACAGCGCGGAAGTCGTGCCCACCGGCGCAGACCAGAAGCAACATGTGGAACTGGCCCGCAACGTGGCCATCCGCTTCAATCACCGCTATGGCGACACCTTTGTGGTGCCGGAACCGCTCATTCCGGAGATCGGGGCAAAGATCCGCGACCTGCAGGAACCGGAAAAGAAAATGAGCAAATCCACACAGAACCCCAAGGCCTCCATCTTCCTCATGGACGATGAAAAAGCCATCCGCAAAAAGATCATGGGCGCCAAGACAGACAACGACAGCAAGGTCTGCTTTGACGAAGAAAACAAGCCGGGCATCAGCAATCTGCTCACGCTCTACTGCACATTTGGCGGCGGGACGATGGAAGAAGCCTGCGCCCGCTTTGCAGACGCCGGCTACGGCGAACTGAAGAAAGAAGTGGCCGACCGCATCGTGGCGGAAGTCTCCGGTATACAGGATCGCTATCGCGAGATCTGCAACGGCTCTCTGATCGACGATGTGCTGGACGCCGGCCGCGACTTCTCCCTGGAGATCGCCCGGGCCAAATACGACGAAGTTCGCCGCAAGGTCGGCTTCGGCAGATAATGCAAACAAACTTTAATGCAAGAGCAGGGAACGGATTAACCGTTCCCTGCTCTTTTCGTTGATGTTGCGTTAATGTTTCGTTTTCCGCTCGCCTTCCGCTCAGTCCGCCGGAACCGTGCTGCTGCGGAAGACATACCAGGTCCCGTCGATCAGCAGCTCAACACTGCCCGGTCTGCCATATTGATAAGCATAGCCGCTGCCGAAATTGGACTGATCGTCCACCGTCGGCAGCGCCGTACGCGTCACGGAAGAGCGGATCTCGCCATCCATCACGCCGCAGCGTCCCGTCACATCGCTCTCCTCCCCGCTGCTCTGATAAAGCACACCGTCTACCATGACAGAAAGCGGCTGCTCGGCAATACAGAACAACGCATCCAGTGCTTCCACATCCACCGCCAGATCATCGGCGACCAACCAGAGCCTGTCTTCATAGATGACTTGATGGCCGTTTTCCTCCGCGACCAGGAGGCGCATTACCGTCTCTCCGGCCGCATCCTGCCACTCCAAAGCATAAGCCCACTTTTCTCCGTAGGCCCATTCTTCGTTATCGACTGTGCCGCGCCGGCAATAACGCAGCGCAGAAAAGCCATCGGTGATCGCCGCGATCTGCTCCGCATCCGTGAGCACGGTCTGCGCGCCGCCAGCTCCGGAACAGATGAGCATACGCTCTGCATCAGCAGGAAAAGCGATTTGTCGACCGCCGCAGGCGGAAAGCAAAACACCGAGCAAAAACACGGATAAGATCAGCATTTTCCTCATCCACATGCGCCTCCCTTTTGCCTAAACAGACGCGATCTAGCTGCGTTTTGTTCCCCGTTTGTCATCATGCCGCCCTTGTATAGGCATGCTTTTCCTGCTATAATGTAATTAATAGACATCCGGTCGAAAAGGAGGAAGGACAATGACCAGCTTTACCAAAAAAGCGATTTTTGAAGCCTTCGTTCGTCTGCTCGACCACACGCCGCTTTCCAAGATCACGGTAAAAGACATCGCCAGAGAATGCGGCATCAGCCGCAATACCTTCTATTATCATTTCAGCGACATTTATTCCATGCTGGAAGAGCTTTTTTCCGATGAGCTGCAGAAAAACCTGCTCACAGACAATGGTCCCCTCTCTTTTGAGGAACACTGTCTGCGGACGATCGACTTCCTCAGCCAAAACCGCAAAGCCATGCACAACATCTATCATTCCATCAACCGGGAACAGCTGGAGCGCTATCTGTTCATTTCCGCCGGCAGGGTCATGGAAGAGCTGGTGCAGAAACTTGCCGGAAAACGGGAGTTCCGCAAGGAAGATCTCCAGCGCATCACAGAATACCACACCTTCACCTGGGTCGGTTTCCTCCTGCAATGGTTCGATCAAGGCATGAGCCTCAGCATGGAAAAAGACATTTCCCGCATCTGCGGTATCATGGAAGAGGATATCCGCCGACATCTGCAGGAAGCGGAAGAGAACACAGCACATTAAATGCGCCAGCCGAGCAACCCAAAAGCCCCAGAATCCGGCAGGCGCTTTTTCTTTAGCGCGGCTGATACAAGCGGATATTTGTACATTTTCCCGTTTGTGCACAAAAAGATGACAGTGACAGTTTTATGCATCTTTTTCGCATAAATGCAGAGAACTATACTGGGAAGAAAGGGTAATAACTGTTTCTGCACAGAAAGGGGCGATCCCAGATGAATATCAGTGATCGGATCAAGGTCGTCGGCATCCGGCAGGCTTATAGTTATCTGGAGAAAGATCCGGAAACCAATATCTACAAGCTGATCGACTGGCTGGAAAAGCTCGACCGCAAAAAAGAGTTTGCCTGGGTAGCCGGCAATGCCCGCCGTGTGCTCAGCAACCCCAACGGCAACTGGATGAATTTCATCAAGAAACTCTACGCAGAGGTCGAACCCTCCATTCTGCGCAAGGTCGTGGACAATTTCCTCATCAACGCGACGCTCATCGGACAATCCAAACAGCGCGAGCTGGCAAAAGAATACGACTGCAACATTCCCTGGGCCATTCAGCTGGACCCCACCTCCGCCTGCAACCTGCACTGCACTGGCTGCTGGGCGGCTTCCTACGGACACACGCTGAGCATGGATCTTGACACCATCGACGACATCATCCGCCAGGGCAAGGAGCTTGGCACCCACTTCTATCTTTATTCCGGCGGCGAGCCACTGATCCGCAAAAACGACATCATCCGCCTTTGCGAAAAACACAGTGACTGCCAGTTCATGGCCTTCACCAACGGCACGCTCATCGACGAAGCATTTGCCGACGAACTGCTGCGGGTGAAAAACTTCATCCCCGCCATCAGCGTGGAAGGCTTTGAAGAGGCCACGGACGCCCGCCGCGGCAAAGGCACCTTTGCCGCCGTGATGAAAGCGATGTCCATCCTGAAAGAACGGAAGCTCCCCTTTGGCATCTCCTGCTGCTACACCAGCCAGAACGTCGATGTCATCGGCAGCGAGGCCTATTTTGACGCCATGATCGAATGGGGGGCAAAATTCGTCTGGTTCTTCACCTATATGCCGGTCGGCAACGATGCCGCGCCGGAGCTGATGGTCAGCGCCGAACAACGCAAATTCATGTATGAGCAGGTACGCCGCTTCCGCCAGACAAAGCCCATCTTCACGCTGGACTTCTGGAACGACGGCGGCTCGGTCAACGGCTGCATCGCCGGCGGCCGCCGCTATTTCCACATCAGCGCCGGCGGCGATATCGAGCCCTGCGGCTTCATCCATTACGCAAACTGCAACGTGCGGGAGCACACGCTGCTGGAAGCGCTGCGTTCTCCCATCTTTATGGCTTATCACAAGGGCCAGCCCTTCAACGGCAACCACCTGCGCCCCTGCCCGCTTTTGGACAACCCGGCAGCGCTGGAAGAAATGGTGGAAGAGACCGGCGCCCGCTCCACGGACATGGCCAGCCCGGAAGACGTGCACAGCCTGGCGCAGAAATGCCAGAAAGCTGCCGAGAACTGGGCGCCTGTGGCAGACGAGCTTTGGCAGGATCGGCATAAATACAGCGGCTGATCGGATCACGATACAAAGACCGGTGAAGCTGGGATATCCCCACCGCTTCGCCGGTCTTTTCGTCTGCTTCAGGGCTTGGCCGTTTCCCGCAGGATCAAAGCTTCCATCCCGGCCGCAAAGGCTTCATCCTGCTCCGCCCTGCGTTTATGCGGTCCGCGCAGGCGACCGCCGCCCCGGCGGATGCGTGCCGCTTCTGCCCGCGCTGCAAGCAGGCCGTCGATATTGCCCGCATGATATTCTCTGCCGTTCTGGTCCAGCACGAACGCCCGGCGGGCCAGGCACATGGCCGCCAGACCATAGTCCTGCGTCAGCACAAGGTCACCGCTTTCCACTTCATTCACCAAACGAAAGTCCACGTGATCGCGCCCCTGCTCCACCAGGACCACCTCCGCCCCCTCCTCCGCCAGCAGATGGGCGGAATCACAAAAGATCAGGCAGGGCAATCCATGAGAGCCCGCCAGGCGCACGGCAATGGCCACAACCGGACAAGCATCTCCATCGATCAAAACACGCAGCGTCATCGTCCCCTCGCTTTTTCTTTGATTATAGCAGAACGGCAGGCAGATCGCAAAGCCGGATAAAGGCAGCTGTTTTTCTTGCGCAAGAGGGAAAGCTATGATAAAATGCACGCAAAACAACCCCTGGGAGGATTTCCATGCAGATCAAAGGATTGCTCATCGGCCTCGCCGCTTTCATCACCATCGGTGTTTTTCATCCGCTCGTCATCAAATGTGAGTATTATTTTTCCTATCGCTGCTGGCCGGCTTTCCTGGCGGCCGGGATACTTTTTCTTGCCATTTCGCTTTTCGTCAATAACGTTTTCTGGTCTGCCATA
>JAEEGL014864304.1_pt1 | contig 10918 bp, 12 predicted proteins | sample 9134231 | NCBI WGS metagenome assembly JAEEGL01 (sample SAMN16246548, study PRJNA631951) | gut metagenome | biome: gut microbiome; feature: rumen; material: fiber-attached | host: Bos | place: Iran: Karaj | collected 2018-10
AAAATCAATGGGCCCTCTCGTTCGACTTGCATGTCTTAGGCATGCCGCCAGCGTTCATCCTGAGCCAGGATCAAACTCTCAATAAAAAAGATTTATATCTAAATCTTATATTTCTAAGTTTATCCAAAGCTACTCAAATTGACTTTTTTACTTAGTTTTCAAAGATCATTCCTGCGCTTTTTCACATGCGCAATAGTACTATATCAAACTCAAACCACGTTGTCAACTAAAAAAAATTACTTTTTTCAGTTTTTTTACATTTTTAAGTGTAATATAGTATTTTATGCCATATTTTGGCTATTTTTGCCAAAACACGAGTACTATTATAGCACCTTTTAACACTTTTGCAAGTATTTTTATAAAAAAACTATTTTTCCAATAGTTTCTTTATTCTTTTCCATAATTCTTCATTAGATTTTTCTATATCCTTACTTGATTTATACGGTTTTCCAAATCTCATTACTATTCCTTTTCTAAAGGCGCGATACCTTCCTACTATGACAAAAGGGATAATTGGGACATTAGTGGCGCTTGACATTCTCACCGCACCTTTTTTAAACGGTAATAAGCCCCTGCCTCTTTCCCGAGTCCCTTCGGGATATATTGCTACTATTTCACCGTCATTTAAATATTCAATTGCCTTTTCATAAGCCCCACTGTCATGGCCATTACGTTCAACTGGTATTAATCCCATATTTTTGAATATTAATGATTTAGGAAATTTAAATATAGATGATTTAGCTAAAAAATGAATTTTTCTATTAGTAACACTCATTAATGGGCCGGGATCCAATAAATGTATATGATTACCCGCAAAAATAAATGCACCTTCCTTAGGAATATTTTCTAATCCTTCATATGTTGGTCTAACATATATTTTGTTGATAAACTTGATAATTGGTAATAACACATCGTATTTACTCATAATTCATCCTATTTTCCGTTCATTAATTCTATTAGATCTTTGTTATAATATATTGATATTCCTTTTGGAATCACCTTTAAATCAAAAGATTTGTTCCTTAGTCGCTCACCATCTAAATTAGCATCTATTTCTCTATCAGCTACGATTTTAAAGCTATTAGTCCTAACATGTTCCACGAAATCCAATTCCTGATGCTGACTTTTAAGAATTTTCAAAAGATATTTTATTAATTTCATTCTTTTATATGCCCGCACTATATATATGTCTAGCTTCCCATCGTTATAAGAACCATTGGGATTAATATGAAATCCACCTCCATAATAGTTAGCATTACATATGGTAACAAGCGCAAGCTTGCTTGCATCCTTTTTCTTATCCCATTCCATTTTAAAGTTATATGGTTTAAAAGTACAAATATGTTTAACTACGGATACTTTATATTGTAATGACTTTGGAATGAGTTTATTATGAACTATTTTATCATCATTAGCAATGTCTGCATCCACCCCGAAGCACGCAACATTAATAAAATACCTATTATTGCATTTTATTAAGTCCACTTTATTATCTCCATCGGCAAATAATTCCCTCATTGTTCTGTGAAAGTCATTGCCAGTTCCCAATGGAATACATCCAATTTGGTTTTGGGTACTATATAATGCATTTACTACCCTGTTTAATATGCCATCCCCACCAACAGCGTACACAATATGCTTTTTATTTTCGTATTTTTTTAATATGTCTTCTGTCGTGGTATCTTCGCTATTAATCTCTATTATATAATCCAATTTAAGTTTCTCAGCAGCAGCTTTAAGTTTTCCAACGTAATAATCTAATTTACTATTTAAGCTAAACCTATTAACCATAAAAATATGTTTCATTTATTCACCTCTTATTAACATCTATTACATATTAAAACATTACCACATTATGATTATCTAAGTCAAATGGGGTTAAACGAAAAAAGGAAATTAAAAACCTAGTTTTTAACTTCCTCATATATCTTATTATATTTATCGATTGTTTCTTGATTAAACGGATTTTCTCCATTCTTTTTCATCTCAATTAATTGTTCCAATTCTTTTTTTACAATAAAATCAATATCATCACTATAATGCATTATTTTTTTATGGTATTTATACTCATTCTTATCTAATACCCTAAATCCACCATCTGGAAAAACCCTTAAATCTAAATCGTAATCTATATATTTTATAATATTCTCATCCATAACATAGGGTGAAGCAATATTACAATAATAGAATAAGCCAAAAGGTTTTAATTGTGCGATTATGTTAAACCATCTTTTTTTATAGAAAAACATAATTGCTGGTTCGTTAGTTCTATGACTTCTACCATCATCTTCAACTACTTTAACATGATCGTTACCGCACACTAACCATTCATCACTATCTTCTAGTACTGTAGCCTCATTCCAGGTTCGATGAACTTTTCCATTATGCTTATAACAATGAATTGCTAACTTCTCTCCTACTTTCATTTGCTATCTTCCCGTCTTATATCATTATTATATAATAAATATGGGAAAATAACAAATCTATTATTTCGTCGCTGCCACAGTGGAACTATTAGTAAGTGAACTTGCTACATTATATAATTCACTCGCGGTTAAATCATTACTTACTAGATAATAATCTTTACCACCTGAGGCAAAATATATTGAATTTGTTCCTAATGCTCCAATCGTATCATTAATCATAAGTGGGTCACCATAAACCGGAATTATTTCAAAAACTTCCTCAGCAGTAGCGTTTTCTTCAATCAACACAAAATTCTTTTCTCCAGTAAAAGTCAATATCACTCTAGAAGTCTCTTCGTTATTAATCTCATCTTTCCCTGTTAGATATGTATTTGTAGGCACATATAAAGGATAAACAATATCTTGCAATAGACCAGTTTTTTTGTCGCACGTTTTATCATCACAACTACTATTAGTATCTTGGTCAACATAGTTTTCTAACTTAAAGTCTTCTGGTTTTAAATTAGCTTTTAAATCTATGTTAGTAAACTCCACATTGATCTTTTCTTGGTCTTTATCATTATATACCTCAGTCTTTGTAATGTTATTATCCTTGTCTAAATATATTTTTTGATATTTTAAATCCGGATTATTGGGATAATTAACACTACTTTTAATAATGAACCCATCATTAGTTTCAATTACTTCATGTTTTGGATCATTTTCAATATCCGCAACTAGAGATTTTAACAGATAACTTTGGGATGAATTCTCAGGCCATACACTATCAAACTTAAATGATTTATTTAAACTAGGAGTAACAACATATACACCGTCTTCATTTCTAAGTATTATTTGCTCACGATTATTAGTTTCGTTCACTAAAACTACCTTATAATAATTATCCTTTAAATAATATGCCTCTATAGAATAATTAAATGTGTCTTCATCGCCAATAATTTGCATTTTTCCATCTAATTTATATGATTTAGTAGTATTAATCTTTTTAATAAAATCCTCGGCAACATTCTTTTTTGATTGTTTACCACACCCCGTCAATAAAAGCATTAAACAAATACTTAATAACAATATTCTTTTCATAACATCATCCTTTTCTATTTAACTATATTTAATTGTTTTAGAAATATAACTGTATATTATAAAAAAATATAGCCATAATATAGGTGAGGAGCATGATATGGAATTATTTCAAAAAGTTGCACTAGTATTTACAATTGTCGGAGCACTTAACTGGGGCTTAATTGGTTTTTTTGAATTTAACTTAGTTGAAGCCTTATTTGGCACCATGGCATTGCAAAGAATTGTTTATGCTATTGTTGGTATATGTGGGTTAATCAATACTTGGATATTGTTTACTCATGTAGAAGACCATGATTAAAAAAAGCACTATATAAAGTGCTTTTTTTATTGAATATTAATTTTTATTTTATTAGATACAATATATGTTACTAATGGGCTATCGTTATCAATCTTAACTTCAACTTCGTGTTCTCCTGCGCCCAAACCATTTAAATCAACATAAGCATTAATCTTAGAAGCATCAATGTTATTAATGACACTTGCAACACCCTTAACCTGAACAGTGATTGAATCATTAGATATAATATTTGCTGTTAGTCCGGATGCTAAATTCTTATGTGTAATTTTATTACCAATATCTATAGTTTTTTGTTCTTCATTACCAAAAGTCGCAACAATAGATACGCTTTTTGCACTCATGTATCTAACTCCACTTGGTTTCGTTAAAGTAACATTATAAGTTTTAGAAGAATCTTTTCCTAAACCATCAACATCGATTGTTACCGGAACACTATTAATGTTATCTAAATCAGCTTTTTCACCATATATAGTTAATGAATATGAATCAGAATTGTTTATTGATAACGAAGCGATTGATTTACCCGCTATTATATTACCAGTTGTTTGAACACTTATTGGCACAGTTTTAGAATAACTCTCCAATGTAATTGATGCGCTTACAGATCCCGGTACTATTTCAATATTATCCAGTATATTTCCTGAATTATCATAAGCCACAAGTTGAGCCGTTGTAATATCAAATGTTCCAGAAGTTGTGAAGTTTTCTTTATTCAAATCTATTAACGCTTGAACTAGTGCGATTTTATCTAATGCTTCCTTGCTACCCTTAACTACAACTTCAGTTTTATTTAGAGTAACATTTTTAACGCTTAGTTTAGAATCCAAATCATCTATATTTAATAAGTTATATGATAATGATACAACTTTGCTTACTTTATCTTTAACTGTTACATAAACATATGTTGGATCAACTTTATATGATAAATTTGAAATTGGTTTTGTATAGTTAAAATATGCTTTATAAGCTGAATCTCTTGCCGTATAATTTGTCAAATCCAAAGTGATTTCATACTCACCAAGTTGTTTAGCTAAATAAATATCACTTTTTCTTCCAGTAATTATTAAATCGACAGTTTCAGGTACACCTTCAATTACATAAGCTTCTTCATTGTATTTAACATTTACTGGCAATGTAACAGCTTGTGATTCTGATAAAGTGATCTTTTTTGTACTAGTTAAAACAAATAATCCTACCGCAAATAATAAAGACAAGAATATAAGCGTATTTCTTCTATTTAATAATTTGTCAATTGAGCCTTTACTCTTCTTTAATCTCTTTTGCAAAGCATACACTACTCTACTAATAGGAGTTATGATGACTTTATCTATAAATTTATATACTTTTTTCAAAAACTTACTCATTTTCTTCACCTTCAACTTCCTCATCGTCTCCGGCATCGAAGAACACCTCTGCTTTAGGGCTTAACGCATCTATTAGCGTCATTCTAAACTCTTCCATTGATAAATTATAATGTAACTTACCATCTACCGCAATTGATAATCTTCCGGTTTCTTCAGATGCTACCAATGCAATAGCGTCAGACTCTTCGGCTATACCCAAAGCCGCTCTATGACGAGTTCCAAGCCTTTTTGATATCTCGGGATTCATACTAGTTTTAAAAACTACTCCAGCACAGGTTATTTTATCACCCTGAATAATAACACCACCATCATGAAGTGCTGTATTAGGGAAGAAAATAGTTTCTAAAAGAGGCTCATTAACATCACCATAAATCTTTTGGGCATTATTAATATATTGTTGTAATGATACTTCTCTTTCTATTACAATTAGAGCTCCTATTTTATGTTTATGGAAATAATCCATAGCTTTCATTATTTCATGAACAATTTGTTCTCTTTCATCCAAAGTTAGAATCTTATGTCTTCCAAGCAATTTGGTACGGCCTAGAGATTCTAAGACACTTCTTATCTCTGGTTGGAATATAACAATGATTGCTAATGGTCCCCACTCTAAAATATACTCTAGTAGTATGCCTACAGTATAAAGGTTTAATAAATCGCTCAAAATCTTTATGACAACGACTATGATTACTCCCTTAAGAATCAAAGTCATTTTTACGTTATTCTTTATGTTCTTTAATATATAATAAAATGCAAGCCAAACGATACATATGTCTAATACTTTTGTGAACGTGTTACCAATTGCTGACATAACCATTGAAAAATTCATATAAGCACCTTCCTTTTTATCACTTGCTTTTACATTATAACAAATTTTCACAAAAATAAAAAGTACCATTGTACTTCAACATGATACTATTTATCTTTTTTTATGATATTAGTAAATATATAACCAATTAAAGCCACTAAGAGAATAATGGTTATAATTAAGATAACTATGAAATGTTCCGAAATTAATTTCCCTATCATATTCCACCTAACTTATTGATAACTTAAATCCTTTTGGTTGGATTTGAATAAATGTATTCCCATCATTAACTTTTAATTCAGATCCATCACTCAATGTATATTTAGTTTGCTCAGATCTACTACTTTTACTCCAATTAATTGGGATTGCATAACCATTCGTTATATAATAACCCGTTCCACTTCCAATAGTCTTTAAATCTTGTCTTCCCTTATTCTCTCCATCATTAAGTGTATAATTTGCTACTTGATAAGTAATAATATTTTTTACAGTTAAAGCCTTCTTGGTGTTGTAATCCACATTACCTTTTCCATTAACATCACGAATATAAACCTTATTCTCAGGATCATATGTATACCCTGGTTTGGTAGAATTAGAATATGGAATAGTAATTTTTGTGGCTGGAATAGCGTCTTCTCTTTCGCTTAAATCAATTTCATCAATACTATAATTTAACAATAATCCTTTATTACGTGTTGTTCTTTTATTACCAATACCATTACCTAGTTTTTCTATACTAGTAAACAAGGTATGTTCAACCGCAACACCTAATGTTTTATCACGCCAGCCGGTTGATGCTTCACTGACTTCAATTCTATCTATTCCTAATTTGGAGAAATCAGCTTGAGCCTGAGGACTTTTACCATGATGTACATAAATAGCATCATTTTCTAAAGCATAATCTAAAAAGTAATGCCTTGCACTTCTAATTGACCCAATTCTAGTAGTATTGGTATCCATAAATAATGCCATATACCTAGATATTCCGCCCTCAACAATTATTTCATAAATAATGTATGCATCTTGTAGACCACTTTGAAGGGGTCTTGCTGTAATAATGTTATTAATCATTACTGCATATGGTCTAGAATTTGAATTTTCGTTTACTATCTTTAATTTTGGTTTTTCAGGTTCTGGAGCTATCTGAGTTTCTTCTGAATTTGGTTCACTGTGGTTCTTACCCTTAAATAAAGTAATGCCACCAAATACTAAAGCTCCAATTAGTATCATACCAATAACCACAAATAATACTCTTTTTATTCTTAATTTTGTTCTAACGCCTTTTACCATACAACTTTACCTCTCTCGTTCTAAATCTCTTATTTTGATACTCTCTCTTTTATCATATAACTTTTTTCCCTTTGCCAAACCAATCAATAATTTAGCTTTTTGGTCCTTTAGATACAGTTTTAAGGGGATGATAGACATTCCCCCCGTCTCAACTTCTTCCTTTAATTTTCTGATTTCTTTTTTGTGAAGTAGGAGCTTTCTCGTTCTAGTTTCTTCATGATTAAATTGATTGCCCTCAAAATACTTTGAAATAAACATATTAATAACAAAAGCTTCATCGCCTTTGATTCTTACATACGAATCTTTTAACTGAGCTTTACCATCCCTGATGGACTTTATTTCAGTACCTTGTAAAACTATGCCCGCCTCATACTCTTTTTCAATGTAATAATCAAAATATGCTTTCTTATTTTTGATTTCCATCTTTACCATCACCCTCAACTATTTCAAAATCAATTTGGCCATTCTCTTTATTTGCTCCGGTCACAATAACCTCAACTTCATCACCTAAGCGATAAGACTTCTTCTTATCTTGAGAAACTAAAGACAACATCTCTGGCACATAATTATAAAAGCCGTCTAAAGTGCTAATATGAACCAAACCCTCAATTAAATTATCTAGTTCAACAAACATACCAAACTTGGTTACTGACACTATTATACCACGATACTTTTCATTTAGGTGATTTTCCATGTATTCTGCCATTTTCATATCATCTACTTCTCGTTCTGCATCTACAGTCTCTTGTTCTCTTTCGCTAGATTGTTCTGCTACTGTGATTAAATAATTACTTTGAAAATCTAAGGTTTCGCTATCTAATTTATTATCAAATAGATACATTCTAATTAATCTATGGACAGTTAAATCTGGAAATCTTCTGATTGGGGAAGTAAAATGAGTATATATCTTACTACCCAAGCCAAAATGCCCAATATTATTTGTGCTATAAATGGCTTTTTTCATGCTTCTTAATAGTATATTGGACAAAATATCAATTTCTTTTTTATCCCTTAGTTCATTTAATATTGATTGCATAGTTATTGGCGTTAAATTATTTATTTTAGTATTTAGTGAGTACCCAAGTAATTTTAAAAATGTTAAAAAATCATCTATTTTCTCACTGTCAGGAACATCGTGAACTCGATAAATAAATGGCAAATCCATGTTGGCAATATGACTTGCAACAGTCTCATTGGCAGCAATCATAAAATCTTCAATTAAATTTTCTCCATCAAATCTAAGTCTTCTTTTGATATCAATTGCTACACCATTTTCATCTTGAACTATATTTGGTTCGTCTAAATCAAAATCAATATATCCACGATTAGTTTTTTCGTTACGAAGAATATGTGCTAATTCATTCATTTTAATTAATGTATCAGCGTATTCTTCATAACCTTCCGGAATATCGTTTTCCATGAGTATCTTATTAACTTTTTTATAAGTCATCTGAATTCGGCTTTTAATTACACTTGGGAATATATCATAATCCACAACTTTTCCTTGCTTATTAATCTCCATTTCGCAACTAATTGTTAGTCTTAATTCCCCCGGGTTAAGTGAACATATACCATTTGATAATTGGTGAGGGAGCATCGGAATAACAGTATCAGCTAGATAAGCAGAAGTTCCCCTTTTAAACGCTTCATCATAAATCGCTGTGCCAGGTTTAACATAGTTTGATACATCTGCTATATGAACTCCTAATATATAATTACCATTTCTAGTTTCCAAACTTATGGCATCATCAATATCTTTTGTATCATCACCGTCAATCGTAAAAATCATTTTATCAGTTAAGTCTTTACGACCAACCATATCTTCTTTACTGACAGAATTAGGAATGCTATCCAATTCTTTTATGACTTCATCATTAAAATCTGGATCTATCCCGTGTCTATATGCGATAGATAATATATCTACGCCCGGATCGTTCTTATGCCCAATTATTTTAGCCACTTGACCTAAATATTTATGATTGTTAATCTTTTTGATTATTTCCACATATACTTTATGACCTTCAACACAGTTTGCGGTACTTTCCTTAGTTAAGGATATTTCAACATCTAATTTTTCGTCATCTGGTACAAATATTAAGTTCTTATTATCAAAAGTGATTTCTCCTGTAATATTGTTTAGATTACGATCTAATATCTTAATGACTTTAGCTTCTTTCTTTCCATGATAAGAAAAGATATCCACTAGAACCTTATCATTATTAATAGCCCCATTAATATTAGTCCTGTCAATAAAGATATCTTCACCATCGGTGACATTTAAAAAGCCATTTCCGGATTTATTAACTGAAATTACCCCTGTCATTAAAGAAGAGCAATACTTAACTAAAATATAATCATGCTTTTTTGTTTCATGAACTACCCCATCTTTAATTAATTCATTTATACTATTAGTTAATTCTTGACATTCGTCAGCAGTTTTTAAAGCTAGTAAATCATTGATTTGCATTAAATTTATAGCTTTTTTTTGGCCTTCTAAAATACCTATAATTTGTTCTTTCATATTTCCCTCTTATTCATATATTAGATTACATTCTTTCAATCCATCATTCCAGGTTACTTTTATAATATATTGATGATTAGCAAGTGGTTCATTAGTCTTAGGATTAGCTAAACTTTCTTTTAAAAATCCCTCTTGAACTAAAAATCGTGTTGAAATATTGCATTCCTTGAATCCACGACATTCAACCAAAGTCTTTGAATCGGCGGTGATTAATTCATCATTATATTTTACTAAATCAACTAATAGACAAGCATTAGATTCCAATTCGTTTTTAAAGTCATTAAATATTCTTTCTTGTTTGTATTTAGAGATGTGAGTAATACCTATAGATGCAGATGTAACTACTAAACCAATAACAACAATCGTTACCAACAACTCTATTATTGTAAAACCCTTACTATTCATATTATCACAAGATAATTATAACACGAAACACTAAAATATGTGTTTTTATTTGTTTTTAATTATTAAATGTAGTATTATATTAGTGGTTATTACCCAGTCGCCAAGTGGTAAGGCATCAGGCTCTGACCCTGACATTTCGTAGGTTCGAATCCTACCTGGGTAACCATTTTTAATTGGGGAGGTATTATGACAAATAAAGAATACGCAAACTTTTTATTGCCAAATGTTGAACATGACTGGGAATATTATGAAAAACTGTATCCCGAAAGAAATGTAGATGCAAACGCAATTATCACTAGATGTGCTCCAAGCCCTACTGGTAAACTACACATGGGAAGTTTATTTCAAGCACTAACTAGCCTAGTTTATGCTAAAGAGACAAATGGTATTTTATATTTGAGAATAGAAGATACCGACCATAAAAGAGAAATTGAAGATGGAGTAAATCTAATTGTACAAGATTTTAAAAATTTAGATATTTCCTTTGACGAAGGATACTCATTCGGAGGTAATTATGGGCCATACTTGCAAAGCGAAAGAAAGGATATTTACCAGGCCTATGCTAAAAAACTTATCGAAGAGGATTTAGCTTATCCATGTTTTTGTACTGAGGAAGAGCTAAACAAAACTAGAGAATTGCAGGAATCTAAAAAAGCAAGAATCGGATACTACGGTAAATATGCAAAATGTCGTTACTTAACTAAAGAGCAAGCTATTGAAAGAATA
>JAEEGL015156043.1_pt1 | contig 10918 bp, 7 predicted proteins | sample 9134231 | NCBI WGS metagenome assembly JAEEGL01 (sample SAMN16246548, study PRJNA631951) | gut metagenome | biome: gut microbiome; feature: rumen; material: fiber-attached | host: Bos | place: Iran: Karaj | collected 2018-10
GACAAGGTAAAGGCTGCACGTAACTTTGCAAACAAGCTCTGGAACGCTTCACGTTTCATTATGATGAATCTCCCCGAGGACTTCGAGTTCAAGGGACTCCCTGCAGAGCTTGAGCTTGAGGATAAGTGGCTCGTAAACAAGTTCAATCAGCTTGCTAAGGAAGTTGGCGAGAACCTTGACAGATATGAGCTTGGCGTTGCTTCACAGAAGATATACGACTTTATCTGGGACGTTTACTGCGACTGGTACATCGAGCTCACAAAGCCGAGAATACAGGCAGGCGGCGAGACAATGGCAAAGGCTCAGGCAGTTCTTGTATGGGCAATGCAGGGTATGCTGAAGCTCCTCCACCCATTCATGCCGTTCATCACTGAGGAGATATGGCAGGTTCTCACAAACGAGAAGTCAATGATAATCCTCGAAACATATCCCACATACGATGCTTCTATCGACTTTGGCGCAGAGGAAAAGGCATTCGAGAAGATAATCTCAGCTATCAAGGCTATAAGAAATACACGTACAGAAATGAACGTACCTCCGTCGGTAAAGGCTAAGCTCTTCATTGAGACTGCCGACAAGGAGCTGTTCAACTCTTGCGCAGTATTCTTCGAGAAGCTTGCTTCCGCTTCGGCAGTTGAAACAGGTGATAAGTTTGATATCCCTGATTCGGCAAATGCTGTTACCGACTCCGCTCGTATCTTCATACCTATGGACGAGCTTGTTGACAAGGAGAAGGAGATAGCAAGACTTGAAAAGGAAAAGGCTAAGGTACAGAAGGATATTGACTTCCTCAGCGGAAAGCTCAATAATCAGGGCTTTATCGCAAAGGCTCCTGCTCAGCTCATTGACGCTGAAAAGGCTAAGCTTGCAAAGGCAGAGGAAAAAATGGCTAAGATAGAGCAGTCTATCGCAGCTTTCAGAAAGTAATATGAAATGCAATAAGCTCCCCGCTTTCAGGGGAGCTTATTTTTATGTATAATGAAGGAAGAATATTATGAAAAAATCTTAATCAAAGTTTTCTGCATCAGCAGAGCCCTTCTGTGACTTGTTTGACTTTTTGCTCTTAGTTGTGTTCTCTTCTTCGTCCTCTTCGTCCTCGTCTTCATCTTCTTCCTCGACTTCGGCATTCTTCTTGGACTTCTTCTCTTCCTTTTCTTCGTTCTTCTCGCTGTTCTTCTCTTCATTTTCGGTTTCCTGAACCTGCTCGTCAAGAGTTACTACAATGGTCTTTTCTACGCCGTTTCTCATGATAGTGAGCTCGAATTCCTCGCCTGCGGAGTGCTTGTTCTTCTTTGCAATAAGCTCTTCGGAAGTAGTTACCTTTTCGCCGTCAGCCTTAATGATGATATCGCCGACCTTTATACCAGCCTTGTCAGCAGCACCGTCTTCGTTTACATTCCTTACGATAACGCCTAAAGGAAGATTGTACAATTCAGCGTCAGCCTCATCGATGCCTGCGCAGGTGATACCGAGCTGCGGTTTGCCTGTAACATAGCCGTACTTCATGATATCGTCAATGATGCTTGCTGTTGCATTTGAAGGGATAGCAAAACCGATACCCTCGATAGATGCACCTGATGAAGAGTAGGAAGATGACATCTTTGAAGAGTTGATACCGATGACCTGACCGTACTTATTGATAAGCGGTCCGCCTGAGTTGCCTGAGTTTATAGCGGCATCAGTCTGGATAAGGTTCATAGCCTTGTCGTTGATAGTGATGTCACGGTCAAGACCCGAGATCATACCGCCTGTAACAGTATTTTTAAGTTCAAATCCCAAAGGATTGCCGATAGCAATTACAGATTCGCCAAGCTGGAGCTCGTCGCTGTTGCCAAATTCAGCAGCTGTAAGACCTGTTTCATCTATTTTCAGAACTGCAAGGTCGCATTCTACATCATAACCGATGACCTCTGCGTCATATGTCTCGTCACCGAGAAGAACTTTTACAGACTTTGCACAACCGGTCTTGTATTCGCTGTCGTAGATAACGTGAGCATTAGTAACGATATAGCCGTTTTCCGATACAACAACGCCTGTACCTGTTCCTTTGAATTCTCTTGTCTGAGGCTGAGACTCGCCGTAATCGTAGTCATCAAAGCCGCCAAATCCTCCGAACCCGCCAAATCCTCCGAAACCGAAGAAGTCATCAGGGATAGACATCTGAGACTGCATTTCTATTTCAAATGAAGACTCAACACCAACAACTGAAGGAAGGACTTTCTTTACGATATCTTCGGTCGAAAGTACTCTGCCGTCTGATTCAACAGGCTTGATTATGCTGATATTCTGAGCAGCGAGAGCGGTCTTTGAGGAAGTCTTTTCTTCATTATCGTTATCTGCTTTTGCTTCATCGACTACAGCAGTCTGGGGCATATCGTCATCTGAAAAATAACGGTAAGCCTGAATAGAACCGCCTGATACGATAGCCATAGCCATGATAAAGGCTGCTGTTTTCAGACCTGTATGCTTTTTCGGAGGCTTGTTGTTGTTATTGCCGCCGTCTGTACTGAAGCCGTTGTAATTGCTTCCGTTTTCCTCTGTGTTATTATTGTTATTGTAATTGTAATTATACTCACTCATATTATTCACTTTCCTTTTCATTTATTCTTCTGAGGTCTCCCTCAAGCTTTGATTATATTATATTTAGCCTATGTGAAATAAAAATGCGATTAATGTATTGTTTTTGAGAATTTTATGTGTAAATTCTATCACAATTCATAACCTAATGTGTAAGCAGCGTGACGCTGCACCCTTACTCCGCGTGGTAGTTTTTGTGTAAGGTGTAAAATATTGCCGCGAGTGACGATAATCAAAGGCGGCAATATCATCGTGTGATAGCGTGAGCGCAGAGCCTGCGCCCCCTTACTCTACGTGATGATTTTGTTGGTGGTTAGATTTAGCCGCGAGATATTATAAACAAAAGGCATATCTCATCGCGTGAATACAAAGCCTGCGTACCCTTTTCGCGCTTAGAATAATTGATCGGATAATTTTACGCCGCGCCCTTGCAATCTTCTTATATATATGATATAATAAAAACATTATATATAAGGAAAGGAAAATTATGGACAGTTCAGATATATGGAAGATAGTTCTTGTCGTTGCGATGATGATATTTTCAGCCCTGTTTTCAGGCACTGAAACAGCTTTTTCAAGTGTCAACAAGCTGAGACTGAAAAATTATGAAGCTCAGGGAAATAAAAAAGCCAAAAAAGCCCTGAGACTGGCAAATCGTTTCGATGAAGTCCTTACGGCGGTGCTCATAGGCAATAATATCGTCAATATCGCTACTTCATCGGTCAGCACTATCGTATTTATAAAGCTTATGGGAAGCAAGGGCGCGGCAGTATCAACTATAGTCATCACAGTACTTGTGCTTGTATTCTGTGAAGTTCTGCCGAAATCCTATGCAAAGAAAAATGCGGAAAAGCTTGCACTTGCGTTTGCTCCCGCACTTTCATTCCTTGTAATGGTGTTCAAGCCCTTCGTGTGGCTGCTCAATAAGCTTTCTTCACTTGTCTCGAAAGAAGATAAAGCTCCCAGCGTTACCGAGGAAGAGCTTAAATACATGATCGACGAGATCGAAGAACAGGGCGTTATCGAGGAGCAGGAGAGCGAGCTTGTAAAGAGCGCTCTTGAATTCGATGAAATTAACGTAAACGAGATACTCATTCCACGTGTAAAGGTGGTGGGAGTTGAGCTTAATTCGACTATCGACGAGATAAAGGAGCTTTTCAGCAGTGAAATGTACTCGCGTCTCCCTGTTTATGAAAAGAGCCTTGATAACGTAGTGGGTATCATCACAAATAAGGCGTTCTTTAAAATGCTGGTAGAGGGCGGAAACGATATCAAGTCAATAATACAGGAAGTCCCTCATATTGCGGATTCAAAGCTCATAAGCGAGGCAATGCGCGATATGCAGCGCTCAAAGGTGCATCTTGCGGTTGTTATCGACCAGTACGGCGGTACTAAGGGTATAGTTACTCTTGAGGACATCATTGAGGAGCTTGTAGGCGAGATATACGACGAGGACGACGAGATAGAGACAAATATAATGATGCTTGCTCCCGACAAGTACGAGGTCGCAGGAGATATGAGTATAAGCGATATGCTGGAAATGCTCGACCTTGATGAGGATATGATAACTACGGATTATACCTCTGTGGGCGGCTGGGTAACGGACGTTATGGAGCATATCCCCGAAGCAGGAGAGACTGCTGAAAGCGGTATTTTCCGCATCACAGCTGCAGAAGTGAATGAACAGACCGTTGAAAAGGTAATTATCGAAGTCCTTCCCGTTGACGATGACGAAGATGACGAGGAAGAAGAATAGAACTAAGAATTAAGAACTAAGAACTTAGATCTAAGAACGAAGATTGTAGGTGCTGTCTTGGCAGTTCGTAATTTCAGATGATACACGGACGAGTAAGGGGCGCAGGCTCTGCGCTGTAGGGGCTGATGCATACATCAGCCCGTATGATAACAGAGAAAATCGGGACGTGAAAAGCCATGAAATCGAAAAAAGAAAAAGCTTTTATATTAACAGGCATCATCTTCCTTGCAGTGGGGCTGCTCGTTAATATACGTGTGATACTTGGGATAATAAGGACGCTCACTTCTGATGAGCCCGAAAGCATAGGTATTATCGGCGGCGCAGACAGTCCAACGGCGATATTCATTTCCGAGAGAATATTTATGGATATGAGTATCCTTGAAAAAGCAGGACTTTTGCTGATAATAGCAGCTCCCATACTAATTATCATTGGTACAGTGAAATGTATCATAAATCGTAGGGGCTGATGCCCACATCAGCCCGACAAATATAACGGAAAGACGCGGGACGCCGAGGGTGACTCCCTGTAGTACAGGGAGATGTCCGTAGGACAGAGGGTCGCGGCGCCTGTTGGGCGGCGTCCCCTACAAGCTAACCACTAATAACTAAAAAACCGAAACAGTAAAACTGTTTCGGTTTTTTTATCATTCTACTGTGCCTTCGCTTCTGCCGATAGTGAGGACAAAGCCTTTATTTATTGGCATTATGCCGTTGGGGTCAACAGTTTTTACTGTATTGTCGGGAAGCTTTACGCTCCATGTCTCCTGAGTGAGATTGCGGAGAGCATGTTTGCTCGGGTCTTTCTTGTTGCGGACAACCTCGCCGATGATCTTGTGGAAATCACCGTCGGTCTCGCCTGTCATACCCTCATAGAGCTTAGCACCGCCGAATGCAGGAAGCTCAAAGCGTTTGAACTTGATGCTTTCGGTGCAGGTGAGCTGACCGCCGCAGTACATACAGCTTACGGAATACTTTGGCGTTATGAATGTCTCCTTGCCGCAGTGAGGACAGGGAACAGTCTCGCTTCTCAGCTTTACGAAAGCGTCCAGCCATGTCATTTCGATAACGCGGTCATATGGCGGCTTTACTGAGCTCTTGCCGAAAGACTGTATGAACAGGTCACGGATATATTCGGGATATATCTTCCAGAAGCGGAGAGTGTTGGTGTTGAGCTGATTATTTGCAGCGTTGCGGTCGTCCTCGGGGTCAAGTACGAAAACAGGATCGCTGCCGTAGAATTTCTTTTCAAGCTCGGGAGTCATGCATGGTGGAGTTGAATACTTGCCCTCAAGTGGGTGCTCGATGAAGAGCATACGGAAAAGTATTACTGCAAGTGAAAAACGGTCGGAGCGCTTGTCGGGAGCACCGCCGAGTACTACTTCAGGTGCCATATAGCGCTGTTTGCCTGCGATACCGAAGTTTACTCCGCGCTCGGAAACGTTATCGTTGTCGCATATGAGCACATCGCCGTTCTGTGGGTCAATAAAGAAGTTGCCGTTATTTAAGTCCTGATAGCTGTAGCCGTCGTTATGGAGAGCACGGAAGCCCTCGATGATGTTGATAGCGGCATTGCAGCGGGCAGTTATATTTGCGAAGCTTGCCTTCATACGGCGGGTCTTGGGATCCCAGAGCAGGAAGCGTGTAAGCTCCTCATATCCCTTTGGACGAAGCGGCATTATGTAGCCGAAGCTGCCGTCTATCCAGTTGGAAAGCTCCTCAGGCCAGAGAAAATTCTTTGTGGGAGCGCCCTTCTTGATGTTTGCCTTGAGGTTTTCGTAGAATTCCTCAGGGTTTTTCATTTTGTCAACGGTGGATTTATGATACCATTTAAGTGCCATTTCCTTGCCGCCGCACTCTACTCTGTAGACATTTCCCTGACCGCCGCCGCCGAGAAATTCCAGTATGGTAAATGTAGAATTATAAATAGTTCTGCCTTTATAGCCTGTTTTGAGTTCTGCCATGATGGAGCTCCTTTCATATCCCTTATATTTCTTCGGAATTTACCGCCGTTTGTTACATATTTGAGAATTCCTCATTCTGAGGAAGCTTTGTTGTTGTCGGTTCAGCAGCTGAGGTCTGTTCCTCTGTCTTGTTTTCCGATGCTTCGGCAGACGGCTGTGCAGCTGTAGTTGCAGGAGCGGAGCTTCCGCCATTTTGTACAGTATTCTGGCAGAGCCAGTCGCACCAATTTGAATAATACTTCGCTAAGAAGTGTATTCCGTCGCTTGTGCAGTCGTCGGGAAGTGCGCCGTACTCATTATCGAAGATGCCGTTTGCATCAAGGAAGAATACTTTGTTGTTGTCTGCAAGCTCCGACAGCTTGCTGTTGAGTGCGTTGATGCGCTCATTGTTGATAATGTCTGTTTCTGCAAAGGAAGCAACGTGGAGATTTGCCTGAATGTAAATGATAGCATCAGGCTGAACCTCTTTGATACCGTCAACGAGCTTTCTGAAAGCGGAAGCGGTATATTCGATATCGTTGCCGACTTCATTTATACCGAGCATTATGTATATCTTGCCGAACTTTTTGCCGTTGAGGAACTCCCATACGGTTTTGCCGTTAACAGGGGAGTTATCTATCTGATAGGATGAAAGACCGCGGTGACAGAAATACTGTGCGTTTTTCAGTGTTCCGTAGTCGCGTATGCCCTCTGTACGGGAATCGCCGATAAAGAGCGCATCATCAAAATATTCACGGCCGCTCTCCACGAACTGTACTCCTGTCTGTGCAGGAGCAGGCTCTGTAGCCTTTTCTGCGTCAGCAGGAGCTGTTTCGCCCTCAGATGTTGGCTGAGAAGCTGTATTTGCGTCATCTGCTGACGACGCAGGCTGTGCTGCGGCAACAGGTGTTTTTACTGCCGGCTTTGGGGATTTTGTTTTACTGTTGTTCCATATCTGCTTATATATGAACGGTGATGCGAACAAGCAGGTAAGAAGCAGTATTATCGTATATATGCCTTGTCTGAATCTGCTCAAGATAGTCTCTCCTTAAAATCTGAAATACATGAACGGGTCATCGAGTCCCTTGTACATACAGTAGACTGATGCCCAGAATACTGCAAGAAGGACGATGGCTGTGAAGGGGGAATTCTTCATCTTCCTGTAGACCTTCTGAGGAAGAGTTGTTGAGAAGATAAAGCCTGCAAGGAAGTATTTCCAGTACATTCCCCAGTACTTAGCGTAGTCCTTGTCCAGTATGGCATAGGTTTTCTGAGGCAGGAACGGAAGAAGTCTTCTGAAATAAATGCCAAGCTCATGGAAGTCTGTAATAGCGAAGATAAGCCATGTCAGCGGTATCACCAAGAACATATAGGCGTGTCCGAGAGGCTTTATCTTATTCAGTACCTTGCCTGTCCAGTTCTTTTCGGTCATGATTATTGCAAAGAGAACGAGTCCCCACAAAATGAAGTTCCAGCTTGCACCGTGCCACAGACCCGTAAACAGCCATACTATAAAGGTATTTCTTATGGTAGCGGCTGCGCCCTTTCGGTTACCGCCGAGAGGGATATATATATATTCCTTGAACCATGTACCTAAGGTCATGTGCCATCTTCTCCAGAACTCTGTCATAGTGAGTGAGAGATAGGGGTGATCGAAGTTTCGGGGCAGATTAAAGCCCATTATCTTGCCGAGACCTATTGCCATGAGGGAATAGCCGCAGAAATCGAAATAAAGCTGGAATGAGTAGGCGAATATACCCAGCCATGCAAGGCGTGAGGATATACTTTCGTAGCCTATGGTGGATATATCGCTCCAGAGACCGCCTATCTGGTTGGCGATGAGTACTTTATAGCCAAGACCTATGGTAAAGGTCTTGAGACCGTCCTCAACCTTGTGGAGGGAATGTCTGCGCTTTTTGAGCTCCTTTGCAACGTGGTCGTATGTAACGATAGGACCTGCGATGAGCTGCGGGAACATGGTGATGTATGCACCGTAGTTTACAAGCTTCTTCTCAGCCTTTGCCTTTCCGCGGTAAACATCGGCTATATATGATACATTCTGGAAAGTATAGAAGCTTATACCGATAGGGAGGATAATATCCTTTACGGTAAGGCTCTGGTGGAAAATGGCGTTGATATTCTCAGTGCCGAAGGTCCAGTATTTGAAGAATATGAGCCACCAGAAGTTGAAAAGGACACCGAATAAAAGCCACAGTTTTTTAGTGTGCTTGCTGTGCTCGATGAACTGTCCGACGATGAAGTTGAGAAGTACGGTAAGCAGGAAAAGCAGTATGTAAACAGGCTTTTTTACGCCGAAGCTGTAGAATACCACGCTTCCTGTAAATATAACAAGATTCTGATACTCTATCCGTGAGGATATCAGGACTTGCCTGAACAGTATAGCTACTGTCAGCAGATAGAGTATTATATGCAGCGGTTTAGTATAGCCGAGGGTGTGGAACAGGAAGAAGGCTGCCGCCGCACTGCCGAAGATAAGCACAACGCATCGGAAGCGTTTTTCCGAAGCTGTGCAGGATTCGTATAATATCCATATCACGGACGCTAAATAGATAAGTATGGGGAGAGGCGCAAACAGCCTCATTATTGGAAACATGACTATTCCGACAATAACAGCGGATATCAATAAAACAGGATTTCTGTATTTTTTTTCAGATGCCGAGTAGGCTATCATAAAAACAGGAAGGAATATGAAAATAAATTCCAAGCTGCTGAATACCAAATATACCACCCTTTAGTTAATTCATTTGTTAGAGCTGCTGCTGTTTGTCGCGGCTGTATAATCTACGAAAAATAGCAATATTTAAACTCATACATTACTATTTTACACGTTTGACGATTAATTGTCAATAGCTTTGGAATAATGTAGCAATTTGCAGTAAACTGCCTCTTTTTAGTGATTAGTTATTAGTGATTAGTGCGTAGTAGGGGCGCACAGTGTGCGCCCGAGCCGTTAGCTTGTAGGTGAGCCCGCCCTCGGGCTCCCGTTAATTCGTAATGCGTAATTATGGTGTCCGCTTACGCGGACGAATTAAGAATGATAATTTGTAGGGGCTGCCTTTGGCAGTTCGTGAAATAACGATATCATAGTGATCGGGAGCCCGAGGCGGGCTCCCCTACAAATTGAATCATTTTTATGTGTTGCGTAGGTCAAAGGCTCTGTGCCGCAATATTTGCGGTGTTAAACAATAATTGATTAACGACATCAACAAATATTCCTGCACTGTTTTATAATATATAATCAAAACGTTGAATTTTCGTCGGTTTTGTTGACTGATAGTCAGGTCAGTGCTATAATTAAGGTCGAAAAATCTCGATATACGGCTATCGGGAATGCAAAGGAGAAATATTGATGAAAAAACAGTTTATCGCAGCAGCGCTCATTGCAGCACTGGGACTTACAGCCTGCGGCGAGGCTAAAACAAGCGAAAAGACTTCGGAAAAGGCGACCGAGGCTACAACAACAGCCGAGATAACAACAGAAGCAGCAACAACTGAGAAAATAACAACCACCGAGGAGATAACTACAGAAGCTGTAACAGAGCCTGCTGTTCCAACAGAGCTCAGCGACAAATACGTTGACTTTAATAACATGAGTTTTAAGTATAACGGTCATTTGATGACGCTCGGCGTATCTACATTACAGGATTTCCTTGACGCAGGCTTAGAGCCAAAGGACAATTACGATAAGGTGTGGAAAGAAAGCTTTCATGGTAGTCCGCATGAGGCTGGCTGTGCAATTGAATATACCGTATCTTTAGGAAATTCTGAAGCATATTGCAATTTATATTTCTGCAATCTTAAAGAGGAAGGAACACCGATGAAAGACTGTGTTCTCTGTTATATAAGCTATGATGGCAGCAAACTTGATAAGAAAAACGGGGAATACTGCAATGGTTTTGAATTTGCTTTCCCTTATAATCTTACAGCAGATGAACTTACCGCAAACAGCGGCGAACCGACTTACAAAAAAGGTGAAAATGGATTCTTTTATACAGAAACATCAACTGTTTTCACCGACGAGGAAAGAAGCATCGTTTTTAGCTTTGATAACAATAATGATTGGACAATTATTGGTGTGAATATGACATGGACTTCATGACATAATAAAAACACAGCGCAGCAAGGATAATACCTGCTGCGCTTTTTCTGTCTGTAGGGGCGCAAAGTGTGCGCCCGTTAGTTTTTGCGGCTATTTCGGGCGAACGATGTTCGCCCGAAATAGGTTCATTAAGTCTTTTTGAGACTTGCAGACTGCCAAAGGCAGCTCCTACACGGCTTAGTTCTTAGCTCTTAGTTCTTAGTTCTGCTAAGGGCTCGGGATGTCGTACCCTATAAAAAAGGAACGCCAAGGGCGGCGTTCCTTACATATTATTCGATACCTGCCTGTTGTTTTGCAGCTGTGAGGGTATTCTTCATAAGCATAGCGATAGTCATAGGACCTACGCCGCCGGGTACGGGAGTGATGAATGAAGCCTTCTTTTCTGCTGACTCGAACTCAACGTCGCCGCAGAGCTTGCCGTTGTCGAGGCGGTTCATGCCTACGTCGATAACGACTGCGCCTTCCTTTATCATATCGCCTGTAACGAAGTTAGCGCGTCCGATAGCTACTACGAGGATATCAGCA
>JAEEGL016329748.1_pt1 | contig 10918 bp, 7 predicted proteins | sample 9134231 | NCBI WGS metagenome assembly JAEEGL01 (sample SAMN16246548, study PRJNA631951) | gut metagenome | biome: gut microbiome; feature: rumen; material: fiber-attached | host: Bos | place: Iran: Karaj | collected 2018-10
CTTCCGCAACGGGCGCGAACTGACGAAATTCTACTGGCACGAGACCTGGGCGTATCAGGTGGGATACGATTTCAACAATCAAGTGGTGCCGACGCTCGAAGCGCAGACGCACCAGTATGAGATCCTCAGCGCCGTTTCCCGCAAGATGTGCGAGGACAACGATCTTCCGATGATCCCCTCGGGCGACGCCTGGCAGAGGGCGCGCCTGGATCCCGTGATCGGCGACACGCTCTGCAACCGCCTGAAAGACGGCGGCGACTGCTATCACGACGGCGATATCGGAGGCGGGCAGCTCCTCAACGCCTGCGTATGGTACGAGGTGCTGACCGGCAGGGATTGCCGCGAAAACACCTTCCGCCCCACCGCCTATTCGATCTCCGATGAAAAGATCGCCGCGATCAAAAACGCGGCGCACGCCGCCGTCGCCGAATGTTCGGCGATCGGCGAATGATGTGTTCCGCTGCCGCGGAACATGCTGATCGCTTCGCGAATGATGATTGGCTGACGCCAAATGATGTGCGCCTGCGGCGCGTGAGAAGGAACACATCGCATCATTTTCGAGCGAAGCGAGAAAACATCATTGCGAGCAAAGCGAGCATCATCATTTGCCCGTCAGGGCAAACATCATAATATTGATGATAAGGCCGAAAGGAGTCCCTATGAAACGGTTTCTTCCGCTTTCCGCTCTCTTTCTCGCGCTGATCCTCGCCTTCTCCCTTCTTTCGGGCTGCGGGGCGCTCTCCGAGTTCGGGTTCGATCTTCCCGGTGAGGAAACGGAGCCGGAGATCTGGTCCTTCCCGCCGCAGGAGGAAACGGAGCCTTCCCCAACGGCGCAAACGGAAGAAAACGGCAGGCTCGACGAGAACGGATCTTACACCTCGCGCGAGGACGTGGCGCTGTATCTTGTGCAGTACGGGCGTCTGCCCCGTAATTTCATCACGAAAGAAGAAGCCCGGGCGCTGGGCTGGCCCGGCGGGGATCTGAGGCCCTACGCGCCGGATAAATGCATCGGCGGCGACGTTTTCGGCAACTACGAAAAGCGCCTCCCCACCGGCCGCACGTATCACGAATGCGATATCGACACCCTCGGCAAAAAGAAACGGGGCGAAAAACGCCTGATCTATTCGGACGACGGATGGATCTATTACACCGAAGACCATTACGAGACCTTCACCCTTTTGTACCGGAACGGAGAAAAAGTATGAGGACCACCGTTTTTCTCGACGGCGCCGCGCTGATAAATTTTGACTCTCTTCTCGACGCCTTCGCCGCGTCGGGGCTTCTGAGCGAGGGCTGCGGCCGGAATCTCGACGCCCTGTACGACGTCCTTTCCGAAAACGCCGCGCCCTTCGACGTCGTGATCGCGAACGCAGCGGAATTCAATACCGCGATGGGCGAACGCGCGGGCGCGCTGGAAGACATCTTCGCCCGTCTGCAGAGGGAAAAAGGCGGCGCGTTCCGCCTCATTCGCCTTCCGGAAGAAAGCGCTTCCTGTTCCGCTTCCGCCCTCGCCTCCCTTTTGAAAGGAAGTCCCCTTCCCGTGACGGCGCAGGCGAACGCCTCGGCCTATCTCTTTGAAACGCTGCCCGGACTGAACTGGGCGGGATTTTATCAGAAACGGGGAGATACGCTCTTCCTTTCCGCCTTTCAGGGCAGGCCCGCGTGCCTTCGGATCCCGATGGGCAAGGGCGTCTGCGGCACGGCGGCGAAACGGAAAAAGACCGTCGTCGTTCCCGACGTGCATGAATTTCCCGGCCATATCGCCTGCGACGCCGACAGCCGTTCCGAGATCGTGATCCCGCTCTGGCGCGGGAAACGCTTCTGGGGCGTTCTGGATCTCGACAGTCCCCTGCCCGGCCGCTTCACCGACAAGGAAAAGGCGCTGCTGGAACAGGCGGCGCGCATCATCGAAAAATACTTATAAAACTGAAAGGACCGATCAAAATGGAAAACACGCTTTACGCCGGTTTCGCCCGCGTCGATATCACCCCGAAGGAAGGCGGCATCCCGCTGGCGGGCTACGGCGCAACGCACTTGCGCCCCGCCGCGCAGATCCTCGACCACCTGTACGCCAATATCACGGCTCTGCGGCAGGGCGACGAGACCTGCGTCATGCTGACCCTCGATATCATCCGCTGCCGCGAAGCGCACGTCGAACAGCTCCGGAAAGTGATCTCCGAGCGGACGGGGCTGCCGTACGAGCGCATTTTCATCGGCACCACGCACACCCATTCCGCGCCGGATACCGATTCCTCCCTGCCCTCGATCCTGCGCTGGCGATACAAATTCCTTCCGCCCGTCCTCGCGGAAGGCGCGGCGCGCGCGATCGCGGATCTGAAGCCCGCCCGCCTCTTTTACGGCGCGGGGACAGCGGGGCACGAGGGCGCGTGGCTCAATTTCAACCGCTACTACAAAATGGTGCCGGTCGGAAAGAAAGATAACTGGACCGAAGACGACGTCATCATGGTCGGCGACAATTTCGGCAATCAGTACGCCGCGGATCTCGAGCACTACGCCTACGTCGCGCACGAAGAGGAAGCGGATCATTCTTTGCAGATCCTTCGTTTTGAGAGGGACGCGGCGGACGATATCGGTCTGGTCAATTTCGCCGCGCACGCCACCGTCACGGGCGGTATCAACGCACCGAATCTTTCTTCGGATTATCCCGGCGCCTTCGTGAAGCGCATGGAAGAGATCTTCCCCGGCGTCAAATGCGCGTTCCTGCAGGGCTGCGCCGGCAACGTGAATCCCTATACCCGCATGCCGCGCGAGGGGATCCGCGGCCTCACGGTCGGCCCCAAGGAGATCAACAGTCACACCGCCTACGCCGCTGCGCTCGCCGCCGAGGCCTACGCCGTGCTGAAGCGTTCCATGAAGCCGTCCGGAACGGATACTCTCGCCTTCCGTCAGCGCATCCACACCGCGAACATCAATCACAGCATGGATCATCTTCTCCCCCTCACGACAAAGATCCTCGAGCTTTACGGCAAGGAAGGCTATTCGGATGAAGTGAGGCGGCTCTGTCAGGAGAACGGCTTCAACAGCATCTATCACTGCAGCAACGTCGTCGCCCGCTCCAAAGAGCCGCTGACCGGAAAGATCGAACTCAACGCGATCCGCATCGGAGACTGCGCGCTGGTGACGGCGCCCTTCGAATTGTTCAGCGCAACGGGGCTTCATATCAAAGCCGCCTCGCCCTTCGCTCAGACGGTCGTCAAAGCCTATTCCTGCGGCTTCCAGTCCTACCTTCCCTCCCGGAACTCCACGCCCGACAGTTACGAGGCGAATTCCACCCGTTACGTCCGCGGCACCGCGGAAGAACTGGAAACGCATTTTGCTGAAATGCTCTCCGAACTGCGCGGATAAAGCGCAAAAAAAGAAAAAGCCCGGAAACGGGCTTTTTCTTTTTTTGCTTTTCGGGATCAGCTTTCGGCGGGCGTATAGGTAAGAGACGAGAGGATGGCTTTCACGGTCGCGCTGTCGAAAGCGTAGTAGGCGCCGCGCGCCACGACGACCCGGCCGTTGACGGTGGCGTAGATCTGGAAGCAGTCGCAGGAGCCGTAATAGTTGTACGATACGCCCGTCCATGCCGCGCCGGCGGTGAGGGTGACGTCCTTGGGATCGGAATCCTCGTTCATTTCCTTCGTGGTCGCCACGCCGTCCTTCGCGGATTCTTCGTCGAGGGCGAGATCGATCATCACGTAGTGGAGTTCGTTGTCGGTCAGATGGAGATTGAAGCAGTCGGGATCCTCGGCGTTCAGAAGATTGCCGCCCTTCAGGGTCATGCCTTCGGGAACGAGAACGGTGAAGTTGCCCCAGGTCCGGGTCTCGCCCTTCACGGCGTCGCCGCCTGCTCCGCCGTTGTCGCCGTCATCTTCGCTGCCGTTGGAAGGGGTGGTGCCGCCGCAGGCGACAAAGGAAAAGACGAGCGTCAGCGCGAGAAGAAGGATCAAAGCTTTTTTGAGCGTTTTCATGTTTTCCTCCTGAAAAATGGTGATCTTTTATTCCGCCAGCGCGAGACCGGCGTAATAGGCGTAATTGACGGCCGCCTGCGCCAGGGCGCGAAGCTCGAAGGGCTCTCCGTGATCGCCGGCCACGGTATCGAGAAGATAATCGATCACGGAATCGACCATGGTGCTGGAGCGGGAGGCTCCGACATCCCAGGTGTTGTCCACGAGCCGGATGGAGAACGCCGCGGTGATCTCGGAAACGGAAACGGGGACTTTGACCGTCCAGTAGCGGCCGCCGCCCGTCGTTTCGATCTTCAGATCGTCGCGGATCGCGCCGTTCAGTTCGACGGCGTACTGATCGACGTCCTCATCGGGAGCGGCGCGGTCGATATAGAATTTCAGACAGAGTTCGTCTTTCAGAAGAAGGCTCGTTCCGGTGATCTGATGGCCGCCGCCGGGAATGCGGTGGTTCTGCACGACGTGATTGAAGCCGGTGTAATCCGCGACGGGCGCGCCGCCGAAATCGGCGCCGGCTCTGCCGAAGTATTCCGCCGCCGCCTCGCAATAGACGAGCGTGGCGTTGGCGGCGGTCTTCATGGCGGCGGAAAAGCCGTCTTCCGTCACGACCTGCGTGAGCGCCGCGAGGATGGAATCCTCGTAGGTATCCGCGGCGAGGCTGCCGTCCTTCCGGTAGGTCACGGTGAGGGTCAGGACCTTGTCGATATCCTTGGCGGCGATGCCCTCGGCGCGGAAGGTGAGGTAGGTCACGCCGTCGATGGTCATTTCGGTAAAAGCGTCCGCTGGGATCACGGCGGCGACGCGATCGCCGTCCTTCACGGTCGCTTCAACGAGTTCCACGCCTTCCAGAGCGGCGGCGGGAATGAGATAGCGGGCCTCATAGGTGGAGCCGAAGATCAGCGTGCGGCCGGTGATGAGCTGACGCGTCCAGTCGCTCTCCTGCCAGAAGACGAGGAAGGGAGAGAGCGAGGAAAGCTCCATGCCGAGGCCGGATGCGGTCTCCGCGGCCTCGACGACTTCCGTATCGCCCGCCTCGTGATCCGCGGTGGTCTCATCGAACATGTGGATGATGAAGAAATCGTGCGTCATGGGATCCACGCCGTCGGGATAGGGCAGATAAACGGTCTGAGGGCCGTCGTCGAAATAGCCGGCTTCCTCGGCGTCGTTATAAGTGGCGCCGCCGTCCCAGGAGACCTGCATGGTCAGATCGCAGGAGACGTAATTCCCGACGATCTCACCTTGCGTCACGCCGAAGGCCCTCGCCGCCGCGACGATCAGGGCGTCCTCGATCTCGGCGCCGGTGTCGTAGCCCGCCGCGGTGAGATCATCGCTGACCGCGACCGGAGCGGCGACGGTGAGAGTGCTCGGAACGCCGCGGCCGACGATATCGATCGGGGTGGCGTATTCCGAAAGATTCCAGATCCAGAGATCGGCGCCTTCGCCGTATTCTTCGTATTTATCCGAAACGGGCACGGGGGCGTCATCCCCGTATTTCGCTTCGTACCGGACGACCCAGGTATCGACGTCCAGAGAATCGGAGGGATCGTCGTAATAATGGACGCGGTCGCCTTCGTGCGCGACGATGCAGGAATAGGCGGTGCGGTACGGGATATGATCTTCCCATTCATCCATCAGCATGGCAAATCCGCCCGTGACGCGGACGACGACTTCATCGGAGCCGGGATCGGGTTCGGAAGTGTCGGGCGGGGTCGCGCCCGATTCGCCCCAGAGGGCGTACACGTCGCCGTCGATATAGCCGTCCACCGTGACCTCAAAATCGGTCCCGACGGTCTGGAATTCCCAGTGTTCGCCGGATTTATCGTACCGGCAGAGATACCAGCCGAAAAATTCCGTGTAACCGTCGTTCCCGCGGGTGTGCAGGGTGTGGGTCTCTTTATAGCGGACGTGAATATCGTAAGCGTCGCTCGCGTTCGCTTCGTCGTCATCGAGCCAGATCACGCCGTTCTGCGCGTAGAAGGTAAAGGACATTTCGACCGGCTGATAGACGGCGGTATAGGTCTCGTTTCCGGTGACGGTCACCGCGGCGGTTTCGCCGACGGTCAGGGCGATCACGTTCCCGTGGCTGTCTTCGTAATGGTCGATCTCCATGAACTCCCGTTCATCCCATTCGTTCCAGTTCAGCGGAGCGAGGCGGATCGACGCGCCCTCGGGCACGACGGCTTCCTTGACGTTTTCGCCGTTGTATTCGATCCAGCCGTTGTCGATCGAAACGGTGTAAAACGTTTCGTTTTCATGGGCGACGTAACGGATGACGGTGAAATCGGTGAAGGGATCCGAGAAGGTGTTCACGGTGATGGAAGGAGAGGTGGAATAGAGTTTCCATTCCGCGTCCTCAAAATCCCATTTCTCCCAGCGGTCGAAGACCAGGCCGTCCGCTTTCGAGGCGTTCCAGGCGAGCGTGATGGCGCAGCCGTTGGGATTGGTTTCGCTGTTTGCGACGCGGAAAACGTGGGGGCTGTTGGAATAGACCGACCAGACGACGTTTTCGCCGGTCGTCACGTCCACGGGGCCGGTATAATTGAAGCCGGCGTTCGTGAGGAACCGGACGGCTTCGGGCGTCTCGGCGGGCGTGAGGGTGAAGCGGGTGAAGGAATTGTAGCCGTCCGAGCCGCAGAAGGCTTTGATCTTCGCTTCGATATCGTCGACGCAGACGTAGGCGGCGCGGTGCGCCTCGTCGAGGAGCGCGTATTCCTCGGCGCTGACGATCTCGAGATAGCGGTTGAAATACATCCGCGCGTGCGGATAGGAGGTCTGATCCGTCCGGGAAACGCAGAGATGCGTCGCGGGATGGATGCTCATATAATTGTAGGTATTGCTGTAATCGATCGCGAGGTACCGCAGTTCCTGACTGCCCGCAAAACCGCCGACGCGGTCCGTTTCGACGCCGTCCTGATAGACGGTATAAGCCGCCTGCGTATAGGGATCGCCGTAGGGCTCCCAGTAGCCGTAGGCGTGATCGTCGGGATCTTCGGTGACGGGGACGTACTGATTATTGAACGTTTCCACCCAGTCGTCCGCCCAGGAAAGGAGAGCGGAATCGCGCTCGGACATGGCGTTGCCGGTCATGAAATCGTCCACGTTGCCGAGGGCGCCGTCCTGCCAGCGGATCGCGCTCAGCCAGCCGTCGAAACCGTAAACGTATCCGTAGACCGCGTTCACGAAGGAAGCGGGCGCGGAAGAATTGTCGGAAGAAGAACGGGAGAGATAGACGGGATCGAGCGTGGCGGGATCGCCGTCGTCGATATACGTCCAGATCCAGGTGACGCGGCCGTCGTACGCGTTCGTGGTGGCGTAATGCAGAGCGAAGACGTAAACGTCTTTCCCTTCCGCGTTGGTAAAGGAATAATAGCGCTCCTCGTGGGTGCGGCCGGTGGTGGCGTAGTATTCGATATAATGATCCTTGAAAACGCTTTTCCAGTCGATATCGATATACCAGCAGGAGATCTCGTCGCCGCAGAAGACGCATTTGCGGCTGCGCTTGCCGTAGGCGCCTCCCACGCTCGGTTCGGTCACTTCCCAGTCGCCGTAGGTATGCTCGCCGGAAACAGGGGTCGGAATATCGAATTCGTGCCCGCAGCCTTCGCAGACGGCGCGATCGATCCCCTCCTCCACGCAGGTGGCGGGTCTGACGGTCGTCGTGGAATCCCAGTGGTGGCCGCCGTAGCGCTCCCAGGCGCAGTTCACGCAGCGGTGGACATGCATCCCATCGTTGACGTAGACCGTTTCGATCTCGTGAGGGGTCCATTCCCTTCTGTATTCCACGTCGCCGAGGGAATTCGTGCGGGAATAGAGAACGCCCTCTTCGCAGTCGTCGGAATCGTAAACGAGCACCCATTCGCCGAAGGGGCTTTCGCCCGTATCTTCAAACACGGGATAAAAATCCTTGTTGCCCCGGACGTGGACGCGGAAATCGGGATCCGGGATCTTTTCGCCTTCCGACGTCAGCCAGTAAAGGAAGTTCCTGCCCGGCTGTTCGGTAAGAACGATCTCCAGAACGCTGTCGGCGGGAACGAGGCCGCTGAAGATCTCGTCGGAATCCGCGAACGCGGCGGTGCCGCCGGTGACGTTGATCCGGTAGATATCTTCCGCCTCGGGGATCCCGGAATGCTCTTCCCCGCCCTCTTCTTTGCCTTCGTTCGCGCGAACGGGAAGAGGCTCGGCGGCGACGGAAAGAGATCCGGGCGTTTCATCCTGCGCGAAAGCAAAGGAAGAAAACGCCGAGAAAAGCGGCACGGTCAGAGCGATCGCGAGAAAAACGGAGAGGATCCTGCTGTTTTTCTTTTTCATTTTTCTGTTCCTTTCTCAAAGAATCGGGGATCGGACGACGGGATCATTTGGAGGAACGTGCGGTATATTCGGTGACGCCGAGGATCGTCTCGCCGTCGATCTGAAGAGCGGTAGGCGCGGAGAATTTCACGGTGATCTCCTTGCCGACGTAGGTCTCGACCATTTTCTTTTTCACGTGTTCGCCCTTGAAAATGGAGGGGAACGCCGCGAGCGTGCGGATGCGGCCCGCGCCCTGGAAGAGCATCACGGTGAGGGTGCCTTCTTTGTTCAGGCGGTCCTGCTCGGGCGCCGCGTTCATGCCGCCGCCGTAGAAGCGGCCGTTCATGGTCGGGCAGATCCAGACTTTTTTATACTTGTGCTCCACGCCGTCCACGGTGACGACGGCGGATTTGGCTTTATAATGGAACAGAAGCCCCTTGATGGCGATGCCGGTGTAATTGATATCGGCGCCGGGATCCTTTTTCTTGATCTGATCCGCCACCTCGCAGCAGTAGCCGTCAATGCCGTAGCCGACGCCGTTGAGGAAGCGGTAATCTTTTCCGTTCACGGTGACGATGGGAAGATCCTTGATGTATTCGTCGACGCAGATGGGTTCCCCGCCCGGCTCCTTGCCGAGATCGCGCAGGAAATCGTTGCCGGTGCCAGCGGCGTAGAACCAGATCGAATTGCGGAAACTGAGATTCGCGGTGTCGTTGACGAAGCGGTTGAGCGTGCCGTCGCCGCCGCAGAGCACCACGCGGTCCTCGGGATCGAGGCCGGCGAAGAATTTGCCGTAGGATCCGATGGCGGTCATATCCTCAAAGATCACTTCCGCGTCTTTGAGGTGGGCTTTCACGCCGTTGGCTTTCACTCTGCCGGTCCCGTTGGCGGCGTTGGGATTATACAGTACCACGGATTTCATTTCTTTTTCCCCTTTTCATTTTTTCATTTTTTGTAAGTCAAACGGACGCTTCCGTCTTCTTCGTAAGTCACGCCTTCTCCGGTCAGTTCGAATTCCTCCCTGACCCGGACGTATTCCTCCCGCGAGGCGAAAACGGGAACGTAGCCGGCGGCGATCTCCTTCGCCGCGGCGGCGCCGTCCTTCAGGAGGCGGTGGATCATGCCGACCTGCACCTTCGCCGAGGTGACGGTCGCCGTTTCGGGATCCGTGATGAAGAATCCGTCGCTGTGCGCCATGCCCGTCGCGCCGGCGATATTCGGATGAAGCGTCGGCATGAGGGCGGAAACGTCGCCCATATCGCTGGAGCCGGTGCCCCAGCCGCCCGTGCGGCGGATCGACCCTTCGGGGAAGAAATCGCCGGCCGCCTCGAAGGCGATCTCGCGGAGTTTTTCGTCGTTATTGCGCGGCATATAGCCGATCTCGTCGGAGAAGCGGACGCTGCAGCGCATGGCGGCGGCGGCTCCGGCGAACGCGAGGTTGATGCGGTCGTTCACTTCGCGCATGGCCTCCAGAGTCGCGCCGCGCACGAAGGCCTCCACGGCCACGCGGTCCGGGATGGCGTTGACGGCGTCCCCGCCGGCGGTGATGATGGGATGGAAGCGGATGTAATCTTTTTCTTTGAAGGTCTCGCGCAGGGCGTTCGCCGCGTTCAGCGCGAGATTCGCGGCGTAAAGCGCGTTGTGCCCGTTATGGGGCCCGCCGCCCGCGTGCGCGGCCTTGCCGATGAATTCGGCGACCTTCGAGACGGAGCCGTCGCTCCCGCCCCCGCAGCCGAAGCCGCGCGCGGCGGAGGTGTGGATCATGACGGCGAGATCGCAGTCGTCGAGGACGCCGCGGTAAATGAGTTCCTGCTTGCCGCCCAGGAAACGGATCACGCCCTGCCGGCGAAGTTCGCGGCGGAACGAGGTTTCGATCAGTTCCTCGGCGGGAACGGCGATCAGGCGGACCGAGCCGGAAAGGTGCGAGAGGAGCGCCGGATCGGCGAGGGCGGCGGCGACGCCGTAGAGCGCCGCGCTCTGGCAGTTGTGCCCGCAGGCGTGGACGGCGTGCGTTTCGGGGTCGCTCTCCGGATGGGTGGCGACGATCAGGGAGTCCAGTTCCCCGAAGAACGCCGCGCGCGGACCGGGACGGCCCGTATCGATATCGACGGTGAAACCGGGGATGTTTCCGAATTCTTTGACTTCATAGCCGAGGGCGGCATACAGGTCTTTCAGATACGCGTGGGTCTTCCATTCGCGGTAGCCCGGCTCGGGATTTTTCCAGATGTGCCGCTCCGCGGCGAGGATCTCTCCTTTGGCGCGGTCGATCCGTTCGATCAGAGGTCTGAGCGCTTCTTCCATGCCCGCCTCCGTTCAGCGGTTCATGTAGGTCAGGCGGACGGTGCCGTCTTCCTCATAGGCGACGCCCTCTCCGCGCAGATCGAGTTCCTGCATGGCTTTGAGATATTCCTCGCGGGAGGCGAAAACGGGGACGAAGCCGGCGATCACTTCTTTCGCGGCCGCGGCGCCGTCCTTCAGGAGGCGCTGGATCATGCCGACCTGCACCTTCGCGGAGGAAACGGTCGCCATTTCGGGATCCTCAATGAAGAAGTTTTCGCTGTGCGCCAGCCCCTTCGCCCCGCCGACGTGCGGATGCACGGAGGGGATGAGGGTGGAAACGTCGCCCATATCGCTGGAACCGGTGCCCCAGCCGTTCGCGCGGC
>JAEEGL016624752.1_pt1 | contig 10918 bp, 6 predicted proteins | sample 9134231 | NCBI WGS metagenome assembly JAEEGL01 (sample SAMN16246548, study PRJNA631951) | gut metagenome | biome: gut microbiome; feature: rumen; material: fiber-attached | host: Bos | place: Iran: Karaj | collected 2018-10
AACCGCGTTTTTCTCCTTTGTCTGCGCCTTCTTGGTATTTGGTGTTCATTGCGTCTTTCAATACGACATAATCATCGTATTCTTTCATATATTTTTCTTGCATATAAAATCTTTTGCTTTCATATTGTTTCAATATTTTGACACAAATGAAATGTTTTTTTTTGATTTATGCAAGAGTATGACGCATTTTTTGTTGAAAATATAGTTAAATGATTGATAATTAAAGATTTAATTTGGGGAATATAAAAAAAGTCAGCCAAATTCATCATTTTATCGTGAATTTGGCTGACTTTTTTTTTATATTTTCAACACTGCCAGGAACGCCTTCTGCGGCACTTCTACGTCGCCGATTTGCTTCATGCGTTTCTTGCCTTTTTTCTGTTTGTCGAGAAGTTTGCGCTTGCGGGTGATGTCGCCGCCGTAACACTTGGCGGTAACGTCCTTGCGGTATGCCTTGATGGTGGAGCGCGAAATTATCTTGGTGCCGATTGCCGCCTGTATCGCAATGTCAAACTGATGGCGGGGAATCAACTCTTTGAGTTTTTCGCAGATGCCCTTGCCAAACTCGTAGGCGTTGCTCTCGTGGATAAGGCTGCTCATGGCATCCACAGGCTCGCCGTTGAGGAGGATGTCGAGTTTTACGAGTTTAGATTCGCGGTAGTCTATCGGGTGGTAGTCGAATGAGGCGTACCCCTTCGACAGCGACTTCAATTTGTCGTAAAAGTCAAACACAATCTCCGCCAAAGGCATTTCAAAATTGAGTTCTATGCGGTCGGCGGTGAGGTATTGCTCGTTGATTTTGATGCCGCGCTTTTCCATGCAGAGTTTTGTAATCGGGCCATAAAACTCCGATTTTGTGATGATGTCTGCCTTGATGTACGGCTCTTCGATGTGGGAGATAGCCTTTTGTTCGGGAAGTCCGGCAGGGTTGTGTACCTCCACCTCCTCGCCCTTGGATGTCAACACCTTGTAACTAACATTTGGCACGGTGGTGATAACGTCCATGTCAAACTCCCTCGACAACCGTTCCTGCACGATGTCCATGTGCAACATTCCGAGGAAGCCGCAGCGGAATCCAAAACCCAACGCCACCGAACTTTCGGGCGTAAAGGTGAGGGATGCGTCGTTGAGTTGCAATTTTTCCAAAGACGTGCGCAACTCCTCGTACATATTGGTCTCGATGGGATATACGCCGGCATACACCATCGGTTTTACCTCCGCAAAGCCTTCTATCGCCTTCTCGCATGGGCGGTCGGTGTGCGTGATGGTGTCGCCCACCTTGACTTCCACGGCGTTTTTGATGCCCGAAATTATGTAGCCCACGTTGCCCGCCGAGATGCTGCCCGTAGGCTGCAAATCCATTTCGAGGATGCCCACCTCGTCGGCGTCGTACTCTTTTTTGGTGTTAACAAACTTTACGTGGTCACCCGTCTTGATAGTGCCGTTATAGACGCGGTAATAGGCGATTATGCCACGGAAGGGATTAAACACGGAGTCGAATATCAACGCCTGCAACGGTGCTTCGGGGTCGCCTTTGGGAGCGGGGATTTTTTCGATAATCGCCCTCAGAATCTCCTCTACGCCGAGCCCCGTCCTGCCCGACGCCTCGATGATGTCCTCGCGCTTGCCGCCGATGAGTTCGATGATTTGGTCCTTGACCTCCTCCGGCTTGGCGGCGGGCATGTCCATCTTGTTGAGCACGGGGATAATTTCGAGATTGTTCTCTATCGCCATATAGACATTGGAAATGGTCTGAGCCTGAATGCCTTGCGTGGCGTCGATAACGAGCAACGCGCCCTCGCACGCGGCTATGCTCCTCGACACTTCGTAGGAAAAATCCACGTGTCCGGGAGTGTCGATGAGGTTGAGCGTGTACTCCTTGCCGTCGAGATGGTGCTTCATCTGTATGGCGTGGCTCTTGATGGTGATGCCACGTTCTCTTTCCAGATCCATGTCGTCCAATACCTGATCCTTCAAGTCGCGGTCGGAGATGGTCTTGGTATGTTGCAGCAGACGGTCGGCGAGAGTGCTCTTGCCGTGGTCTATGTGCGCTATTATGCAGAAGTTGCGAATATTTTCCATGTTTTTCTTGAAAATGCTATTTGGCGGCAAAGTTATGTATAAAAAAATATTTTTTCAAAAAAATTATGGAATTTCCCCAAAAAGTTTATCAATTTTGTACTTTGAAATCGCGCCTAATCCCCATGACAGGCGCGGCAACAAAAGTAAACAATCAAATAAATCATGAAAAACCATACGGAGACAAAGGTTAAGATGCCATCCAATACGGAACTATGGCAATGGAAATAACCAAAAAAATCTTTGGCGAACAACATCCTAATTATGCCACAACGCTCAACAATCTTGCCGCACACAACGACAACATTGGAAAATATGACGAAGCCATCAGACTGACGAACATTGCGATAGAAATCAAAAAGAAAACCATAGGCGAAGAAAATTCAAAGGATTGGATCTGGTGGTTCTCTCGGCGTGTCAGACAGGACTTGGCGAAATCACCGGCGAAGGTGTCATCGGATTGCAGCGAGGTTTTAAGGAAGCCGGCGCACAGACCATCGTGATGAGCCTTTGGAAAGTGAGCGACGAAGCCACGCAAATGCTGATGATAGAGTTTTTCCAAAACTTGATTGCCGGGCAACCCAAACGCGCCGCCTTTCTCGCCGCCCAAGAAACCGTCCGCACCAAATATCCTAACCCGATTTATTGGGCGGCATTTGTGATGGTGGACGGCATCAATTGAAAGATGAAAGATTAAAGTTTGAAGTTTAAAGTTTAAAGTTAATATATAAAATAGTTGTATAGGTAATTGTCCGAATTGCCGACAAGGACGCTGAACTTGCTGGTGCTGTTGAGTTTGACGATAGAAAACTCCGACGAGCCTTGCAACGGGAAGCCGCTGCAAATTTTGCCCTTGCTGTCAAACAAGAAAATCTTGCCAAGAGGGCGCGACGTAACGCCTATACGGACATCGTTGTTGGCAAATTTGAAGATGTTTGGTCTGCCAAGCGACCCGTCGCAACAATACGAGAACACTTCCGACCCGTCGGCGCGATATACATAAAGCATTTCGGCATCGGTGAAGATGTATTCCGAATTGCCGTCGCCGTCGATGTCGCTTAACACAAAATAATGGTCGGCGGTAAAAGTCCTGAACGACTTAGACTTGCACGAGCCGTCGGTATATATGTACTTGATTTCGCCAGACGAATTGCTGGTGATAAACCTCATGTCGGAAGTGCCTGGGTTTTCCACGTAATAAAGCGAGTTTTTCGCCTTAGGGAACGAGTTGGTAACATTGATGCGCATCTCGCCACGGCGGTTGAGGATGTAAGTTTTGAGATTGTCTGCCGACACAAGATAATCAATGTCGCCGATGCGGAAATACTGCACGGGCGTAATCAGCGGATAATTGGTGTGCAAGGGCGTCCAAGTGTCGAGCGGCTTGCCCTCCTTGGTATATACGTAGAGGTAATTGTCGGAACACGGCACAAAGATGCGGTAATCGAGGGTGTTGTCGTAGTCGAAAACCGAAATCTCCGCCGAAACCCTCGCCGGCAACTGTACGGGGAAGTTGTCGAGGTAGTTGCCGTTGCGGTCGATGGCGTGGAGGAAATTTTCGGTGGCAAACAGATACTGCTTCTTTGAATTGCCGTACAAGTCAATCTGGAAAATCTGGCTCGTCATCGGCTCGCCCAACTGCTTGGCAAACTGCTTTTTGCCCGACTTGTCAAACAGGTAGAGTTTGTTGGTTTCGTCCTGCACAAAAACTTCCTTTTCGCTGGTGTAATGCTTGTTGAGCACCTGCGGCTTGCTGCATACGCAAGTGTCGGTCTGCGCGAGCCACGAGACGTATCTGTCGGCCTCAATGGTGTTGCTGTGCATCAGCGCGGAGTTTGTGTAGAAAATGCCGCCCTCCCGGTGCGAATACTGGATGGCACACGAGCGCAGACTCTGCATGTTGGCGAAGTTTTGCGTCCACTCGCTGGCATTGGTGGTAGAAAGCCACTTGCGAACGTCCTCCTGCGCAAAAGACAAGTCTATATAATAATAGAGGTTGCTCTCGGTGTTGACGTTGGTAGCAAAACTGTCGTAAATCGAATTGTTGGCGAGTATCTTACCGTTGTCGATATTGTTGGCATATTCGTACAGCGCGTCCACCGCCCTTCCAAACACCGCCAAATCCTTGTATATCATAAAGTAATACGCCTCGGCAGAAAAAATGTCGCCAAAATACCTGTGGAAAGTGTTGCGCAACGGGTACAGATACACCCTGTAAGTGTTGCCAGCCGACGTCGTAAACTTAAAAAGACCGTCCTTGTCTGCCACATTGTTTTTTTGACGGTATTTTTTGCACACCAACGCCATCCGCCTCTCAAACTCGTCGGCGTTGTAGAGTTCGGCAACAATATAATGGTCGTTGCCCCTGCCAGCCAGACTGTAAGTGCAAGAAAATTCGGTGATTCTGCCGGCAATATTATCGTACAACGTGTTGGCAAAGTCGATGCCGTAATCCTTGTTGATGGAAGCGTCCGCCTTCTGATGCTCAGAAAACATCCCTATGGATTTCAAGTGGTTGATATAGTCGTTTTCAAACAGGTGCATGTCGCTAATGCCAAGCGACACAAACGCCGTGGTCTTAGACGGGAGGTATTCTGCACAACGATTTTTTACCGGCTGCTGCGACTTGATGACGCTCAACCTGTGCGACGCCTGCGAGCCATCAGTGTAACCCGCGCAAGAAACCAATTGTTTTTTGAGGCTGATGTCCAACACCGACCATCCGGCGTGGCTCGCCACAGTTTTGGCGGTGGCGGCACTGAGGTCGCCGCCAAACATGTTGCTGAGGTGCTTGTGGTTGAATATCAGCACAGCCGACACTTTTGCACCCGCCCATTTCAACAGCGGCAGAAGCGTCTTGTCGTTTGCCATGCTGCCGCTATTGCTATGTATGTGCCTTACAGCACGTTGGATAGTGAGTTCATTGGTACTTGTCAACAGCAGTCCGTCCATATAGACGATGTAGAATAGCGGTTTTTTTTTGGTGTCGTACACCACCTGTCCTCTCTCTCTGTCGTAATCGTAAGGCTCGATAGTCAACTTGCGTTTTTGGGCAATATCCAACATGTTCTGCCACAATAGTTTGGCATCCTTTGCAGTGATGTCGATGCCAACGAGCGCGTACACCTTGTCGCTGCCCTCGCGGTGAAACGACACCATGGCATCCCTGCCCTTCAACAACGCACGGATATTGCCCCTGTTCTTGGCAATGGTATCGATGGTGTTGATGATATTGGCGGCGGATTTGCACCTCGGCAGAGTTTTTAACTGCGCCCAAATTTGATTTTCGCTGTTGAGCGCGTCGCACAGTTCACAGATATCGGACGCTTTTACGATGACGCCGGCATTAGTGGGCACAGCACGCAATATGCCGTAGTCGAACTCCTCCTCCGAGCCGCACGACACCGCCAACACTATCAGCATCAATATCAGTATCCTTGTAAACTTGATCATTTTCGTAGTACTTTATGCACGTTTTCCAAGTTGCAAAGATACAAATTTTGGCGGATATAAGAAAGAGGGGGAAAAAAATGATGAAAAATTTACATGCCGATTTCCCTTACCTCGTCGCGGCTGAGTTGGTATATCCTGAGGTCAAACTCCTTGATGACGGCAAACAGATGCTCGAAGAACGCCGACTGGATTTTCTCAAAACTTGCCCATTCGGTGATTTTGGTGAAGCAATATATCTCCAAAGGTACGCCGGTGGCGGTTGACTGCATCTGGCGCACCATCAGGTGCCCGTTTTCAACGAAAGTGCCATCCTTGACGACGATGCGCTTGGGCTGCATGAAGGTCTTGGCGCGGTCGTTGATGTAGGTGGTGTTTTTTACCATCCTGATAGGATAATAGGTCTTCTTGTCCTTCTTATCGACAATGAGCGACTGCTTGCACTCCTTGATAAACTTCTCAAAATCGCCGATGATAGTCTTGCCCTTGTACTCCATAAGATACTGCGAAGCGTTTTCGCCGTGGAGTTTGATGAAGTCTTCCTTGTCGTCGATGATGTAAAGTTCGCGGGAGTTGCCCTTCTCGTCGGTGATGGTGGTAGGCTTATACTTCTTGAAAATCTGGTAGTTTGCCTTGATGTAAAATTCGATGTACTTTCTGAAAAGTTCGAGGTTGGTGATTTCGCGTTTGTCGAAGTTGGTGAGATTGTCGGTGTGGACGGCAGCGTCCTTCACACGCTCGTCGATGTACGCGGTGAGCAGCGGATTTTTCTTCAGACGGTCGAGCAAATCGGGGGTGGCGATTGAGATAGAATTAGCGTCGATCATAATCGTGCGCTTCATACGGCGCGCCTCCATTTCCTGCATGTTGCTCCAGTTGATGAAGGATTCCATCATCAAATTGGCTGTGGGGACAGTTACCACCGAATTGTCGAAGTTCCTCACCTTGACGGTGTTAAGCGTGATTTCCACGACGTTGCCCTCGATGTTGCGCCCCGCCATGGTAATCCAGTCGTTCATCTTCACCATGTCGAGCGAGGTCAGTTGGATGCTCGCCACAAAACCCGAAATAGAATCCTTGAACACCAACATCAAGATAGCCGATATACCGGCAAGTCCGCCAAACAACGAGAGCGGATCTTTACCAATTAAAATGGAGATGATGCCAAAGCCGCCAAACAAACCCACAACTATTTTTGCCACTTGGATGTAGCCGCGTATGTTGGTCTTGCGCTGTTTTTGGGCGAGGATGTCGGACAAGATGTCGTGCACGGCATCTAATGCGCGGAAAAGGATGATTATCAACGAGAAAACATTCCACGAATAACACCATGTGCTTATGCGCCCCTCCCATACTTTGTCGCTCACGGCAAATTCTATGAGTAACAAGATGCACGCCGCTGGGAATATCTGGCTCAGCGGCTCCAACACCTTGTGGCTTACGAGTTGGTCGTCGTACTTGTTTTCAGTCTTGCTGACTATTATGTGTATCACCCTGATAATGATTACTTTGGCAATATACCAACTAATCGCGGCGATGCAGGCTATGAAGAAAAAGTTGACGATGTTTTTTACCATAGCGGCAGTCTCCTTATCCCACCCCCAATCTCTGAAGGTAGCCTGCAGGTACTCCGACAAGTCGCTGAATATTTGAAAAAGAAATTCTTTCATAATGTCTTTGCTTAAAAATTCTGACGGCAAAGTTAACGTTTTGATTTCTGATTTCAAAAAAAAGTTTGTTACTTTGCGCAAAATTTTCATTATATGTTCAAGATAGGAAACATAGAGATACCGCATTACCCGCTGATACTCGCCCCGATGGAGGACGTTACCGACGTGTCGTTCCGCTACATCTGCAAGCAGTACGGCGCGGATTTGATGTACACCGAATTTATTGCAAGCGAGGCTCTTATACGCAATATCGACAAGACTGTCAAGAAGATGCACATCGAGGACTACGAGCGTCCTGTGGGCATTCAGATATACGGACACGCCCCCGACCACATGGTGGAGGCGGCGCGTATGGCGGCGGAGATGAAGCCCGATATCATCGATATCAATTGCGGCTGCCCCGTCAAAAAAATTGCAACCCGTGGCGATGGCGCGGGACTTTTGCAGACGCCCGACTTGATGGTGGAGATTGCCCGCCGTGTGGTGGAGGCCGTCCCCGAAATCCCCGTAACCGTGAAAACCCGCCTTGGCTGGGACGACAATTCCAAAATCATCGTTCCCCTCGCCGAGCGTCTGCAAGATACAGGCATCCAGGCTCTTGCCATTCACGGCCGCACAAGGATGCAATTGTACAAGGGCGAGGCAGATTGGACTCTCATTGGCGAAGTGAAAAACAATCCGCGTATGCACATCCCAATCATTGGCAACGGCGATGTCGATTCGCCCGAAAAGGCAAAACTGATGATTGACCGATACGGCGTGGACGCGATAATGATAGGCCGCGCGGCGGTGGGCTGTCCGTGGATTTTTAAGACAACGAAAGAATACTTGGAAACCGGCGTCCTGCCGTCCGAACCCGACGTACATGAGCGCGTCCGCCTTGCAAAACTCCAACTCTCCAAATCTATGGAATGGAAGGGCGACAAGCGCGGCATATTGGAAATGCGCCGTCATTACTCGCAGTATTTCAAGGCGTTGCCCGATTTCAAAACCTACCGTATGAAGCTGGTAACGTCAATGGATATTGACGAAATTTTTGGGTTGTTGGACGAGATAGAAGCCACCTACGGTGGCGGTTTTTAAACGAAAATGCACGTAATAGTAGCCATAACAGGAGCGAGCGGCGGCATTTATGCGCAGAGGTTGTTGGATTATTTGAATGAATCGCCCAAAATTTCCAAAATTTCTGTTGTGATGTCGCGCAACGCCGACGAGATTTGCCGCGAGGAGATTGGCGGCATCAATCTCGGCGGCAAGGCTGTATTGTATGCCGACAACGATTATAACGCGCCCTTTGCTTCGGGCAGCAATTTTGGCGACGCAATGGTGGTGTGTCCGTGTTCGATGGGGACGCTTGGACGGATTGCTGGCGGCGTGTCGGATTCTCTTATAACTCGCGCCGCCGACGTCGCATTAAAAGAACGCCGCCCTCTCGTCCTCGTCGTCCGCGAAACGCCTTACAACCTCATTCATATCCGCAATATGGAAACCGTTACACTGTCCGGCGGCATCATCTGCCCGGCAACACCGTCGTTCTATTCGCATCCTTCTAATATTGAGGAAGTTGTGGATACGGTGGTGTTTAGGATTTTGGATTTGGTTGGGGTGGAAAATGACGGACGGCGATGGGGGAGAGTTTGTGGTTGATTGCGCGTGTTTCGCAGAAATTGGACCCTAACATCTTATTTTATAGCACTTAAAACGTAATGCCACATAGTTTCAACATTTTGATATCCAATTTGTTTCCATTACGTGCAGATTCGATGGTTTCGGATTTGTTTTCTACGCCACCATTGGGATTGTTGATTGAGAGCATAAAATATTTCTTAGCCTTCTGCAAATCTTTTTCAAGGAATTTGCCCGTGAGATATTCGAAGGCAATATCGTTTTGAGCATCGCAATCTTCTTGATTCAGAGCCTTTTGCATCCAAAACATATATTTATCTTTATCTTTGTTGACACCTGTGCCGGTGCTGTAACAATTGGCCAATTTTACCATTGCAGGCAAACTGCCCTTTTGTGTAGCGTGTCGATAACAGCAAAACGCCTTTCCTGCGTTTTTGTGCGTTCCTCGACCCCATTCGTAACAAACTCCTTTGTTTGAAATCGCCATATCAACTCCATATCGTGCTGATTTCCTGTACAATTCAAATGCTTTTTTGTAACTTTTGCGAACTCCATTGCCATCGTAATACGCCACACCAAGGTCATTGGTGGCACGTAGATAAATATCTAAATTCTCCTTGTCCAACCAATAATCAGAAGTCTGATCAATTTTTTGTCGGCGAATCTGTTTGAGCAAATTAATTTGGTTGTCGTACTCTCCTTTTTTACTATAATAATGTGACAAATTGTACATTGCGCTCAAATAACCCTGTTCGGCAGATTTTTTGAGCCAGATGACGCTTTTGGTCAAATCTTTTTCTACTCCGATACCTTTCTCATACATCAGGCTAAGTTCAAACTGAGAATACATGTCGCCGTCGGTAGCATATTGTATTACATTGTTGACATCCTCTTCTGAATATGTTTTATAGTTGCATTTGCTGCAGCGAGGTTTGGCAAAATTGTGTGTATAATTGCGTTCACGCCAAAAAGATGCTTTATTGTAATTGTTTTGCGCTACAAAAGGTACTACAAAGATTACAGTATTATAACTGATATAATCGAAATCGTCATAATCAGAATTATAAATACTTTTGGGCGGTTTTATAGTGTTGATTACTACGTATTTTAGTTTGCTGCAACCTGCAAATGAAGAATATGATATTTTTTTCAGATTTTTGCCGATAACAACTTTTTTCAAATTGGTACAATATGAAAACGCATGGCTGTTGATGTCGGTTACAGAATCGGGTAAACGTACAAATTCCAAGTTTTGACAGCCGCTAAAAGCATAAAAATCAATTGTTTCTACTTCATCAAGAATCTTGTAACTTTTCTTTGTTTTGTCGATTGCAACAATTACTCTTTTCATATCTTTGGAATATATCACGCCGTCAATCATTTCCAAATACGGACTTTTGTTGTTGAAAATAATATCAACAGTAGTTAAACAATTGGTAAAGTTGAAAAATCTGGGTTCTATCGTCTTCAGATTGTCAGGCAAATACAAGTAGTCCAAATTGAAACAGTCTTCGAGGGTTTCTGACATCAATTTTTCAATATTGTTGGAAAGTTTCAGTTTTTTGAGATTCTCACAATGAGAAAAGGCATAGTTCCCTATTTCAGTAACAGAATCAGGAACAATAACTTCTTCAAGCAATCTGCAATAACCAAAGGCTGATTCGCCGATTTTTTTCAAACTCTTGGGCAAAACAATTTTCTTTATCATGGAACCTTCAAACGCATCTTCGCAGATTTCCTGCACGCCTTCCAATACAACATACTCACTGCGTTCGTCAAATGATAAAAATTTGATAAGTTTCTTTAAGTCTTTGGTATATAATGCGTTGCTCAAGATTGTAAAATGCTTGTTTTTTGGATCAATTTCAATTTTTTTGATGTTGGGATTTATAACGAAATTTTCAATTGTAGACAATTTTTCCCCGAATTTGATGGTTTCTACCTTAGAATAATTTGCTAAATGCAAATAGATGCTCTTCAAACTGTCGGGGAAAACAAGTTCTTTGATTTTTTTATTGGCAGAAAGATATAATTGAAGTTTTTGGAGATTATTAGGGAAAACATAATTCTTCAATGACATATTAAAATCGGTG
>JAEEGL010035357.1_pt1 | contig 10917 bp, 10 predicted proteins | sample 9134231 | NCBI WGS metagenome assembly JAEEGL01 (sample SAMN16246548, study PRJNA631951) | gut metagenome | biome: gut microbiome; feature: rumen; material: fiber-attached | host: Bos | place: Iran: Karaj | collected 2018-10
TACCTGTACACCCCGGGGGAATGAGGAAACAACTGGATCTTTTCCTTTACCGTCATAATAAAAAACCGGTTTCAGATTTCGCTGAAACCGGTATAAATATACGAATTTCCCTTAAAGCAGGAAAATTACCTCTGAGAATTGTTCTCGCGACGGGGACCACGGTTGCCGCCACGGCGAGGGCCGCGGTCTGAACGAGGTGCACGGCCACCACCCTGGGGGCCCTGTGCGCTGGCAGCCATTCCGGCGTTAGGAGTGAGATCCTGCTTGCCGTAACGCTCTCCGTTGCAAATCCACACCTTTATTCCGAGGCATCCAACCTTTGTGTTGGCTACTGCAAGTGCGTAGTCGATATCTGCGCGGAATGTGTGCAGAGGGGTACGTCCCTCTTTGAACATCTCGCTGCGAGCCATCTCGGCGCCGCCTACACGGCCGCTGATCTGAACCTTGATACCTTCTGCACCTACTCTCATAGTGTTGGCAACTGCCATCTTGATGGCGCGTCTGTAAGAAACGCGGCCCTCGATCTGACGGGCGATGTTGTCTGCTACGATGTGAGCGTCAACCTCAGGTCTCTTGATCTCGAAAATATTGATCTGAACGTCTTTCTTGGTTACCTTCTTGAGCTCTTCCTTGAGTTTGTCTACCTCTGCTCCACCCTTTCCGATGATGACACCCGGACGGGCTGCGTGAATGGTCACGGTTATGAGCTTGAGGGTTCTCTCAATGATGATCCTGGAAAGGCTGGCCTTTGCAAGACGGTTGTAGAGATACTTGCGGATTTCGTAATCTTCTGCGATCTTCTCTGCGTAGTTACCACCACACCAGTTAGAGTCCCAACCACGGGTGATACCGATTCTGTTGCTGATAGGATTAGTTTTCTGTCCCATATTTACTCTGCTGTTGCTGGTTTAACGTCAAGGATTACAGTAATGTGGTTTGAACGCTTGCGGATGCGTCCGGCACGGCCCTGAGGGCAGGGACGGATTCTCTTGAGGGTGCGTCCACCGTCAACCATAATGGTCTTTACTATTACATTACCGTTATCAAGTTCTTTGTTCTTGTCAGGATTCTTGGCTTCCCAGTTTGCAATTGCACTGCGAAGTACTTTCTCAAGATCCTTTGAAGCGCTTCTCTTAGAGAATTTCAGAAGATCAAGTGCGTGGTTCACTTCCTGTCCCCTGACAGTGTCTGCTACCAGACGCATTTTGCGGGGAGAGGTAGGAACGTCATTCAGCTTAGCAATAGCTGTAACCTTCTTGGCCTCCTTGAGGCCTTCGGCCATAAGTCTTTTACGCTTTCCCATAGTGATTACTTCTTATTGTTACCTGAATGTCCTCTGAATGTACGTGTAGGAGCGAACTCTCCCAGTTTGTGACCTACCATCTGCTCGGTTACATAAACAGGAATAAACTTATTTCCGTTATGAACTGCGATTGTATGGCCGATGAAGTCAGGTGATATCATACTGGAACGAGACCAGGTCTTTACCACCTCTTTTTTCTTGCTACCATCATTCATAGCAAGAACTCTCTTCTCCAGGGCTTCCTGGATATATGGACCTTTTCTTAATGAACGACTCATAATCTCTAAAGTTTAATACCTGTTATTTCTTTCTCCTTTCAATGATGAACTTGTTGGAAGATGCCTTAGGATTACGTGTCTTGTATCCCTTAGCAGGCAAACCCTTGCGTGAACGAGGGTGTCCTCCGGAAGCACGTCCTTCACCTCCTCCCATAGGATGGTCGTGAGGATTCATTACAACACCACGGTTGTGAGGACGGCGGCCAAGCCAACGGCTGCGGCCAGCCTTTCCGTAAGACTCCAGGTTGTGATCCGGGTTGGATACGGTTCCAACGGTTGCGCGGCAGGAAACGAGCACCATACGGGTCTCGCCTGAAGGCAGGCGGAGAACTGCGTGGTTGCCTTCCCTTGCTGCAAGCTGAGCGAAAGTTCCGGCGGAACGTGCCATAGCGGCACCCTGTCCGGGACGGAGCTCGATGTTGTGTACCAGGGTACCAACAGGAATTTCACTAAGAGGAAGAGCGTTTCCAACCTCAGGGGCTACGCCTTTACCTGAAGCGACAACCTGTCCCACCTTAAGTCCGTTAGGAGCGATGATATATCTCTTCTCACCGTCCTGATATTCAACGAGAGCGATGCGGGCGCTGCGGTTAGGGTCGTACTCAATGGTGAGGACCTTTGCGCTGCACTCATCCTTATCGCGGAGGAAGTCAATGATACGGTACATCCTCTTGTGGCCGCCACCAATGTAGCGGACAGTCATCTGACCGGTGTTGTTCCTACCGCCTGTTCTCTTAAGGGGCTCCAACAATGCCTTGTGAGGCTTGTTCGTAGTGATCTCTTCGAATGTGCTGATCACCTTGTTTCTCTGACCGGGGGTAATCGGTTTGTATTTTCTTACTGCCATTGCTGAATCCCTCCTTAAATGTTGCTATAGAAATCAATCTTATCATCACCTGAAAGGGTAATGTAAGCTTTCTTGAAATGATTCATACGTCCCCTGAGAATACCTGCTTTGGTATAACGGGATTTCTTCTTTCCGTGATAGTTAACAGTGTTTACTTCTGCAACAGACACGTTATACATCTGCTCCACAGCGGCCTTGATCTGAATCTTGTTGGCCTTGCGGTCTACGATGAATCCATAACGGTTCAACTTCTCGCCTTGATCCGTCAACTTTTCTGTTACGATTGGCTTAATTATAATTCCCATCTTATTATTCTTTTTTGGGGCCTACTTAACTCTCTCGGAGAGGATATCCTGTACACCGTCAACGAATACCAGTGAGTTGGCGTTCATTATAGCGTAGGTGTTGATCTCGTCAACAGTGATAACCTTAACCTCCGGCAGGTTTCTAGACGAAAGGAAAATATTGGTTGAATTCTGAGGGAGCACGAAAAGGACCTTGCGACCGTCTGCCTTGATGTTGGCGAGGATCTTCATAAGTTCCTTTGTCTTTGGAGCTTCCATAGTGAAAGGCTCAACGAAAGTGATTGCGTTCTCCTGTGCCTTGTATGAAAGGGCTGAGTAACGTGCAAGAGCCTTTACCTTCTTGTTCAACTTGGTTCTGTAAATACGCGGCTTGGGACCGTGGATATTGCCTCCGCCTACAAAGATACCGGCCTTGAGGCTGCCGTGACGTGCACCGCCGCCGCCTTTCTGGCGTCCGAGCTTCTTGGTGCTGTAGGCTACCTCGCTGCGGTCCTTGGTCTTTGCGGTACCCTGGCGCTGATTAGCGAGATACTGGACAACGTCCAGATATATTGCGTGGTCGTTCGGTGTTACACCGAAAACGTTGGCATCGAGTTCGATCTTCTTTCCGGAATCTGATCCGTCAATCTTGTATACTGACAACTGCATAACTAAGCCTCCAATAATACGTAAGAACCTTTGGCTCCGGGAACAGAACCTTTAACTACAAGAAGATTGTTCTCAGGGATGACCTTTACAACCTGCAGGTTGAATACCTTAACCCTCTGGCTTCCCATATGGCCTGCCATACGCATACCGGGGAATACCCTTGAAGGCCAGGATGATGCGCCCATAGAACCCGGGTGACGAAGACGGTTGTGCTGACCGTGGGTCTGACCGCCTACTCCGGCGAAACCGTGACGTTTAACAACGCCCTGGAATCCTTTACCTTTAGAAGTACCGACAACATCCACAAATGCTACGTCCTCTGTGAAGACGTCAGCAACGGTGAGGGTGTCGCCTAATTTAAGCTCTCCGGCGAAGTCTGCGGGGAATTCCGCAAGCTTGCGCTTAGGAGTGGTTCCTGCCTTTTTGAAATGCCCCTGAAGAGGCGCGCTGGTGTGTTTTTCTGTAGTTTCGTCATAGGCAAGCTGTACAGCGGCATAACCATCTTTCTCTACTGTACGAACCTGCGTAACAACACACGGCCCAGCTTCGACAACGGTGCATGGAATGTTCTTTCCATCAGCACCGAAAACGGAAGTCATTCCGATTTTCTTTCCAATTAATCCAGGCATTGGTTGATTAATTAATTGATTATAAATACATTACGCCCTAAAAGCATATTTTAGGGGTTGCAAATATACGACTTATTTTTTGATTTTCAACAATTTATTAACATTAAAATATGTATCTTTGTGAGCTATGATTCTTGGAGTTTTCGAATTTCTGAACATATCCTTCGCCGATTTCCTGGACATCATCCTGGTGGCCATAATCATATTCCTGCTCTTCAAGTGGATACGCGGTTCCTCGGCCGTCAACATACTTCTGGCCGTAGTCGTCCTGCTGGTGGTGCGGGTTATTGTGGAAGCCCTGAATATGAGGCTTATGTCCGGACTGATGGGAGCTCTGGTAGATATCGGTATCCTGGCGCTGATAGTGCTGTTCCAGCCTGAGATCAGGCACTCCCTGCTCAAGTTCACGGAGAAGTCCGGCTTCGCGCGGAGTACCCGCAAGGCTGTGGACAGGCTGTTTGGAATCAAGGAGCAGGAACTGGCCGACACTTCCGTCAGGGAGATAGCCGAGGCCTGCGAAGAAATGTCCGCCCTCAAGGAAGGAGCCCTCATAGTGCTCACCCGCAAGGACAGCCTGGACTACATAGTTCAGACAGGCGACCGCGTGGACGCACAGATAAGCAAGCGCCTGATCCTGAACATTTTCTTCAAGAATTCGCCGCTTCACGACGGAGCAATGATAATTGGCTCCGACAGGATCATAGCCGCCCGCTGCACCCTTCCCATATCGGACAATTCAGACATCCCCGCGCATTACGGAATGCGCCATAAGGCTGCCATAGGAATCACTGAAGAGTGCGACGCGCACGTCCTGGTGGTATCCGAGGAGACAGGAACCATTTCTTACGTCTCCAGCGGAGAAATCAGGACCGTAAACAATGTAAACGAACTGTTCGCCCTGCTTGGACCTATCAGTAAAGCAGGTGCATCGCAAGACAAGACGGCGTGAAAGGAACTGGACCGGAAATAGACTACAGGCTTGAGAGCAAGCTGGGGTTCGACAAGGTGAGGAAAACAATATCGGACCATTGCTCCACCGACTACGCCGTCCAGCGCGCGGGATCAGAGACCTTCTGCACCAAACCTTCCGAGATAGAATACCGCCTGGCGCTAACCGACGAGATGCGCCTGATAGTGATGTTCGAGGAGTCCTTCCCCACAAGCGGGTACATAGACTGCCTTCCCTTCCTGAACAAGCTCCAGAACGACGGTTACAACATAGACCTGCTGTCCCTGGGCAAGCTCAAGACTATGCTGGAGACAATCCGCAAGATCACCGGCTTCTTCCACGGCATAAAAGACGGTGTGTATCCCAACCTCAAGAAGGTTTCCTCCAAGATATTGTACTTCCCAGAAGTGCAGCGCAGGATAGACTCCATACTGGACAAATACGGCGAGATAAAGGACACCGCTTCAGACCAGTTATACGCAATTCGCAAGAGCCTCAGGGAAAAGGAAAGCAGCATATCCCGCAAGGCAGCCTCCATACTCAAGAGGGCCCAGGAAGAAGGCATAGTGGATTCAGACCTGGGCATCACCATCAGGGACGGCAAGTACCTGATCCCCGTGAACAGCGCCAAGAAACGCAGCCTCCAGGGCTTCGTCTACGACGAATCCGCCTCCGGAAAGACCACCTTCGTGGAGCCTGCCGAGATTGTGGAACTGGAGAACGAGATAAGCGAGCTGCGGTTTGCCCAGAACAGGGAGATAGCCCGCATTCTGGCTGAATTCAGCGACTTCTTAAGACCATACATCCCCGACCTGCAGATGGGAGCCTCCTTCATCGGAGAGATGGACTTCCTGCTTGCCAAGGCTCAGACCGCCCTGGACTACATTGCAGGAATGCCCGTCATCTCAGTTGACGGGGAACTGCACCTGCGCAAGGCCAGGCACCCTATACTGGAGAAATCCCTCAAGAAAGAAGGCCGCGAGATGGTGCCCCAGACCGTCAACCTGACGCCAGCAAAGCACATCCTGCTGATATCGGGCCCCAACGCGGGAGGAAAGTCCGTATGTCTCAAGACCGTGGGCCTTCTGCAGTATATGTTCCAATGGGGAATGCTCATTCCCACATCCGAGGCCTCAGAGCTGCCCGTGTTCAAGAACATAATGGTGAGCATAGGCGACGACCAGTCGCTGGAGAACGACCTCAGCACCTACAGCTCCTTCCTGGCCGATATGAAGGAGATGCTGGCTTCCGCCGGCAAGGAGACCCTCGTCCTCATCGACGAATTCGGCTCGGGCACTGAGCCCGCCGCCGGCGGCGCCATAGCCGAGGCCATCCTGGTAGAACTGGACAAGCGTGGCACATACGGCGTGATAACCACGCACTACACCAACCTCAAGCTGTACGCAGCCGGGCAGGAGACTGGCGTCCTCAACGGAGCGATGATGTTCGACGCCAAGAACATCGAGCCTCTGTTCAAGTTGGAGACAGGACTTCCAGGCAATTCCTTCGCATTCGAGCTCGCCCGCAAGATGGGACTGCCAGAAACCATCGTCAAGGACGCCGAAGAGCGTGCCGGGGACGAATACGTGGGCATTGAGCGCAACCTGCGCAAGATAGTCCGCAACCGCAAGGCCCTGGACGAGAGACTCCAGAAGATAAAGAAAACTGACAAGGTGCTGGAAGGCATCACTGAGAAATACCAGAAGGAACTTGAAGAAATCCAGAGCCAGAAGAAGGAAATCCTCAACGTGGCGCGCAACGAGGCCCGCGAGATAGTGCGGGACGCCGGCAAGCAGGTGGAGAAGACCATCCGCGACATAAAGGAATCCAAGGCCGAGAAGAACCAGACAAAGGAGGCCCGCAAGGAACTCCAGGAGTTCGTGGAAGCCCTGGAGAAGCGCAAGTCCAAGGAGATGGAAGAGCGCGACCGCTACCTGGAGAACAAGATGCAGAAGCTGAGCAAGCGCCGCAAGAACGCCAACGCATCGGAGCAGACGCGCATAGAGGAGTTCCGCAAGGCGCCGCTCAAGATAGGAGAGAAAGTACGCGTCAAGGACAACGGGATGGTGGGAGAAGTATCCAGGATATCCACCAACGCAGTCACCCTGATAATAGGGAACATCACCAGCAAGATGCCACTGGACCGCGTGGAAAGGATTTCTTCAAACGAATACAAGGCAGCCGTGAAGGAAACCTTCAAACCCGTTTACCAGCAGATGGACAAGGGCATACAGGAGCGCAAGCTCAATTTCAAGACAGAACTGGACGTCCGCGGACAGAGGCTGCAGGACGCCCTTGACATAGTGACACATTACATTGACGACGCCATAATGCTGAATATGTCCTCCGTGAGAATCATCCACGGAAAGGGTACCGGAGTGCTCAGGGACGAAATCCAGAAGTACCTGAGGACAGTGCCCGGCGTGGCTTCGGCAAAAGACGAATCGATACAATTGGGAGGAACAGGAGTAACTGTCGTTACTTTTGATTAATTTTACCTCCGACTATGAAAACTTCTAGACGGCGGCTCGGAGATCTGGGAGAAGATCTCGCGTGCGAATATTTGACAAAGGCGGGGCAGCAGGTCCTGCACCGCAACTGGACCGTGGGACATCTGGAGATAGACATCATCTCCAGGGACGCCAGAGGCCTGCATTTTGTAGAGGTTAAGAGCCGTGTGGCCCCCTCTACGGCAGATCCCCTGGACAACGCCACAAAGGCCAAGATGGCCCGCATAGCAAAGGCTGCCGTAAGATATGCGGCAATGCACTCCGGCAACGCGGAGTTGTTTTTCGACATAGTTACAGTAGTGTTCCAAGGAGGCAGGACAGATATTACGTATTATCCGCAGGCTTACCTGCCAATGTACTATTAAGAGCAGTTTTATGAACGGACACAATTATTGCGTGATAATGGCCGGAGGCGGAGGATTCCGTTTCTGGCCCATAGGAAGGGCCTCCAACCCCAAGCAGTTCCTGGACCTTGCCGGGAACGGCGATTCCTTCCTCCAGATGTGCTACAGGAACGCCTCCCTGATAGTGCCTCCGCAGAACATACTGGTTGTCACCCTGGCAAACTACGCCACCCAGGTCCAGGAGCAGCTGCCCGAACTTCCTGAAGAGAACCTGTTGCTGGAACCCTATGGAAGGCACACGGCGCCCTGTATCGCCTACGCTACCTACAAGCTGCTCAAGAAAGACCCCCAGGCCGTCTTCGCAGCCATCCCTTCCGACATCCTCATAGGGGAAGAGAAAGAATTCAGGGAGACTATGCTCAAGGCCCTGAACTATGCGACTGAAAACCGCGCCCTCATCACCCTGGGAATAGTTCCTACAAAGCCTGACACCAACCTGGGATACATCCAGGTGAAAGGCGGGCACAACTCATACAAGAAAAACGTCCCTTCAAAGGTGAAGACCTTCACAGAGAAGCCCGACAAGGCCCTGGCCGACATATTCCTGCGCAGCGGGGAATTCCTCTGGAACTCTGGTATCTTCGTATGGAAGGCCCAGGTAATCAAAGAAGAGTTGGAGAAGCACATCCCCCAGATAACTTCTCTCTTCAAAGGAATAAACAAAGTCATAGGAACCGTCTCTGAAGGAGCCTTCCTGGAGAAGATCTACGGCGATATGGACAAGATTTCCATCGACTACGGAGTTATGGAAAAGACCGACATCGCCTGGGTTTATCCCACCCGCTTCGGCTGGACGGACCTGACAAACTGGGATTCTCTATATGAGTTTGCAGTAAAGGACACCTCCGGGAACGTGCTGGAAGGGGGAAAGATCATCAGTTCAGACAACAGGAACAGCATCATAGCCACCACCGGAAAAAACAAGCTGCTGGCTGTGAAAGGACTTAAGAATTATATAGTTATAGATACTCCGGACGCATTGCTGATATGCCCTAAGGACGACGCCAAGGTCAGCGGCATAAACACCCTGATAGGGCTTCCGGAATACGAAGACTACAGATAATAGATGCAAGTACTCAAGTTCGGCGGCACCTCCATTGCCACCGCTACAAATATCTCCAGGGTCCTGGACATAGTGGGTAACGCAGCCCGCAAAGACCGCGTGATCCTGGTATGTTCCGCCATCAGCGGCTGCACCGACTCCCTCATCAGGATAGGAGAAGGCGTAATCCATTACCAGGACCGCATAACGGAGCTTGAGGAACGCCACCAGCAGATAATCACCCGGCTTTTCACCGGAGTCCAGAGGGAAGAAGCCCTGGAAGAGTGCCGCGGCATATTCGACCAGATAAAGCAGCGCCCTCCTGTCACGGAGGCCTTCGGAGAAATCCTCTCCACCCGCATTATAGCGCGCAAGCTGGCCTGCGACGGCATCGAGGTGCAGTGGCTGGACTCCCGCAAGATCATCATCAAGGACGACCTTGAGACTACATACGCCAACATAGCCTCCGCTATTGAGAACAGGCGCGCGGTGCGCGTGTTCGTGGCTCCGGGATTCATTGCCGGAGACGGGAACGGACGCGTAACCACGCTGGGAAGGGGAGGCTCGGACTACAGCGCGGCGCTGTTCGCCGCGGGTTCCGGAGCCGAAACCCTGCAAATCTGGACCGACGTGCCGGGCATAATGACCACAAACCCCAAGGACCTGCCGCAGGCATACACCATCCCTCGCATCTCTTACGAATCTGCGTGGAGGATGGCGGAGCACGGAGCAAAGGTACTCTATCCTCCTACCGTGGAGCCGGCGCAGAAGGCCGGAATAAAGATAAACATCCTGAACACCTTCGACCCTGACAATGCGGGCACCACCGTGGATGACTTCCCCGGAGAGAAAGGCTGGATAGGCCTCAGCCGCAAGGACGACTACATATACCTGATAACCGCCGGCAACGTGGACAAAGACAGCGTCCGCAGCCGCATAAACGGCGTGCTGGACCGCAGCTGCATATTCTGGGACGACATACAGTTCCAGGACGGGATAGTAAGCATAAAAGTACAGGAAGACCGCCAGAGAGAAGCCCTTAAGGGCCTCCACAAAGAGTTCTTCGAGCTGGAGCCCAACCGCACCCGCCGAATTTTCATTGCGGGCTACGGCGCCGTGGGCAAGTCCCTGGTCAAGATGATAGGCGATACCTCGCGCATAGTGCAGCACAACAGCGGCAAGACTCTGCGCATAGTGGGCGTTTCCGACAGCAAACGCTACGTAATCCGCCCGGGAGGGCTGATGCCCTGGGAGGTGGATGACGCCCTCGCATCCGGATCGGATGCTTCAGGCGAGGCCTTCTGCAAGGCTATTATCGGTATGGAGCCCCATCAGGCTGTGTTCGTGGACTGCACGGACAGCGAGACCATATACAAGCAATACGAGGCCCTGCTGGAGGCAGGCATCAGCATAGTATCTTCCAACAGGCGTTCGCTGGCAGTCCCGTACGAGGAATACGCGCGGATGAAGACCGCCGCCCTGCACTCAGGCTGCTTCCTGCGGTACGAGACCACCGTAGGCGCCGCCCTGCCTTTCCTGGAGAGCATAGCTATGAGCGCCAACTCCAGCGACGAGATCCTGAGCATAGAGGCCGTGGTTTCCTGCACTCTCAACTATATCTTCAGTTCCGGAGACAGTTTCAAGGACACCCTGAAGAAAGCCCAGAGCGTGGGCCTCACAGAGAAGGACCCCCGCACCGACCTGGGCGGCAGGGACGCGATGCGCAAGCTCATAATCCTGGCAAGGGAGGCAGGCGTGCACCTGGAAGAAAAGGACGTGAAGATAGAGCCCGTGCTGGACGAATCCTTCTTCACGGGCAGCGTGGAGGACTTCTACGCAAAACTGGACAAGGCTGACCTCCATTTCGGCCGCAACCAGCGTTTTGTGGCGTCCCTGGTGAAGGACCCTTCCTCTCCGCTGGGATACAAGGCTACAATCAGCGTGCAGACTATGGACGAGAGCCATCCCGCCTACTGGCTGCACGGAACAGACAACGCGATAA
>JAEEGL010330673.1_pt1 | contig 10917 bp, 19 predicted proteins | sample 9134231 | NCBI WGS metagenome assembly JAEEGL01 (sample SAMN16246548, study PRJNA631951) | gut metagenome | biome: gut microbiome; feature: rumen; material: fiber-attached | host: Bos | place: Iran: Karaj | collected 2018-10
ATTAAATATATCGGCCGACGCCTTCGGCGGGAACGTCGCCTTCGTGCCGTTGTCTCTCAGGCTGTCGGCAACTTCGATCGTTGTCCAGTTCTTCCCGCCGCAGACGACGGTCCACTTCCCTGCCGGGATATCCGCGCCGACCTGCCAGACGCCCTGGGGGACGGTGACCTCCTGCCAGTCGGCGGAGTCCCACATGGCACGCTGCACCTGATCCTTGAGGGCGACGAGGTCGTCGAAGCTCAGGCCGGAGAGATCCCACTCGGCGAAGGCCGCGGGCGCGAGGGCGAGGACCAGGGCGAAAACGCAGAGATACGAAATCAGCTTTTTCATAACACTACACTTTCCCGTGCCCACTGTGGGCACGTTTTTTATTTCTGCAGATAGATTATGCCGTGGATGACCCGATAGCATCTTGCTGATAGGGCGCGAGGGCGGTGTCGACGATGGCTCGGATCTCCTGGGGCGCGGCGTGGTAGGCGTCCAGGACGAGGGCGTCCTCCTCCGCGATCACGGGCGCCGGCGAGGAGCTGCGGCAGAGCAGATAGTCCGCCGTGCAGCCGAAGATGTCGCAGAGCTGGCAGATGGTTTCCGCGTCAATGCCGCGGTCTCCTCGCTCATAACGCCCCACAGTTTGGTATTTTGTATGCATAAGGTCAGCAAGGTCCTCCTGCCGCCATCCTCTCTGCTCCCGCAGCTCCCGGATTCGATTCATGTCATCCACCCCTTATGCACTGTTGGTTAAATTATACAGTATTCTCCTTCTCTTTTCAGCGATTGCACCAAATCGGAGTAATTTTATTAATCTGCGCTTGACTTGCGCCGTTTTGGAGTTTATTATGCAGACGTACACCAAATTGGTGCACGGCCCAAGCACCCCCGTCGGGCGGCAACGCACGCACCCGCCCGGCGGGGAGATCACGAAGACAAGGAGACGCGAACAATGAAGGAAGATCTGAAGAAACTTTTGTTTATCAAGGCCATGGCGGCGCTGGAAGCATACCAGGCGGCAGTGTCGGCGAAGCCGTCCTCGCCGGAGACGAAGATCCGGCACGAGCACTTCTGCGCGATCTGGGACATCATCGAGGACGCCGGGCTGGATCAGGAATACGAGGTCTGGAAGGAGGGCTGAGCCCCTCCTCCCCTATATGCTGCTGTAACTCAGATGGCGAGAGTGTGTGACTTATAATCGCATGGTCGTTGGTTCAAGTCCAACCAGCAGCACCAATGGGCGGAAACGCGGTCCGGGCTGCGAGTCTGAGCTCTTTCCGGGCTGACACCACCACAGATACTGCAAGCACCGGCTCCCTACGCCCGCCCACACCAATGAGAGACGGATTGCCACACCAGTGACGTCGGTCACTGGTTCGCAATGACGGCTTTCATACCAGCGCAGTTGGGCATAACCTCACGCCTTGCTTGAGGGAGCTGCGCTCTCCAACAAGTCCAAGCCTTGGACGGCGAAAAGGCTCCCGCCCGGCGTTTCTTATCCTGCGCCGGATACGGGCAGCGGGCTGACGACCCGTTATACCGTCTTCCAATATCGGCCGCGGGCGAAGGCAGGACGCGTCACGCCCCGGGGACCGCTCACCCCCGGTGCCAACCTCTTTCATGTGTTTGCTCTTTTCTGTGTTTTCTTCCTTTCTACCTATTCCCTCCTGCCCATTATCACGGCGCGCCCTGTCTTCGCGCACGACCGAAAGACGGATTGCCACACCAGTGCTGCGGCACTGGTTCGCAATGACAACGAGGTGAGACTATGACAAAAACGGACATCGGAACGCCGGAGGCGGCGGTGCGCGCCTGCGTGGCGCTGATCGCCAGCGTGACCGGGCAGCCGGAGGAGCTGACGGAGCGGTATCTGGATCTGTACTATCAGACCCGCCGGGCGGCGGAGCTTGAGGCTGAGCGCGAGAAGTTCCTGCGCTCCTGGAACGCCGACGGCACGTTGACCGTGCTGGCCGAAGACGTGCGGTCTGCGGTCACTACTGAGAAGGCGGATCCGGAGAAGCCGAAGGCGAAGAAGAAGGTGGACTTTGACGAGGTGCTCGCCTCCGCGAGCGCCGGAGCGAAGCTCCCCGGCAAGCCGAAGAACGCGCCCTATGGGAAGATCAAGGCCGAGATCCGGGACCGTTTTGTCGCGCTCCGGGCCCAGGGCATGACCCTCGCCCAGACGGTGAACCTCTCGGGGAACAAGGTGACCGAGAACCAGATCCTCAACATCATGAACGGGAGCAAGGTCGGCATGGACGCCTACAACGCCCTTGAGGACGCCATGAACAAGTGGGAGAAGACGGTCAAGGCCGCCGGACAAGCTGATTCTACAACGGAATGAGGTGAAAGACCACGGAGACAAACTGCGAAAACATCTACCGAAACGCAAGGCGCACTGCGGGACTGACGCAGGAGCGCTGGGCCGAGCTGCTGGGGCTCTCGGTCGAGGCCGTGAGCCAGTACGAACGCGGGACCATCCTCCCCTCGGATGAGGTGGTGCTGCGCATGGCGGAGGCCGCCGGGCAGCAGATCGTCTGCTACTGGCACCTGCTGAACAAGTCCCGCGTGGCGGGGCGGGTGCTGCCGGACATCAAAAAACGCCCCCTGTCGGAGGCGGTGCTCCACCTGCTGGTGCAGGTGGAAGACTTCCAGCGGTCCGGGCTTGAGGATCTCAAGCGGATCGCGGCGGACGGGAAAATCTCCGGCGCGGACGAGTCGATCGCCTACGAGGACGCGCTGGAGCAGATCCGGCTGCTGATCGAGGCAGCGTATGAGCTGCAGTACGCAGGGAAGGAATAAACGGATTGATACGGGCCGCCGAGGGCGTCGGCCCCTACAGAAACGACGGAAAGGAATGTGAATGACCACGAAGATCTACACAAGTCTGCCGGGGCTCAGACCGCGACGTCTGGCGCTCGGCCTCAAAGCCACGAACCTCGCCGATGCGCTCGGCGTCAGCAAGCAGGCATGGTCCTACTGGGAGTCCGGCGCCACCATGCCGTCGGCCGGGTATCTGCCCGCGCTGGCGGAGCTGCTGTCGTGCTCGATTGAGGATCTGTACAAGGATGTCGAAGAGACGGATTGCCACGGCCAGTGTGAGCACTGGCCTCGCAATGACGGGACGGAGACGCGGGCCGCCGAAGGCGTCGGCCCCTACGGAGAAACGGAGACAGTAAATGCAGACGGCGCTGATTAAGAAGCCGGAGGCGGCGGATCTCCTGGGCATCTCGGTGCGGACGCTGGAGAAGATGATCGCGCGCGGGTCGCTGCCCGCCTACCGAGTCGGCCCCAAGTCGGTGCGGCTGCGGCGAGAGGACATCGACGTCTATCTGGAGAGCCACCGGGCCGCGCCGGTGATCCGCGCGGTCGAGACCACCCGCCCGTGCCGGTACGTGCCGGGCATGAAGGTGGTATAGAAAACGGATTGCCACACCAGCGTGCGCGCTGGTTCGCAATGACGGATTACTGAAAGCAAGAAAAATGCCCTGCCGGGCGCGACCCCGGCAGGGCTGCAGAATGGGCACAAGGCCCAGACCACGAAGACAAGGGTATTATATCACGGCCTTGTGATTTTGACAAGGAGTAAATCATGAACGAAGAAGCCACGAAGACGGCGCCGGAGGCGGCGAAGCCTGCCTTCTGGGCGGTGCTGCCGGCGGCGGTGCGCTACGACGAGGAGCTGCCGCCGAACGCAAAGCTTTTGTACGCGGAGATCTCGTCGCTCACCGACCGGCGCGGCTACTGCTACGCGTCGAACGAGTATTTTACGCGGGTCTTCTCCCTCAGCGAGCGCACGGTGCAGAACCTGCTGAACGCGCTCAAGCGCGGCGGTTACGTCCGGATCTCGGACGGCAGCGGCGGCAGCGGGCGGCGGAAGATCTTCGCGGGGCTCAATCCTTTATTGGACAACCCCGCAGAAAATTGCGGGGTAACCCCGCAAAAATTTGCGCCCAACCCCGCAGAAAATTGCACCCAGACCAATCTAAGTACCAAGAAAGAGAACAATCCCCCCAAAGCCCCCCAGGGGGCCGGGGCGGATATCTGGGACAAGGAGGCATGGGATCGCTTCTGGGCGATCTACCCGCGGAAGGTCGACAAGGCCAAGGCGATCCGGGCATGGAACAAGCTCAAGGCAGACCGCAAACTCATGCAGATCATGAGTGCCGCACTCAAGGCGCAGAGAGCGTCCGAGGAGTGGCGGCGCGATAACGGCCGGGCTATCCCCTACCCGAGCACCTGGCTCAACAACCGCCGCTGGGAAGACGAGCTGGAAGACTTCACCCCGGCCGCCCCGGCCCGCGCTCCGGCTGAGGAGGCGATCGAATGGGAGAACTGACGAAGCAGCCGGGCGATGTTCTTAACCGCTGGACGCAGGCCCAGACCGCCGTGATCGGCGCCATGATGATCGACGAGCGCTGCATCGGCGACGTATTCCAGGCGACCACAGCCGAGATGTTCTCGGATTCGACGCTTCGGCATATCTACGAGGCCGCCCGGCAGCTCTGGCTGGAGCACCGGCCGGTGGATCCGGTGACGGTAGCCGACGCCTGCGGCGGTGCCGGGAAAGCCTACGTGGAGACGATCGGCGATGCCATGCGCGTGACGCCGACGGCGGCGAACGTGATGGAGTACGCGGAGATCTGCCGCCAGGGCCTGCTGATGAGCCGCTACCGGGAAGCCGCCTACCAGCTTCTCGACGCGCCGTCGGCGGAAGCGTGCACCGAGATCTGGAACCGGCTCGGCAAGGAGCTCATGGGCGCGAAGAAGGTCCGCAGCGTGTCGCTGCAGGAGGCTATCGGCCGTTATCTTGACCGCATGAACGACGACACGCCGCCGGACTATCTCAGTCTCGGGATCGAGCGGCTGGACAAGCTGCTGCACATCGGACGCGGGAAGTTCGTGATCCTCGCCGCCGACAGTTCCAGCGGCAAGACGGCACTCGCGCTGCAGTTCGCGTACCATATCGCTGAGACCGGCAAAAAGGTCGGGTTCTTCTCGCTGGAGACCGACAACGACACTCTGACCGACCGCCTGATGGCGGAGACGCAGGTGGCCGGGATCGCGCTGCCGCGCACCAAGGCCAAGGCTCTGAGCACCGCCGACTACAACCGCGCGACGGAGGCCGGGATCCGCAGCCCGAAGATCCGGATGGACCTCATCGACAACTGCGAGACCGTGGACGGGATCCGGTCGGCCACGATCCAGAAGGGGTATGACGTGATCTGCGTCGACTACCTGCAGCTCATTGACGAGGAGGGCGAAAAGCGCTGGGACACGGTGACGAAGATCTCCATGGGGCTGCACCGCATGGCGCAGACCCTGGGCGTCACGGTGATCGGTCTGAGCCAGGTTACCCCGCCGGACAAGACCGGCAAGAAAAACCTGACCATGGACGACCTGCGCGAGAGCCGTCAGCTCAAACACGACGCGGACGTGATCCTCATCCTGGAGCCATGCGACGAGTTCCCGAACGGGCGGACGCTTACGATCGCCAAAAACAAGGACGGCCGGCGCAACCGGGGTATGAAGCTCGACTTCGACCCGGAGCACATGACCTTCTCCTACCATAAGCGGGTGGGAACGTCCCAGCCCTCCGACGAGGCGACAAACGGGCCGAGCCTTTACGACATGGCCCCCGATGAAGGGGGTGAGCTACCGTTTTGAGCGACTGCCCCTATGAGATCGGCGACAAGTTCCGCTTCATCCCGAGCTGCAACGCCGAGAACACCAACGGCTTCGGCGAGTTTCTGCGGGTGGAGGTGACGGGCACGGTGGAGAGGATCCACGAGGCCCACCGCTGGTACCGCGCTCGCTACGACACGCCGCAGGGCGTGCAGCATGAGACATTCAAATTTTGACGAAAGGACCACGAAGACAATGCGAGTAATATCCATAGCGAATTTCAAAGGCGGGGTCGGGAAGACCGTCACCGCCGTAAACCTCGCCGCGATCTGGGCGAGGGACGGCAAGCGGGTGCTGCTCATTGACGCCGACGCGCAGCACAACGCGAGCGACTTCTTCTGCCCCTACTGGGAGGGCCAGACCCTCACCGACCTGCTCACCGGCAAGGCGGACCCGTACATCGAAAACGTCCTCGCGGACACGAGCTACGAGAATCTGAGCGTGCTGTGCGCGGACATGGGGCTGCTGAGGCTGGATCTGGCCGCGATGCTCAACGGCGCGGAGTACGTCGACGGAGGCCCGGAGAAGGCGCTGTTCGACTTTCTGCAGGCCGCGAAAGAGGATGGCTTCGACCTTGCGATCATCGACTGCCCGCCGAGCTTCACCGCCTCCAGCGTGGCGGCGCTCATCTGCAGCGATGAGGTGCTGCTCCCCGTGAAGGCGGACGCGTTTTCGCGCCTGGGTGCCATGGAGCTCATCCACCAGGCCAAGGGCCTGCGCTATTACAACATCGCGCCGCGCTTCCGGGTGCTGGCCACGATGGCCAACCGGACGCGCCTGAGCCGCCAGATCATCGACCAGCTCAAGGCCGACGGCCTCGACGTGTGCGAGACCGTTATCCACGACAGCGTGTGCTGCGGCGAGTCGAGCTACACGCGGGTGCCGCTTTACGAGTACGCGCCCGGATCCAGAGCTGCGCAGGCCTATGAGCAGCTCGCGAAGGAGGTGCTCGGGGATGGCTAAACGGGCGTTTGACCTGGGCGCGGAACTCAGGAAGGCCGGCGGGCCCACTGTGGATACGCGGGAGCAGATCGAGTACATCCCGCTGGATCTCATCGACCCGGATCCGGAGAACTTCTACAGCCTGGACGGGCTGGATGAGCTCGCCGGGAGCATTGAGCTCGTGGGACTGCAGCAGCCCCTGCGCGTGCGCGACGGCGAGCGTGGGCACGTGATCATCGTCTCCGGCCACCGGCGCCGCGCCGCCTGCATGATGATCCGCGACGGCGGCAGCGACATGTTCAAGGCCGGCGTGCCGTGCATACGGGAGAAGGCCGAGGAATTGCCCGAGATGCAGGAGCTCAAGCTCATTTTCGGCAACGCCCAGACGCGCGTCATGAGCGCGCCGGAGATGAGCCGCCAGGCCGTCAAGACGCGGGACCTGCTCGCGCGGCTGCGCGATCGGGGCTACGACTTCACCGGCCGGACGCGGGAGCTGGTGGCGTCGGTGCTGCAGACCAGCGACTCGCGCGTCGGTCGGCTGACCGCGATCCGGGAGAAGCTGGTGCCGGAGCTGCTCAAATACTTCGACGGCGACAGGCTCGGCGAGACGGTGGCATACCGCCTCAGCCAGGAGGACCGGCCGACGCAGCTCAAGCTTGCGATCCAGCTCGGCCCGGCGGTGCAGAAGCTCAACAAGGAGACTGTGGAAAAAGTGATAGACCAGGCGAAGAAACCGGCGGAGCCGAAAGAGACGGATTGCCACACCAGTGCCGCGGCACTGGTTCGCAATGACCAGGACGGGGCTGAGTACAGCGCGATCGACGGGCTCAAGAAGTACCTCGACGGGCGCGCGGACGAGGACGCGCGGTTTTGGAAGTACATGCAGGAGGCCGCCAACGACCTCATCAGACACAGCTTTGCCGCCGGGGCGCTGCCGAACCGCAAGGACAACATCGACATGCTGCGGCTCGACTGCCGCAATGCGTCCGTCGCCGGGTACGCGGCCGACTGGCAGGGCAGCAGCAAGGGGATCACGCTTATGCGTTTGTCCCGCGACGGCGGGATCTTCCGCACCTGGACGGAGGCCTATGACGCACTGGCTGCCATCGCCATCACGCGCTGGAGGGCGGTGCTGACGGAGGAACGGCGCCCGAAGAAACCAGCCCCGGAACCGCCGCCGGTGTTCGTGCCGATCATTTCCCCCGAATGGCGGACCGGGGAGCCGTCCAGAGACGGGCGGTACTATGCCCGGATCGACATGGGCGACGGCGGGAGGCATGAGGCCGTCGGCGAGTACCGGGGCGGGAGCTGGTCCGTGTTCGGCGGGCCGTTATATGAGACGATGAAGGTGGTCGGCTGGTGGCCGCTGCCGGAGAGAGGGTGAGCTGATGGGAGTTTATATCGACATGGAGATGCCGAAAGATGGTTTTGTTGAAATCCTCATCCGTGATGATGGCACTGTGCAGCAGACAGGCCAGAGCTATCGGATTGATGGCACTGACTATTACACGCCGTATGTTGGCGAGATGCCTAAAATGTTCACTGCCGTCCCCGTCCCGCCGCACGGGGATTTGATAGACAGGGATGCGCTGATAAAGGACGGATGGTTGAATCTTTACAAGGAAGTTATGCGGATGGGCGGTTATGCCATCCACGAATTGCCGCTTAAAAATCCGTCAATAGCCGTTATCATCCCGGCAGAGGAGGGCGAGGCATGAAGATAATCACCAGAAAGAAGCAGGTTGAAATTGCCAAACAGCTTGCTGCAATCTATTACACTGCCGTTCACTGGCAGGACGAGGAATGGGAAGACTTTGTAAAGTGCATCGTTGGCAACTGCGCTGACATCGCCTTCGCCGTTGGCGGCGAACGCATGATGGCGATTGAAGTTCCTGCGCTTGTTATGGAGTTAAATCAGCGTTTGCACAAAGCAGAGGAGGGCGAGTGATGGGGACGCCGTTGGTTTCTTTTGACGGTAAAGATTGCTCTGGCTGTAAACACCTCAACGAGAGAGGCTACTGCGAGTTCACAGCTTGCATTATACCTTGCACGGTGAGAGCTACAATACCAGAAGTAAAGCCGCAGACCAACGCCGACCGCATCCGAAGCATGAGCGATGAGGAACTGGCATACAGGCTTGCAATCAATGAATGTGGGATTTGCCCGTTGAAAGAAAAATGTTTTGCTATGCAGCCAATCAAAGATTGCGAAGACATGTGGCTCGACTGGCTGAAACAGGAGGCGACACTATGACCATCTTCCCCTGTTCCCGCTGCGGCGGGAGGCCGGAGATCCTCCCCGGCGAGGCAACGGCGGTGATCCTCCGGCACAAGTGCCCGCGCGGCAGATCCCGCGAGACCGTGTTCGTCGGGCCGAGCCGGGAGGAGAACACCCGCGACGCGATCTACATCTGGAACGAGAACAACGCCAGCGACAATCCGGCGTGGTGGCCGGAGCGCTATGATTACCTGCGCAGGACATGCAAAGCGGCAAGGAGGACGGAGGAATGAGATATCTCAAACGCGGGGACCCGTGCCCGCTGTGCGGGCAGCCGATCCGGACAAACAACTACGAGGAGCTGGAGCTTTTGAGCTGCATCGCCTGGGTCAAGGAGTATCTGTCGATCGTGGACCTCGGCGAGTGCAGCTACGCCGGTGGCATCTGCAGCGGAGGCCCGCACGATGAGGAGGGCGCGGACGGTGAACCGGTTCTGTAATGTGTTCTACTGCGACAAGCGGCAGGATTTCGTCTGCTGCGCGAGCTGCCAGAGCCGCGGGCGCTGCAGGAACCGCTGCCTCAATCATCCCGACCGCTGCAAACTGGAAGACGTCAACCGCCGCGGCGAAAAGCCGAAGCGGGTACACTATTGGAGCTTAGGAGGTAAAGAGCCATGCTTATAAAGATTGGCGATTGTTTTGTGGATCCCGAACAGATCCAGGCGGTGCGCGACATGTTCGTGCCGGCGCTGGATGAGATGCCGACGGTGGATATCATTCTCGCGAACGGCGAATGCTTCGAGGCGCAGGCCGCGATGGACGAGGCCGAGGCCGCGCTCATCGACGCGGGCGTGATCGAAAACCCGTACCCGGAGGACGAGCTTGAGACACCGGCGCTGAGCGACAACGAGCGGATCGAGCTCGAGGCCCTCGACGCGCAGGGCTACGAGTACATCGCCCGCGACGCGGACGGGAAACTCTACGCGTACCGGTGCGAGCCCGGACGCGCGGACGGGTATTACTTCGCGCGAGGCGCGGCGGAGGCCGAGAAGGTCGAGGGCGCCTTCGATTGCGTCGACTTCGACGAGGCGTGGAGCATCCTGTTCCTGCTGGGCGAATGAACCGTGAAAAAGGTGCAGTTCATCACGGCCGGGAATTACGTCTGGGCGACCGAGCTGCCGCTGCGCGATAATTCAATCACGCAGCGGCCACGCGCTCCGAAACATCTCAGCGTCGCCGAGGCCCAGCGCAACGCCAACCAGCGGCGCAGCTGCCAGCAGCTTGAGATGCTCCTCGCCGCAAACTTCCCGACACCCGGCAGCGCGGTGGTCGGCGTCGGCACCTTCGACGACGATCACCTGCCGGGCAGCCGCCAGGAAACCCTGACGCGCTTCAACTACTTCCGCAATAACAAGCTCAGGCGCGAGCGCGAACTGCTCGTCCTGCCGCCGCCGATCGTGATCTGGGCGCCGGAGATCCTCACCAGCCAGGACAACCGCTGGCACGTGCACTTCGTCATCGACGCCACCGGCAAGGATTACAAGATGCTCAAGCGGCTGTGGATCTACGGAAAGATCACCGACTTCAAACCCCTGCGCGTGGACGAGCACAAGAACCACGCAAGCCTCGCCCGCTATCTCTCCAAAGAGCTGCGCGACGTGCAGGACTACAAAAGCAAGCCCGGGCTCCGGAGCTGGTCCTGTTCCCGCAATGCCAAACGACCCGAGGTCGACGTCATGATCGTCGACGAGAGCTACCGGCTCTCCGTGCCGCCGGGCTGCGTCCTCCTCGATGAGGAGCCGGCCGTCACCGGCTGCGAGGGCCATACCATTAAGTACCGCACCGTGCGTTAACTTTCTTTATAAAGTTTCTTTCTGCGCTTGAAATTAGTATTAACAGGAGGTAAATCCCATTGCGCACTGCACAAAAATCTGGTATACTGCGTGTAGAAGACAGCGCGATCATCTGCCCGGTTTGCAGGCACAGGATCCGCGGCGTGCGCTTGCCGCCCGACAGCGCGATGCTCGGCGTGGAACTCCTCTGCAACTCCTGCGGCACCAGGATGATCGTCCATATCGATCCGACC
>JAEEGL010725679.1_pt1 | contig 10917 bp, 8 predicted proteins | sample 9134231 | NCBI WGS metagenome assembly JAEEGL01 (sample SAMN16246548, study PRJNA631951) | gut metagenome | biome: gut microbiome; feature: rumen; material: fiber-attached | host: Bos | place: Iran: Karaj | collected 2018-10
CACACCCGATTGTCAATTATTCCTCTCTCTATAAAGATTACGTGTTCAAGATTTTCGCCATCTTTGTTGTAGACGGCGAGGATTACACCTCGGATCTTGCATTTGACTGCTGGAATACGCTCGATTTCCCTGATGAGGAATCGTTCTATGATTATGTGAACGAAGCAAAGAAACGCACCATGATCAACACAAATGTTGATGTGCGGTATGGAGATCAACTCTTGTCGCTGTACACGTGCAACGGACTGGTCGCCAATGCCAAGCTGATACTGATGTGTCGAGAAGTCCGCGTCGAAGAAGGCGAGGACCCCAAAGAGGGAACAGAGAATGCCACATTGAATGACAATGTGCTGTACCCTAAGGCCTACTACAAAGGAGGCCGCCCTGTTAATTACGATCCCAAGAAGTTCGTACCGTATGGTCCGAAAACGTAATTCAGGTTTTGATTTCACCGAAATCAAGCTGAAGGGAAATGGGATGTCAAGGAGGTAAACGAACTTGTTTCCGCTTTGTGCGGACTGTTTTCTTTCGGTTATGCTTTCTCATACTGTATCTGAGCGGCGAGCGAACAGCCGCCCTCACCCGCGGCGGGAGCTGCGGCGCACATCTCCGCAGTATGTGATCTGATAGCTTAACAGAGAGATGTACGCAGGTAAACTGCGACGCAGAACAACGCGTCGTTCCCGGATGGCGCGCGCTGAAAGACCGTATTGGGATCGGTCGGACGGCGAAGGGAGGACACAAACGTTTAGACAAAATCCCCACAGCAATCTTGGGGAAATAAAGCCGGGATATACCCGGTGAGATTGATATATTGGAGAGAAACTATGCAAGCTCGAACGCGAAGAAACCGCGTGGCGATTCTGGTTGCAATGGCTCTGTGTTTCACCAGTACATGTGCAATTCAGAGCGACAGAGACGCCATGCTGCGCTCAGGAGCTGCCAATATTGCGTTTGCCGCTACAACAGGAGGCTTTGAGAACATTACGGACGTACAAGCCGTTTTGGGACCTGCCGACTCGCGCAGCAGCCTTCAGTCGGGTGCGAACGCATATGAAGTTGCCGATTTGCGGAAGGCTGATCTTTATGAATATGATGACAGCCTTATGCTTGTTCGGTATGAGGCAGTTGAATCTGAGCCGGACGAAACGCCAACGACTACTACTGCAACGACAACTGCTGTCACAGCTGACAGCGAAACCGATATAACCACTGTTACGTCTGCCGTAACGACCTATGAAGAACCTGTTGCTACCGCTCGTGAGACAATCGCAGCCGATCCGGACAGCGTAGTATTTTACTCCTCCGGTTTCGGTCACGGCGTCGGCATGAGCCAGAACGGCGCAAACTTCTATGCAATGTATGACGGTTGGACGTATGACCAGATCTTGAATCTCTACTATCCCGGAACGGTGCTGGTTCAGACCGGTACTTCGGAATGGGAAACCATGACAGTCGGCGGAAAGACCGATAACGTTGTTTCGATTCTTTCTCAGATTGTCAACAATGAAATGGGCGATTCTTTCTCTGTCGAAGCCATTAAGGCACAGGCAGTTGCAGCTTACACCTATTACCTCTATAACGGTTACGGTGCAGGCATGATCTGCAAAGCGAATCCGTCCCAGAAAATCGTGGATGCCGTTCGTTCGGTTCTCGGTATTGTAGTTTATTACGAGAATGCGCCGGCACTCACATCGTTCTATGCATCCAGCGGCGGTGCAACGGCTTCCTGCAAGGATGTCTTCTATGCAGACATCCCGTATTTGCAGAGCGTGCCCGTCAGACACGACGAATCTTCCGATCCGCATTTTAACAGCACGAAGGTGTTTAATTCCGCAGTGCTCAAATCCAAGCTCGAAAACACTTACCATGTATCGCTCTCAGGCAACCCATATGATTGGATTCAACTTGAGTACGGTGACGGCGGCTATGTAGCCTGCGCAGTCATCGGCGGGCAAGTTCGCGTGAAGGGCAATGACCTCCGCAGCGTACTTGGTTTGAAGTCTCCGAAGTTTGAATTTGTGTATCAGCCCGGCGGCTCGGCAGCAGAGACATTTACTGCTGCTGCGGATGCGAATGCAGAAAACGGTGTAGATTCCGTCATGACACCGCAGGATATGACACAGGCGGAAGAATCCGCGTAATTGAAGATGAAAAAATCCCGTACAGGAGACTGTGCGGGATTTTTTGTTACGTATGTGGTACAATTTGTCATTGACATACAACATTGTTTCCTTTATAATTGCTTTAGGAAGGAGGGTTTGCCATGCAAACAAAGAGAATTGCCGCAATCGCTGCAGTGATGCTCGCAGTGCAGGCTGTTTTGCCGCTGAATGCGGCGGCAGCAAATGTAAATGATGTGCAGCATCTGGTGAAAACACTGACGACGAACGGCGCAATGATAACAGCAGATGACTTCAACGGGGACGGTATCGTCAACGCAGTCGATCTCACACTGATGAAGCGGGCGCTGATTGCAGAAGCACACTCAGATACCGGAGAGCTCAGAACGCAAACGGTCACCGCAATCACCGAGCAGACAAAGCTGATCGGCAGAACGCTGACGAAGAACGGTGTCACATGGCTTGTACACAGCGGCTCTGCGGTCGAATGTACCGTGACGGGTACCGAGGCAAGTGTGACGATTGCGGGCGACAACAGCATCAATTCCAGCGCGAAATACCGTCCGCGCTACGGCGTCTATGTAGATGGAACGCTGATCAAGGATGTGGTCATGGGCGAGAAGGAGCAGATTGTCAAGCTGTTCTCCGGTACGGAGAAGCGTACTGCGACCGTCAAGGTCATGCATCTTTCCGAGGCGAATAACGGCGCAATCGGCGTAAAACAGTTTGATGTGACGTCTTCCGCCGCGAAGCCGGTGCAGCCGACAGCAAAAAAAGACCTGATGATCGAGTTCGTCGGCGATTCGATCACCTGCGCATACGGTGTCGGTGCAGCTTCGCAGAATGAGGGCTTCGAGACCGGTACGGAGGATTTTTTAAAGTCCTATGCATATCTTGCGGCACAGATGCTCGACGCGGATTACAGCGCGGTCAGCTACAGCGGATACGGTGTGATTTCCGGCTATACGGGAGACGGTAATATAAACGCAGGATCGCTGGTACCGCCGGTCTATGAAAATGTTGCCAAGTTCGGTGACTATGCAGTGCCGTGGGATTTTGCATCGCATCCTGTCGATGTGGTGTTTATCAATCTCGGTACGAATGATGATTCCTATGCAAAGCATGCGCTTGCGACACGCGCGAAGGAGTATCAGGCGAATTATCTTGCTTTCCTGAAACAGGTGCGTCAATGCAATCCGGATGCGGCAATCGTCTGTACACTCGGCATCATGGGCTGTCAGGAGCTGTATCCGTATCTTGAGGCAGCCGTCAAGGAATTCGGTGATGCGAAGACAAGCTGCTATGAATCGCCGTCGCAGAATATGGCGGACGGTCTCGGTGCAGACTGGCATCCGTCGCCTGTGACACATGAGAAAAACGCTTATCTCGCCGCGGAGCAGATCAGCAAGGCACTGGGGATTCCGTTTGATGCGGAACAAAAGGCAGCCGAATGAATCAGATGAGAAAAAACGGAATCCGGACATCATCATCCGGATTCCTCTTTTCTCTGTGAATTATGCTTCCATGGCAGGCATCCAGTGCGAAACCGGCATACCGTTTGCACGGAAGGCGTCGAGCAGCGCCTCACGCTCGGATTGATTCAGCGGAACGGTGATGAGGCAGGCGTTGTTGACTGCGCTGACTGCTTCATCTGCATGACCGTTTGCAGCAAGATAGTTTGCAGCGAATTCGCTCAGTGCAGCCGCGTCATAGTTGCTGTCGAAGCGAATGAACATGCCGCAGGTCAGCTCGTCGATTCCGGCGATGAAATCCTGTGTTCCGGCATCGACCCAATCCTGCGAGAAGACGGTCTTGTGATGCTTGACGGCTTCGATCACGTCGCCCATGACAGCACTTGCCGTCGGGAACTTGCCGGCACCTCTGCCGCAGAAATATGCACGGTCGATTGCGTCGCCGCAGACCTCAACGCAGTTGAATACGCCGTCCACGCGGGAGATCATATTCTCATGCGGCACAAACATCGGCATGACAGCCGGAAGGATTCTGCCGTCTTCGAGCTTCTTTACAAATGCGATCAGCTTGACAGCACCGTCCAGCGCGTCGGCAGAGGATGCATCGTCCAGCGAGATCTCGCGGATGCCCTTTGTATAGACGCTCTCCGGATAGACATGCTTACCGAATGCCAGCGAGGAGAGAATGCAGATTTTGCGGCATGCATCGTGACCGTCCACATCGGCGCTCGGTTCACGTTCTGCATAGCCGTGCTTCTGTGCTTTTTCGAGCGCATCGGCAAAGGTCATGCCGTCGGTCAGCATTTTATTGAGGATATAGTTCGTTGTGCCGTTGAGAATGCCGTAGATTGCGGAAATCTCATTTGCGGCAAGGCAGCGGTGCAGCGGACGGATGATCGGGATTGCGCCGCCGACGCTCGCTTCAAAGAAGCAGTTGCAGGCATGTTCCTTTGCCTTTGCCAGCAGCTCGGCACCCTTCTTTGCGATGAGCTCCTTATTGGAGGTGACAACGCTGATGCCGCGCTCAAGGCACTGCTTCAGATAGGTGAATGCAGGCTCGACGCCGCCCATGCATTCCGCGACGACCGTGACATCCTGATCTGCGAGAATTGCATCCATGCTCTTGGTGAATTTGCCAGCATAGGGCGAATCCGGAAAATCGCGGAGATCGAGAATATAGGCAAGCTCAAAATCCGCGCCTGCCTTCTGAATGATTTTATTGTGGTTTTTGTAAAACAGCTCCACAACACCGGAGCCGACCGTACCAAATCCCAGAACTGCAAATTTCTTCATGTGTTTGCTCGCGCCGCATCGTCCGGCGCTTTTGACCTCATTTCATTTGATTTTGTATGTGGGTCTGCGCTCAGCTTCCGGAGAGCAGACGTACCTCAACAACGCCTCTTCGTTCGCTCAGCGCATTGCAGAGTGCGGAGACATTCGCGGATTCCTGGAGCCGGAAGGTGATTGTCACTGCGGCGGCACCGTCCACCGGAATGCTCTGATTCAGTGTCAGGACATTGGCGTTTGCATCGGAAAGCGTATGCAGCACGCCGGATAGAATGCCTGCTTCATCATGCAGAATCAGATAGACCGTGAAAATCTGGTCGCGCATCTGTTCCTCATAGATGAAGACGGAATCGCGGTATTTATAGAATGCGCTGCGTGAGATTCCGACTGCACGGCATGCAGCGGAAGAGCTTTTCTCCTCGCGGTTCGCAAGCATCCGTTTGACCGTCAGTGTTTTCAGAATGACCTCGGGCAGAACGGAGGAATCTACGACCACCCAGTTTTTTTCATATTCAGACATCGTATGCGTACCTCATAACGCCTTCCGTCCTAGAAGGACAGTTGTTTTTGTGATATGACCATTATACCATATAAATGCCGGAATGTCAAGTACGGTGCTCTGTTTGGCAACGTAAAAAAACCGTATGAAAATACTGCATCTTTTATCGAAAATGAGCCGCGCCTTATAATGGTAATATATCTGATTATTTGTTTTTCATGCGGCTGCGCGGAAAACGCATCATCCGTGCAACAGATACCGAAAATGCATACTTGTTAAATCATAATAAAATATTAAGAAACCAATCAAAAAAGCAAAAATGCTATTGACAAACCGGGCAAAAGAATATATAATAGAAAACAGCACGAGGTATTGTGACAATTTTGAAAGTGCAACACTATATCTTGTGTTTAAGCTTTTCACCATAAAACCTGCGAAAACAGGCGGGTACTTTATAGGTTGGATGTTTTAACGAAATTGAAAATGGGGTGTAGACGTGAAAATTGCAGGCTTACAGAAGCTGACGCTGCTGGATTATCCGGGAAAAACCGCCTGCACGGTTTTCACATGGGGCTGCAATTTCCGCTGCCCGTTCTGCCACAATGCGGGACTGGTCACGGGAGCGTATGAGGAGGCGCTGACAGCGGACGAGCTGTACACGTTTCTGAAAAAGCGCATCGGCTTGCTCGACGGTGTATGCGTGACCGGCGGCGAGCCGCTTCTTCAGCCCGATTTGATTTCGTTTTTGCATCCGATCTGCGAAATGGGATTTGCCGTAAAGCTCGATACGAACGGCACCCAGCCTGAAAAGCTCCGCGAAATCTGCGAGAGCGGACTCATCAGCATGGTCGCAATGGACATTAAGAACAGCCCTGAGAAATACGCCGTGACCGCCGGCACTGAGCGGTTCAGCGTAGATGCAGTGCATCAGAGTGTCCGTTACCTTATGCAGCAGGGGAACATCCCGTATGAGTTCCGCACGACGGTCGTAAAGCAGTATCATACTGCCGAAGACTTTTCCGCAATCGGAAAATGGATTCGCGGCGCCGAAGCCTATTTTTTGCAGAATTTTCAGAATTCCGGCAGCCTGATTGACAATTCGGTTTCCGGATGCACGCCTTCCGAGATGCGGCAGTTTTTAGAGATTGTCCGCAGGGATGTGCCGAATGCCGCGCTGCGCGGGATTTGATTTCTCGGTGTAAAATATTATCACAGGAGGTCTCTCATGTATCAGGTTACAAAACGTGACGGCAAAGTGGTCGAATTCGAGATCACGAAAATCGCAGAAGCAATCCGCAAGGCTTTTGATGCGCAGAACAGACAGTATCATCCGTCTGTGATTGATTTTCTCGCACTGCGCGTGACCGCTGATTTTGAAAGCAAGATCAAGGACGATATGATCGCCGTTGAGGATATTCAGGACAGCGTCGAGCATGTGCTTGCAGAAGCAGGCTACAGCGATGTTGCAAAGGCATATATCCTCTACCGCAAGCAGCGTGAAAAGCTCCGCAATATGAAATCCACGATCCTTGATTATAAAGATACGGTTGACAGCTATGTCAAGGTGACCGACTGGCGTGTCAAGGAGAATTCGACGGTGACCTATTCGGTCGGCGGTCTGATTCTCAATAACTCCGGCGCAATTACCGCGAACTACTGGCTCTCCGAAATCTATGACGAGGAGATCGCCAATGCACACCGCTCCGGCGATATGCATATCCATGATCTTTCGATGCTCACCGGTTACTGCGCGGGCTGGTCGCTCAAGCAGCTCATTCAGGAGGGTCTCGGCGGCGTCGAGGGCAAGATCACCTCTGCACCGGCAAAGCATCTTGCTACGCTCTGCAATCAGATGGTGAATTTCCTCGGCATCATGCAGAATGAGTGGGCAGGTGCACAGGCATTCTCCTCGTTTGATACCTACCTTGCACCGTTTGTCAAGGCGGATAATCTGCCCTACGATCAGGTCAAGAAGTGCATCGAATCTTTCGTATTCGGTGTGAATACGCCGTCCCGCTGGGGCACACAGGCACCGTTCTCCAATATTACGCTCGACTGGACGGTTCCGAATGACCTTGCAGAGCTCAACTGCATCGTCGGCGGCAAGGAAATGCCGTTTAAGTATAAGGACTGCAAAAAGGAAATGGACATGGTCAACAAGGCGTTTATCGAGACCATGATCGAGGGCGATGCGCAGGGCAGAGGCTTCCAGTACCCGATCCCGACCTATTCCATTACCAGAGATTTTGACTGGTCCGAGACTGAGAACAACCAGCTTCTCTTTGAAATGACCGCGAAATACGGTACGCCGTACTTCTCGAACTATATCAACAGCGATATGGAGCCGAGCGATATCCGCAGCATGTGCTGCCGTCTGCGTCTTGATCTCCGTGAACTGCGCAAAAAGAGCGGCGGCTTCTTCGGAAGCGGCGAGAGCACCGGTTCCGTCGGCGTTGTTACGCTGAATATGCCGCGTATTGCCTATCTTGCAGAGGATATCGACGATTTCTACCGCCGTCTCGACAAGCTCATGGATATCGCAGCGCGCAGCCTGAAAATCAAGCGCACGATCATCACCAAGCTGCTGAATGAGGGTCTCTATCCTTATACGAAGCGCTATCTCGGCACGCTCGACAATCACTTCTCGACGATCGGTCTGATCGGCATGAATGAGGTCGGTCTGAATGCAAAATGGCTTCGCAAGGATCTGACGCATACCGAGACGCAGGAGTTCACCAAAGAGGTGCTCGACCATATGCGCAACCGTCTCATGGATTATCAGGAGCAGTACGGCGATCTTTATAACCTCGAAGCGACGCCGGCTGAGTCCACAACCTACCGTCTTGCAAAGCATGACGTTGCAAAGTATCCCGAGATCATCACCGCAGCAGAGCCGGGCAAGACCCCGTATTATACAAACAGCTCGCATCTGCCGGTCGGCTACTCCGAGGATATTTTCTCGGCACTGGATATTCAGGACGATCTCCAGACACGCTATACTTCCGGTACAGTCTTCCACGCATTCCTCGGCGAGAAGCTGCCTGACTGGAAGTCCGCAGCAAATCTGGTTCGCAAGATCGCAGAGAACTACAAGCTGCCTTACTACACGATGTCGCCGACCTATTCGGTATGCCGCAACCACGGCTATCTTGTCGGCGAGCAGTATGTATGCCCTGAGTGCGGATGTGAGACCGAAGTCTACAGCCGCATCACCGGCTATTACCGTCCGGTCAAGAACTTCAACGACGGCAAGGCACAGGAGTTCAAGGACCGCAAGGAATATGTCATTGAGCGCAGCATCTTAAAGCGCAAGGGCGCTGTCAATGTGCCGGAGTCGGTCGGCGCAGTCAAATCCGGTGCGACCGAGCAGGAGATTCTGCTCTTTGCGACGAGAACCTGCCCGAACTGCAAAATGGCAGAGCGTTTCCTGAGTGATGCAGGCATCGCATACAAAAAGGTGATTGCAGACGAGGAGCCTGCAATGGTCGAGTTCTATGACATTCATCAGGCACCGACGCTTGTTGTCCCGAACGGCGGCGGCTTTGAAAAGATTGTGAATGTCTCGAATATCCGCAAGTTCACTGAGACTGCGGTCAAGCAAGCAGAATAACATGGCGGATGTATATGATATCGCGGTTGTCGGCGCCGGACCTGCCGGACTGACAGCCGCGCTCTATGCACGGCGCGCCGGAAAATCCGTGGTTGTGATCGAAAAGGAAAACTTCGGCGGTCAGATCACATTTTCCCCGAAGCTCGAAAACTATCCGACGGCTTTGGCAATCAGCGGCGCAGAGTTTGCCGAGAAACTTATGGAGCAGGCGGAAGCGCACGGCACCGTGCTGGAAATGGACAATATCACAGCGGTTGAAAAGAATGCAGAGGGATTCGTGCTGACCGGCGAATACGGCAGCTATCATGCGAAATCCGTGATTCTTGCGACCGGCTCAAAGCACCGCACGCTCGGCATTGCACATGAAGCGGAGCTCACCGGACACGGTGTCTGCTACTGTGCTGTCTGCGACGGAGCATTCTTCCGGGAGCAGGATGTCGCGGTGATCGGCGGCGGCAATACCGCATTGCAGGATGCCGTTTTCCTCTCGGAAATCTGTACTTCGGTGACGGTTGTGCAGAATTTGCCGTTTTTGACCGGCGATCCGGTCTTGCAGGAAAAGATCGCAAAGCTCGAAAATGTATCCGTGATCTGTGAGGCGACCGTTGATGCGCTGCTCGGCGATACGAAGCTGACGGGCATCCGGATTCTCAGGGGCGCAGACAAAACGCCGGAAGTTCTGGCTGTCACGGGTATGTTTGTCGCAATCGGTCAGCAGCCGGAGAATGAAGCATTTGCCGGACTTTCCGCGCTCGATCAGACCGGATATATCATTTCGGATGAGAATTGTAAAACCGATACGGACGGCGTATTTGTTGCCGGCGACTGCCGCACAAAGGCGATCCGTCAGGTTGTGACCGCAACGGCAGACGGCGCATCGGCAGCACTTGCCGCATGCAGATATCTCGACCGTTTATAATCTGAAATACCGATGAGCCGCAGCGTTCCTGAGCATACTGTCAGAAATGCTGCGGCTTTTTTGTCGGATTTTGAAGATACGCAATCGTGTACAGATTCTGATAACTCTTCCTTTTCGGGGCATACTTTGATTGCTGTATGACGATACAGAATCAAACCGAAGGAGGAATCCGTATGAATTTTCAGGAAACAGAGACCTGCACGCTGCTGATGCGCGCCTATGCAGGAGAATGTCAGTCGCATGTCCGGTATCTGCTCGCGGCGAAGGCCGCCGCCGCACAGCAGCTGCATGTGATCCGGCAGGTGTTTGAGTTTACGGCAAAGCAGGAGCTGATCCATGCGCAGCAGTTTGCCGAGATGCTGACGAAAAACGGTGTCAGCGGCATCCGGATTGCAGCGGAATATCCGCTGGATGCGCCGAATGATCTGATGCACGCGCTGCTCTCATCGGCACAGTTTGAGCGGAATGAAGCAGAGGGCGTCTATCCGTCATTTGCAGAAACCGCAGCCCGTGAGGAGCAGACCGAAGCTGCGTCGTTGTTCCGGATGATTGCAGAGATTGAGCAGACACACGCGAACCGCTTTACGCTGTTCGGCAGCCTCATGGAGCAGGGAAAGCTGTTCCGCGAAGATCAGCCTGCGGTCTGGCTCTGCCTCAACTGCGGACACATCCACGAAGGCACCGAACCGCCGCAGAACTGTCCGGTCTGCGGTGCCGTGCAGGGTTTTGCCGTGCGCCGGAATCTGGCGCCCTTTACGCCGGAAACAGCTTGACACACAATCAAAAATGTGCTATAATTTTTTCATAGATGCGAGAAAGGGAAGCACCCTTTTGCTATGAAACTGACTGAACCGCCTCTTTCCGTATGCAGGGAGAGAGGCGCTTTTTTTATGAACACTTTTTCAGGAATGTGTTGCTAAGATAAATCGGAATTTGTCGGGATGATTGAGAGATGTTCTGAGGGCTCTGCCCTCAGACTCCCGCTCAAGGGACACTGTCCCTTGAGA
>JAEEGL010847734.1_pt1 | contig 10917 bp, 7 predicted proteins | sample 9134231 | NCBI WGS metagenome assembly JAEEGL01 (sample SAMN16246548, study PRJNA631951) | gut metagenome | biome: gut microbiome; feature: rumen; material: fiber-attached | host: Bos | place: Iran: Karaj | collected 2018-10
CAGCTTCTCTCCCGAGCTCTTAAACCATTCCGTGAAAGGTTTCAGCATGCTCAAAAGAGGCGACTCCTCGACCTTGCCATATTCCGAAAATCGCCTGCCTGTCTCCGAGATCGCACCAGAGACTACGACCAATTTCGCCGAGACATCGTCCATGGCTTCCGTCAATCCAAACAGGCTCGTAGCCGACTGCTCATATGTCGTACGCAAGGACTCAAGCGCTTCCGCTGCGGCGGACAGGTTGGCCGCAAGCTGTTCAGACTCATCGCGAACAGTCCGATAAGCTGTCGTCGTAAGCCCCACCGTTCCAATCAACAACAACGCCCCAACGACAATCTGCAGCGCAGCAGCAAATTTGACAAGTGTCCGTTTCATAATTTTATTGATCCTTTCAAATTCTCAACAAGCGATTTCAGCAGAAGGTCAACCTGCTGAGATTCGGTTTCAATTAACTGCTTATTTTTGTCGCAAGCTTCACACAGGTTCCCGTACAAAATTGATTTCTCTTTTAACAAAGATATTGAGTCCGTCAATGCAAGTGCACCGCTGGCCTCTTCCTGCGCTGCCGCCAACTCTTTACTACAGATGCTATTCGTCGCCGCAGTGAGCGACTCCAAATCTTTGCACTCAGCCATTTCCACTTTTTTGTTCCAGCCCCAGAGACGGCCTTTCTCGAGGCGTTCCAACGTTATTTGGCATGGGAATGTATTAGTGGCGGCAAGCGCGCGTAGACGGGCGATCTGATTGGTGCGATGAGTGTGGATTGTTGTGAGAATCTGGAGTTCTCGATTAAGTCGCTTGAGTTCTTTCTCGCGTTCTGCCAACAACTTCTCGCAATGCGACTTCCGTGCCTCCCATACACGCCGCCAACACTTTGCATACCCCTTCGGGTCTTTCCTTCGCGCTTCTTCCGTCCATTCCCACGGCAGAATCTCATTACCCTGATCCTTGAGCCACGCATAAATCTCCGGTTCCAACTTCGCCTCGTCATCCGACCACTTTGAGATTGGCTTCGTAAGCAGCTTTATGCCGCGCGCACTTTCAACTTCTTTAAAAAACTCCGCAAGCGTCGGGCGTGGCTTCTCCTCTGGCGGCCAAATGTAAATACAGACCCGATAGGCAAGCGGCACCACCATCATCGCCGCAAGCGCGATGCCTAAAGTCCGCACCAATTCTTTTGTCTCTTTTTTCACTAATCAGAATTCCTGATTAACTCCGTTGAATACACAGTCTTATCAGTTCCAATACTCGGCGCATCGGCACCAGGAAACCCGCCCCAAAGCAAGTCAAGAAAGTGCCCTTCGCCTCGCGCCGCGTCAAACGCCTGCCTCGTGACGTTGCCACAGCGATAGCCACCAATCTGCCAGCATCGCCACGCCATCGACCCGCGATTCTTGTCCTCTGCCAAATGCTCCATGTAGCGCTCGGCAATGCCAATGTCGTCAACATCCTTTGCCCAAAGTTCAACCTTGTTACCGTAACAAGGCATACCAGCCAGCACCATTTTCGCAACTTCCATATCGTTCGTCGCCTTTGCGGACTGACCGGCCGAGAATGACTTGCGTGTCACCACCCCGTAACTTGGGCTCTCGTTCACATATCCTATCGCGTCACTAGGTCTCCCACCATCATAACCCACAAACCAACCATAATCATATTGCTTGATCAGCCCCGCTCTATCACTCGTCACTAATGATGCATGCCCCACATTTGGATGCCACCCCCAAATATCCAAAGCCAATTTATTCTCCGGGAAGCTCGCAAAATAAATCCGCCCCTGCCTTGCGCCCCCCCCTTCCGGCAACGCCCGCGCTGCCGCCTCTCGGGACGAATACTTATAGTGCGAATACGAAAGACATCCCGAGCAGCACACCGCCAGTAGGCACCCAAATAAAATCACGATTCTACCTTTCACTGCATCTCCTTCCTATCCAATACTCGCACCTGTCGCAGAATTCCGACATGGCCCTATAGTCTCTCGCATCATTTCTTGGCGTCACATATTGACATCATCCGGAGTGTCTCGCGAATCCAAAGCACTTCCCCAGCCCACAGAACACCTTCTCCAATCCAAACACAATTGCCCGCCACCAAGAATGTCTATAAACAACATCACAAACGTAAAACACCATTGAAGCATCAAGCCCTTCTATCCGCAATCCAAAAGCGGTCTTGACCCGAGTCAAATCTATGCTATGCAACGGGATGCAATATGTTTTCCATTTCTTCTTCAAGCATACCATTCTTCCATGTTCATCAGCTGTGTCTGAGACCATCCGATTCTTGAGTCCCCCCATAAAGAAGAAGACTTTTTCGCCACCGATCTCGCCTCTAGCCCTGACCATAAGCACATTCGCCTTCGCCATATTTGTGCCACCATGCTTCTCTCCCCAATCACCCCTAGGATTCCGCCAAGCGACTTCAGCCGGTCGTCTGGTGGCATCACTTTCGACTTTTAGAATAACTCCACCAGAATTGGGGCTTTCACAGCCGGCAGTATTGATTTTCAGCGTTTTAGGAACGGGACAAGATGCTCCCCACCGGCTCCGCAGTCCATCCTTCCAGATTGACATTGGCATCGCAATCGGCTTCAACTTAGAAAACGTGCGAAAACGAAGATTGACCACTCCGTAACCATTCTCGCCCTCATTAGTCGCAATCGGGACGCTAGAAACCCGACCTTCGGCATCTTTCGATGAAAAATCGTAACCGCCTTGCATGTTGGATGAAGCACAGGCGGCCCAATCCACACGCGCCACAATATCCTTTCCCACTTGTTCAAGAACAACATGAACACATTTAAGGCAATTATCTTGTTTGGCCTGAAGCTGAAAACTAAGCGTTGTCGAAGAACGTTTGCTCCAACAAACTTCCGCTCGACAGTCGCCGGCAATCGCTCCACCCTTCATCTTGGCAGACGTAACAAGCAATGTCTCTAACCGAGTTTTTTTCTTGATGATCTGACTCTCTGTGGTCAAGAACTTGTTGAATACGCCATACCTTTTCTTAGCCAACCGCCGGCTGTTCCATTTGGCGATACGCCTGCAAATCCATACCAGCAAAACCACAATACCAACAAGCAATACTATCGCAACAGCAACCCCAGCAACAAGCAGGACCACAGCAATCAACATGCCGCCCAGGGCAAACAATGCTTGCAACGGATTTCCGCCTATCGCAAACAACTTCTCAAGCAACTTCCCTAATGCATAGTAGGGTGCATAGTTTCGATTAGGTTTAGCCATTATTATTCCTCGTGCCCCGGAAAGTTCTTTTTCGATAATAATCTCACAGAAGAGTATTCCTTATTTCTTCCATGTACATCTAACGACGCAGAAGGCATCACGCTCTTCCTGTCAGCTGGTTTTGGCGTCTCGTCCATATGCACCAACATGTCCTCCGCTTCTCTGAAATTCCTTATGATCTCATCAAATTTAATCTTAATCTTAACTTTATTCACTTCGAAGTTGTCTCGTGTCTTTATCCATTCTTCATACTGGTCAATTTTGGCCTGCAATTTGCTGTTCTCACTACGCAAACCCACAATCTCTGCGCAATTTTTCTCAATATCACTATCACGCGCTTTTAGTCCATTACGCAATTGTTCTATTTCTTCAACCAGCTTGAAATAATTCCATCCACCAACTGCACACGACAAAACCAGAAGGACAAACAAGACCTTGCGCGTAACTTTATTGTCTTTCTTTGAGTGATCTTCTGTTTGCCTTGACGAAGATGCCATGTGCAAATCCGCAGGATCAGGCACTTGTTCGACGGTAACAACATCAGATTCGGACGTATTACCGGTGGGGTGGCAGGGCAACGAACCAGCAAGCGAAAACGTTTCGGGAGCACCATGCACAAGCCGTCCGCCATTCCAACCTGGAAAATCTGGAGCTGGAGAAGGCTCGTCAACATAAAACATCGCCCCTTCACGATTTGGTTTTGCTTTAAATGTTCCGTCCCAAAACCAAGACACTAATTCAACAGGAACGAGTAATGCTTCCATGCGAAGGGTCTGAGGGCGCATAAAAGAATCCTTTCCCGCATCTGAGAATCTAACGACCAAAACACGGTCACCTTCACCAGGCTCTATCACGACAACTGGCGCATAGCGTCGGGAAGAATCTGGACGCCAACGAAAAGACTTTCGCAACGCCTCGATTTTTTCACGAACAAGAGTCAAACCATCATTGAAAAACCATATCTTGTACCCTTCACTCAGCTGATCATCTAGACATAGGGATTTGGCATAAAGATACCCGGGGAATGCCTGTTGCCTGTCCATATTTCAATCCTCCCAATATGTTCCGGGCGCGATATAGCGCTCAAATAATCTTTTGTCGTTCTTTGGATCGGGAAATTGCTTACATTCAATCTTTGCACGCGGGGTGTCATAAATGTTTGCATGGAACAATCCGGTCTTCGGCTTCAGGTCAACGCCACCAAGCACATCAAGGAGCGACGTCCAGGGATCATTGAAATCGTCATGACCAATGAGAGTAGAAGCCAATCCTGTACAAGCTTTCCAATACCATTCAATCCGGATTGAGTCCCCTGGCTGCCATCGAAAAGAGACTTTCTTGTTCCATTGCGGCTCACTGGATTCCAGATGTTCGGTCTCCACTTTCTGAAGCGGGCTCTTGGGGCCAAGATTGGAGAACTCGAGCCTGGTTCGAGAGGGTTTTGGCAAGCCAGTAGCAGACTTTATTTCAATATCATATGGCGAGTTCTTAAGGAAGAGGCGAGCGACCGCTACTGCGCGCTTAGCATCTTCGTTTGTCCCGGAATCAGAAAATGGGAACTTGTCTACAAGATCGCACCTGTTTTTAAGTGTATGCGGTTGCCCAGTAACAACTGTCGCCGCTCTAATTTCCTGACGCTTATTAGCATTTTCCTCCTCTCGAAGTTGTTTCGAAATTTCTTTTACCTCATCCTCGCGCTGTCGGGCTGTCGATACATCTGTATAGTAATCAGTAATTTTATCGCTGGCATCTTTAAAAGATTTATTTTTGACTAACTGCTGAATATTAGTTATGTACAAATCCTCACGTCTGGCTCTAAGTTGCCCCGCGAGTTTATCAAGTCGCGTTTGGACTGTAGTGGTAACATGATCTTTCAAAGCAACAACTTCATCCTGGAGGTTCCTGAGTTCCTCAAGTGAATCGGTGTTTTCTCCTATCTTCTTAATTTCACCCATCCGTCTATCTGCATAGGTGTCTTTGACTGTTTGCGAAGCGCTGGAGAGGGCTTTTTGAATCTCCGATGAGGTATGACGAGATGGATCGTTAAGTATACAATTGGCTCTCTGCGTCGTCACGATTTGGGCAACATACGTCGATGCGGAAAGCAATATTATAGCTATTGCCGTAAATAGCAAAGCCTTGTGGCATAGACACCACGACCACATCTTCTCTCTGCGAAGATCGCTCACAAGCCACGAAAAGAGCGTTTCATAACCAAATGGTGTAGGAGGTGCGCCGTCCGCAAGGGATGTGCGACCCAGTGGCGCGAGGAAGAAAAACTGCTTTTCAAATCCGAGCCGTTCAATCTTCTCAAACAATCCAGCTTTATGCTCCGCAAGGTAGTCTCGGGCCACCGCCGATGTCGCCTTTTCGCCAATAAAACCCTTCAGATCCGATTTTGTTAAAACAATTGCGAGTTTGCGTTTGCCATCACATAATTCACGTGTCGAAAGAATGTTTAAAACGGCATTCAACCGCTCCGCATTTCCCGAGACAGTTTGATCGACGTCTTTTTCGATATCAAGAAACAACACGAGATAACGGCTTGCAAGGAATTTCGTAAATAGCGGACTGTCGGTACGGATTTCCGAACCAACCTCCCGAAATTCCTCACCTGAGAAATTCTCGGTATCAACACCTATTCTGGCATCCTTATAAATAATGTCCAACGAAAGTTCATCCGTTGAAGGCGTAGGAGTCGGCACTTCATATCGTGCCAATGTATCGCGGAGATCATTGACAAACTTCTGAGAAGGTTCGTTGCGGCCAACGAGTCCGAAATCACTCTTTTCGGCGGCACCTCCTAACCAGGCTAACCCTGCAAAAAAGCAGGTTTTGCCGCATCCTTCGGACCCCATTAAAGAAATACGGAGGCATGAAAAGGGATTTTGTTCTTTGCCACAATTTTCAAAAGGCTTAGCGATTATGTTCATTGCGTCGTCCTTTACCAGACATGATTAAAACAGCGTTGCCGCATTCGGTGGTGATGGTTATATCAGCTACGCCAAAACATGACTCTTTGTTCGGTAGTGGCGAGCCAAAAGATACAGGGCTAAAATGAGCGCAAGAACACCAAGGGCTATTCGAAACGGGCGCAGTGAAGTTTCATCGCGGATGCCAATTGATGCGCGGACTGCTTCAACAAATCCATCGGCAACACCATTTATTGCTTCACGTACGAGATTTCCTACATGCGCTCCGCAAGCCTTTAGCGTTTCATGCATCGCTCCAGGAAATTTTGGCAGAGTCCTATAAGATATCGCAACAAAGAGCATCGCAACAGAACTGGCTTTAAGAATACGAACACGCGCAGCCGGTGGCAACTTGCGCCATGCAGCGGCCGTTTTAGTCAATGGCGATGTAACGAATCGAACCGGTTTGCCGGCCATCCGAACCGTCCACGAACCAGCGCGTCCAGCCGTCTGGGCCATGCGGTGTACAAGTGCTCGACGTGCAAGCACCTTCGCCTCTCGTCCCGCCACCTTTTCAACACCGTTACGAACGATAACGACACTACCACGTTTTGCCGCATATTTTGCACCAGCCTTTGCCGACTGCTTTGCCAACTGTTTGCCTGCCTGCTTAATTGTGACCTTTCCAGCCGTCTTGGCAGTTTCTACGACCGCCTCCTTGGCGGCGGCCGCCGCGACAGCAGGTGCCGTCCCCGCCCCACTAGTCATCACCGTGGCGCCTACTATTGCTGCTGTCGTGATGACGTCGTCCACAACATCGAACGCCGCCCAGCCGACTTCTCCCATCGTCACAGGTTCACCGTGCCATTTGTGCTTCACAACTGTCGCTATACCGCCGACAAACGGCATTGCCTCAATGATTGTTTCCGTCTCTGGCTTGAATGACCCGTCCGCATTAAGGTAACGCTTGACCCAACGAGGATCATTTATACACTGAGAAACAGCCTCAGAACCGCCACCCTTTAATGCGACGTATGGAACAACAAGATGTCCCACGCCCTTCGTGACAAGAGCACGTTTAAACTCGCCGTTGCCAGCAAAGTTCGCTAAAACCGCCCAGCCAACGGCCTCATACCGATAAATTGCCTCTGAAGCAGCATAAAGCAGTTCATTCGAATCAGAATAATTCTGCATCAAGAATGGAAGGATGCCTGCCTCACCAAAGGACGCAAGTACCGTTTCGGCATATGCCGGGACTTCGCGGAAATACCTAACAGCACCATTACCACCAGGAACAGACGCAGCATCCCAAACCGATTTGTGCGAACGGTAGAGGTTCACCAACTCTATACCTGTTTCTCGGCTGTCATCGGGCGTATCTAACTTTAGATCGTCAATATTGTTCGCGAAAACATCCAAGGCCTCGCCAAATGGGACGCCGGCCTCACAAAGAACCTCGAAAATATCGCCATATAGAGAAACAGTCCCCATAGCATATGACAGAAAGGCGTAAGCATCAAGATCGCCAGATGATGCTGCGTCCTCTTTGCCGTCCTGCCAAGACATTACCTCGTCCCTCAAAGCACGATAAACCTTTGGCCGGCGTCGGAACTCTTCAATAACATTGTCCAGCACGCCCTCAGGATTATCTGAATCCAGATCAGGGCACATTGCCATAACATAGTCGTCAACCCAATTTCGATTGTCTAGATACCAAGTCCAAAGATTAGAATTCTTTCCTACCGTCGCATAAACCACGACAGCAATTGGATTACTTCGTGCAACAACCCACTCTCGTCCCCCCATCTTACGAAGTTCCCTTAAACGAGCGACGTAATCGGCGGCAAGCTCTGACGAACCAGAGGACACCATCAGCGAATAGACATCCTTATGCGCTTCCGCAAAAGCGATACGATCTTCTCCATTGTCGATTGACATGGCAAATTCCGCCAGATCAAAGAACCTTGGCACACCTGTACCATCGAGTTCTTGTTCAACGTGTCGCGCCCAGACGGCACTCCCGAAAGTCCGACCGTAAGCGTCGAGCGCTGTGCGTAATGCCGCCTTCTCCTTCTCAGACTGAACAGTCGAATACCAGTTACGAAACTTGGGATCGTGAATTTCACCTGCCATACGCTCCAATTGCGTCGGGCCGGGGAGCAATCCATGCCAAAGACAAGTCACTGCAACTGCAAGCAGCACGGCTACGGGAAGCCAAAACGATGTTAAGACACGACAGAGACAGACTACAATATTTTTAACAACTCGCATACCCCGAACTCCTTATGTCGATTCCTTTTGTGTTGATTCCTTCTGGTTGTTTTCGCAGCCGTTTATCACGAAGCGACAAGACGAAACGGCACCTCATTTGCCAGCAGCAATCTTGGCAATCCTGTCGATTTCGGAAGCGACGGGGAGAATTCTCGCCACATGGCTTCCTCGCGAGAATCGGGTCGCTATCGCGACAGAGATGGAGCGTGCCGCGGCGTTCAACTTAAGCTGCGCGAGCCAGGAGGTCAGCAGCCAGAGCAACCCCAGCAAGGCTAGGCTCTGCCGATAGAAAGAGCCAGGGAGATACTCGCCCTTCACGAAAGTTGAGGCAACGACCCAGAGGATGTAACACGCGGGAACGATGGTGCAGGCATTGAGAACCAGTTGGAAAAAAGAGCCGCTGCAACGTCGCGCCGAGTTCTGGATTTCCTCTTCACGGGCCTTTCTCCATGCCCGGTGGAGAAGACCGGAAAGCTCAGAAAGGGCAAAGGCTTTCCTGTGGTCCCGAAGCTCCGGATTCATGTCGAAGTCACGAACCATTCGTTCGGAAAGAGTAGCATAATCTGTGATGGCCTTTTCCCCAATGGCGGCCTGACTGACCTCTTCCTTGTGTTCACCCACTGGCCTGTCGGTGTCGGATTCCTCGTCCTTCCCATCTCTGGCAAAAGCCATGATGCGGCGCCAAATCCCTACCGGGAGGATCAAGTCGGACAAACGAAATGGGGCCTCGACGAGACGTCGGAAGCGTAGGGAGAACCCAAGGAAAAGACCGACAGGACCCCACCAGCGAGGTGCGACAGCTCGGAGCAGGGACATGCCGGCACTATCCGTCGAGTTTTGACCTTCAGTAGCAGCATACCAATCGGCAATCTGACAAGAAACGCTTGCTTCAAACTCATGTACCTCGTCGGCAAACTTTTCCCAGTCGCCCTGGGCCCGAATGGCGGTGCGGACGCCCTCCTCCGCATTTTCGCGCAGAAAGGCGGCGCGCAAAACGCGCTCGTCAACAATTACGCTTCCGGTCACCGTGCGAAGAAACTCGGCAAGCTTTCCAAGCTCGTTTTCGAATCCATCCATAGGCAAGGGACATCCGACTGGCGGCGTCGCAGTGCAGAAAAGGTGCTCGCCTACCCCAGGCCAACACTCTTTAAGATGATCCCTGAAGTTGGGGACAACTTCTTCGCGGAGCTGTTCAGGGGGAATTTTGTCAGACTGGTTTAGTACGATGACAACGTGTTTTGGACGGAATTTCGCGACAGACTGGACGAGGCGGTCGAGATTGTCCTTCCGCTTGGGATTCGTGGCGTCGAAAACGCAGACTAGAACGTCCGCAAAGCCAAGAATGCCGTCGAGGACGTCAGAATAGGACGAGCATGCGGCGCTGTCGGTGTCCGGCGAATCCACGAGAATTGCTTCCGGCAGTTCGGTTTCAAGAACGGGAATGACGTCGAGCGAATCCTGGTCGAACCTCCGGATGATCTCATCGGCATCGCCCACGCTTCGGACAATGGCTGTTGCCTTGCGCGTTGTTGGTCGATCCAAACTAGCCTTGACGGCGTTCTGACGACCGCAGAGTGCGTTCACGAGGGAGGACTTGCCAGTTCCCGAGCCTCCGACAACGGCAATGACAGCTTTAGAATCAAGCTTCTCTTCCAGTGTGTCAATGTCATGCAGCGTCTCGTCGAGCGCGGTGGCAAGACTTTTGCCGTGCGCCCAGTGCGGGCATGCTTCAAGCTCACCCTTGAGTTGAGCCAGTTTCCGTCGTTCTTCCGCAAAACGGAACGAGCGTAGGATTTTCGCGGCAGGGCCATTGTTCAAGGGGTTTCCCTTGTTGTCATTCATGATTGCTTCCTCGCGTAATTGCCTAGGCATTTGACGCCTTGAAAACTTCGTCGCTGTAAGTTCGCACGTTTTGAAGAGCCTCCCACAACTTTTCCAGACTATCGTTGAGGCGGTTGCATTGCTTGTCACACGCCGCAATGTCGGCTCCCGTTATCCCATCTTCCAGAATCTGTCGGATGTCTCCAGCTTTCTTGCTTGCCCACGTCGTGAAGAGGTCCTTCATCTGCCTCTCCACGGTCGTTTCATCAATAGAACTGTTGGCTAACAAGAATGCTCCAAGAGCTGGAACGGCGACAAGGTCGTTAAGTCCGAACATGGACAGCGCCGCCCCGGCAGTGATGACACCTCCAGGGGTAGCGAGGACATAGGCAACAGACCCGACAACGGCAACCATGTCCAAACTGGAAAAAAACCATTCCTTGGTGGAATCCCAGAACGACATTCCTTCTCGAATAGACCGCACGAGTTCCCGGACTTCCGGGCGAATGGATTCCGTTTCGCCCATTATATCCGCCGCCTTATCCACCATGCGGGAGAGCGCCTCACCCGAAGAAAGCCCTTCCTGTCTGACACAGATTGACAGCTGCGGTCTGGAGACCATTGCAGAATAAACCGCTTCCCTCGTCTTATTCTCTCCTGATTCGCGAACG
>JAEEGL012304902.1_pt1 | contig 10917 bp, 10 predicted proteins | sample 9134231 | NCBI WGS metagenome assembly JAEEGL01 (sample SAMN16246548, study PRJNA631951) | gut metagenome | biome: gut microbiome; feature: rumen; material: fiber-attached | host: Bos | place: Iran: Karaj | collected 2018-10
TGGAAAGAACGACGGCCAGGACGATCGCGACGATCACGACGACGGCGACGATGATGCCGATGATCAGACCGGTGTTGTTCCCTTCACCGCCGGTCGTTTTCTCGGGAGCCTTGGTCGTATCGGAAGCGGGAGCGGTGGCGATGTCTTCGCCCTCGGTCGAACCGGGAGCTTCGGTGACGTCGGGAGCGGCGGTGGTGTCGTCCCCGGGAGCCGCGGTGGTGTCGGGAGCGGCGGTGGTATCGGGAGCCGCGGTGGTGTCGGGAGCCGCGGTGGTCTCGGCGGCCACGGGAGCAGCGATGGTCTCGGAGAAGCCGGCCGCGAGGTCGTTGACGAGACCGACGGCCACGCCGTCATTCAGCTGGCTGAGGTCAAGAAGCGCGTAGGCGGGAGCGTTCCCCGTTCCGCCAACGCCGGAATCATAGATGCCCATGCATTCGGAAAAATCGCCGCCCTTGATGGTGATGATGGCTTTGGCGTCGGTGTTCAGGAACAGGCTGTTGCCGGCGGCCTGGATGGTCCCTTTGTAAATGCCGCCCTCAAGGGTGATGTTGGCGTTGCCTTCGACCTGGCAGTTACCCGCTCTGCAGGTACCGCCGACGTCGCCGACGATGGTCCCGGATTTGATGACGATGTTGGTGTCGCCGTGGAAGTGATAGTCGCTGCCGCTGATGAAGATACCGATGGAAGCGCCGTTGACGTTGCCGACGGTGTTTTCGTCGCCGACGTCGATGGTGATGGTGGGATTCACCCCGGTGACTTTACGGTAGCGCTCGCCGCCGCAGATCGAAACGTAAGCCTCGGGGTTGTCGGCAAGTTCAGCGCTGACGGGAGTGAACTTCGTCCCGGCGAGGAAAGAAATGTCGTTGCCTCCGCTGCAGACCGCGCGTTTGGTCGCGCCGGCGGCGATGGTGATGTTCTCAAAAACGGATTTGGAAGGGCAGATCAGGAAAGAGGTCTCGCCGAAGATCAGAGCCGCGTCAGCGGTCTCGCGATAGTCGACGCCGTTGTAGACAGAGGTATAGGTGATGGTGATCTCACGGTTGTACAGTTCGGGAGCCCACATGACGTCACGGGTGGATTCGTTGTTGGACTGGCCGGTGGTCACGTCGAAGGTGACCGGCCCGCAGATAACGATGGTGCCGTCTTTTCCGGATTCGAGGATCTTGCAGACCGCCTGATAGAAAGCGGTGTCTTTCTGACGGGCGGTGTTGGAGGTGGTGGGATCGTAGTTGCCGGTGGTGGGGGTAAGGCCCGCGTCGGTGGTGCCGTCGCCGGCGCCGCCGTCTTTAACGAACAGGACGTTGTCATCGGCGGAGGCGGAGACCGCGAAGAGCGCGGCGATCAGAACAAGCGCCAGAACGGGAAGAAGAACTTTAGCGATTTTTTTCATGACTTTTGCTCCTCTTTCAAGAATATGAATTATTTAAAATTGGTTCAATATCAATCGATTTTGGAAGTGCTGACTTTGATGCCGGGACCCATGGTCGAGGCGATCACGCAACTGCGGATATACTGTCCTTTGGAAGAAGCGGGTTTCGCCTTGATGACGGCGGACATCAGCGCCTTGAAGTTCTCGCCCAGTTTTTCGGGACCGAACGAGGCCTTGCCGATGAGGCAGTGCATGATGTTGGTCTTGTCAAGGCGGTATTCGATCTTACCGGCTTTGGCGTCGTTGACGGCTCTGGCGACGTCCATGGTAACGGTCCCGGCTTTGGGGTTCGGCATGAGGCCTTTGGGACCGAGAACTTTACCGAGACGTCCGATGACGCCCATCATGTCGGGGGTGGCGATGACCACGTCGAAATCGAGCCAGTTTTCTTTCTGGATCTTCTGCACGTATTCCTCGGCCCCGACGTAATCGCTTCCGGCCTCGGTCGCTTCTTTGGCCTTGTCGCCTTTGGCGAAAACGAGCGTGCGCACTTTTTTACCGGTGCCGTTGGGAAGAACGACGGCGCCGCGGACCTGCTGGTCGGCGTGGCGGGAGTCGACGCCCAGACGGACGTGGATCTCGATGGTCTCGTCGAATTTCGCTTTGGCGGTCTTGCAGACAAGGTCGAGCGCCTCGGCGGGATCGTAGGTTTTGGATTTGTCGTACAGCTTTACGCTGTCCTGATATTTTTTACCGTTCATCTTTCCAAACCTCCTTAATCCTCTACCGTGATGCCCATGCTGCGGGCGGTGCCGGCGACCATGCTCATCGCCGCCTCAAGCGACGCGGCGTTCAGATCGGGCATTTTGGTCTCGGCGATCTGCTTGACCTGTTCTTTGGTGATCTTGGCGACCTTTTCGGTGTTGGGGCGGCCGGAAGCCGTCTCGATGCCGCAGGCCTTTTTGATCAGAACGGCGGCGGGCGGGGTTTTGGTGATGAAGGTGAAGGAACGGTCCGCGTAAACCGTGATGACGACGGGGATGATCAGACCGATGCTGTTTTTCGTTCTTTCATTGAACTCTTTGGTGAAGTTGGGGATGCTGACGCCGTACTGGCCGAGGGCGGGGCCCACGGGAGGCTGGGGCGTCGCTTTCCCCGCGGGGAGCTGAAGCTTGATGTAACCCTGGATCTTCTTTGCCATGGTTCTCAATTCCTTTCAAGTGCGGCATTTGAGCCGCGGTGTGGTTGACACGGAAGAATGAAAAATTTTCTTCCTCCCACGGTTTTCCTCACGCGAGGATCAGAGTTCCAGTTTGGAAACGCTGGAACTTTCCAATTCGACCGCGGTCTCGCGGCCGAACATGGAAGCCATGACCATGATCTTCTTTTTGTCTCCGGATATCTCCTCCACGCGGCCGATGAAACCGGCGAGAGGCCCGTCGTTGATCTTGACGGTGTCCCCCACCTGATAGTTGAGGCGGTACTCGGTCTTTTCGACACCGAGCGCCTCCACTTCCGCGTCGGTCAGCGGGACCGGCTTGGAGCCCGGTCCGACGAAGCCCGTGGCGCCGCGGATGTTTCGCACGACGTGCCACGTGGCGTCGGACATGATCATCTTGACCAGGACGTAGCCGGGGAAGATCTTCGTTTCCGTCTCTTTGATCTGCGTTTCGGTCTTGCCGTCGACTTTGACTTCTTTCGCTTCTTTGACGGTCTCAACCGGAATAAAGGACTCCAAAATGACATCCTGAAGTTTCCGGTTTTCGACAATGCGGTCGAGATTGGCCTTGACTTTGTTTTCGTAGCCGGTGAAAGTATGGACGACGTACCACTGCGGAAGGCCGCTGCCGTCATTCAGATCGCTCATCGGGAAGCCCTCCTTTCAAATTCGGTCCAAGACTTCAATACAGGTTGCCGAGCAGGACGATGAGACGGGAAAAGCCGAAATCAAGCGCTCCGACGCAGACCGAAACGATCAGGACGCTGACGAGAACGATGACCGTCATTTTGAGCAGGTCTTTCGGCTGACACCAGGAGATCTTCTTGAGTTCGCTTTTGTAATCGCGGAAAAATTTCGCGATCTTTTCCTTGAGGGGCACTTTGTCCTTTTTGGGTTTCGCCGCGACGGCTTTTTTGCTCTTCTCTTCGGTCACGGCTTTTTCGGACACTGGGGCTTTTTCGGCCTCGTTTTTTTCGATCTCTGCCAAAACGGTGTCCTCCTTACTTCGTTTCTTTGTGAGGCGTGTGCTTGCGGCAGAACGGGCAATACTTGCGGATCTCGATTCTGTCAGGGTCGTTGGTCTTGTTCTTCTCGGTGTCGTAATTCCGCTGCTTGCATTCGCTGCAGGCGAGCGTGATCTTGACTCTAACACCTTTTGCCATGTGTTTTGCACCTCCCGATAATACCGGACGTTCGTCCGTGTTTTTTTATCTCCCTCAAACGGAGCGCGTCTTCCGGAAACCCGATCGGAATATTTCTCCGCAGAGGTAAGTGTTATTATATATTATAAAAAATAAAATGTCAACCGGTTTTTCAGATTTCTCGGACCCGCGGGGCAGACGCGATAAAGGAATAGACCCGCGGTTCCTTTTAAGACGGGCTTTTTTGAAAAAAAAGACGGAGATCGCTCTCCGTGCTTTTTCAATTTGTTTCAATTTGTTCAAATTTGATCCAAAAGCGCGACGGACAGGTCGTTGACGTTCGTCCCCGTCGGACCGGTCACGATGAGCCCGTTCACCGCTTTCAGAGCGTGGAACGAGTCGTTTTCCGCCAGAACGGAAAAAACGTCCAGTCCCCTCGCCCGCAGTCCGGAAAAGGTGTCGCCGTCCACGATGCCGCCGGCGGCGTCCGTGGGCCCGTCGGTCCCGTCGGACCCGACGGAGAAGACGCAGGCATTCAGTCCCTCGATCCCCGGGGAAGCGGCGAGGGCCAGTTCCTGGTTCCTTCCGCCCAGTCCGTTTCCCCGGACGTGGACGACCGTTTCCCCGCCGGCGACGAAAGCCAGTTTTTTCCCCTCGGCCGCGTGCGTCCGGCAGATCGAGGAAAACATACTTCCGGCCTCTTTCGCCTCACAGCAGAGCCGGTCTGTGAGAAAGACCGTTTCGTACCCCAGAGAGGCGCAGGCGCGAAGGGCGGCCGAGCAGAGTTGACGGACTGACCCGGCGACGCGTGTTTCAACGCCCTTCAGTTCTTTGGGCGTTTCTTTTTCGAGAAGCGCTTTTGCCTTCGGGGAAAGCGGGAGGCGGTATTTTTCCGCCACGGCGAGCGCCTGAGCGCAGGTGGAACGGTCGGGGCAGGCAGGCCCGGAGGCGATCACGTCCAGAGGATCCCCGAGGACGTCGCTGAGAACGACGGTAAAGACGGACGCGGGGGCGCATGCCAGAGCGAAGCGGCCGCCTTTCACCCCGGAAAGGCGTTTGCGTACGGTGTTCATCTCCGAGATATCCGCCCCGCCGGCCAGAAGCGAGGAAGTGACGGCGGCCAGTTCCTCCCCCGGGATCAACGGCTTTTCAAATAGAGACGAGCCGCCCCCCGAAAGCAGAAAAAGGACGGTATCCTCTTTCGAGAGGCCGGAGACGAGAGACAGCACCTCCCCCGTCGCGGAAAAGCCGTTTCCGTCGGGGACCGGGTGGCCGGCCTCGCGGCAGACCACGCCGGGGAGATCGCCTTTTACGTGACCGTATTTGGTGATCACGATCCCCCCGTCCACGCGTCCGAGATATTCGAGGGCGGCTTTCGCCATCCGCCAGCCGGCTTTTCCGACCGAGACCAGCAGGACCCTGCCCTTTCCGGGACGGACGTCGCGAAGCGCCCTTTTGACCGCCCCGTCGGGGAGGACCGCCTGAATGGACGAACGGATGACCGTTTCGGCGTCGTCCCGCAGTTTCCGGTTCATATGTCACCTGAATCGTTTGTTATTTCGCGGAGAAAGGCGCGAGATCCGTCTTATCAGCCGAGGGCCTTGACCAGTCTTTCGGTATCCGAGGCGATGACCAGTTCCTCGTTGGTCGGGATGAGGTAGATCTGCACGCGGGAGGCGTCGGTCGAAAGTTTGGTGAGTTTCCCGCGGGAAACGGCGTTGACCGCGTTATCCATCTCAATGCCGAAGAAGGACATGTCGGCGCAGACCTGTTCGCGCAGATAGGTGCCGTTCTCGCCCAGACCGGCTGTGAAGACGATGGCGTCCAGCCCGTTCATCGCCGCGGTGTAAGCGCCGATGAATTTCTTGATCTGATAAATGAGGATGTCCATGGCGAGCTTGCAGCGTTCGTTGCCTTCCGCCATGCCTTTTTCGATGTCGCGCGCGTCGCTGGAAACGCCGGAAACACCGAGAAATCCGCATTTTTTGTTCATGAAGTTGTTGATCTCGGCGGGGGACATACCGGTCTTTTCCATGATGAAGGGAACGACCGCCGGATCGATGTCTCCGCATCGGGTGCCCATCTCCACGCCGGCGAGAGGCGTGAAGCCCATGGAGGTATCGATGACCTTGCCGTCTTTGACCGCGGAGATCGAGGAGCCGTTGCCCAGATGGCAGGTGATGATCTTCGTTCCCTCGGCTTTCCCGCCGAGCAGTTTGATCATCTCGCCCGCGACGTAGCGGTGCGAAGTGCCGTGCGCGCCGTAGCGGCGGATGTCGTAATCCTTGTACATCTCGTAGGGGATGGGATAAACGTACGCCTTGGGCGGCATGGTCTGATGGAAAGCGGTATCGAAAACGAGGACCTGCGGGACTTTCGGCATGACGGCGGTGATGCCGGCGATCCCCATCAAATGGGGAACGGTGTGCACGGGGGCGAGGTCCTTGCATTTTTCGAGTTTGGAGATGACCTCGGGGGTGACGACGACCGACTCAAAGAAGTAGGCGCCGCCGTGGACGATGCGGTGACCGACCGCGTCGATCTCGTCCATCGACTTGATGCAACCGATCACGGGGTCGGTGAGCGTGTCGATCAGGACCTTCGTGGCGACCGAGTGGTTGGGCATGTCGATATCGCGGGAAGTCTTCGTTCCGTCCGCCTGTTTGTGTTCGATGCGTCCGCCCTCCATGCCGATGCGTTCGCAAAGGCCTTTGGCGGAGACTTTCATGGTGGCCGTGTCGAAAAGCTGGTACTTCAGGGACGAGCTCCCCGCGTTGACGACGAGTACGTTCATGGTAGTTGTTCCTCCGAAAAATGATGATATTTTTTCTTTTATCGAATATTGTCATTGTACACTTTTTTTGTTATAATGGCAATAGGCGCGGGCAATTTTTTTCGAAAAGGGGGGACCGGCTTGCCTGTTTGCGCGATCATCTGCGAATACGATCCCTTTCACGCCGGGCACGAAAAGCAGATCTCCCTTATCCGGAAGGCCGCCGGGGAAGATACGCTGATCGTCGCTCTGATGAGCGGCAACTACACGCAGAGGGGCAACCCCGCCCTTTTGCCGAAATACCGTCGGGCGGAGGCTGCTTTGCGGGGCCCCGTCGACCTGATCTTCGAGATCCCCTTCCCGTTCTGCTGCTCGCAGGCGGGCGTTTTCGCGAGGGCGGGGATCGGGATCCTCAACGGGGTCGGCGGGATCGATCTGCTCGCTTTCGGGAGCGAGACCGGAGATGAAAAGACCCTTTCGGAATGCGCGGATCTGCTCTCTTCCGCGGAATACGGCAAAACGCTGCGGGCGCTGGTGAAAGAAGACCGTTCCCTCTCTCTCCCCCGGGCGAGAGAAAAGGCTTTTTCCCTGCTCTCCGGCGGATTTTACCCGAAAAGACCGAACGACATTCTTGCGGTCGAATATCTGGCCGCGTTAAAAAAGAGCCGCAGCGCCGTCCGCCCGCTCTGCTTAAAACGGGAGGAGGACGGCTTTTCCGCCTCCGCGGCTCGAAAAGCGCTGCGGGAAGGCGACCCCTCCCTTCTGCCCCCCTGCGCCGCGGAAGTCTACGGGAAGGACCCGCGCGCTTTCGCCGACGTTGAGCGCGGCGCCGCGCTGATCCTGGGCCTTCTCCGCCTTTCGGGGGCCCCGGTTTATTCGGCCGCGGCGCAAAGGTCGGGCTCGGTGGAAGAACTGATCGCCCGCGCGTCCGACAAAAACGCCACGCTCGCCTCGGTCAAACGGGGATTGTGGCGCGCGCTCTTCGATCTGCCGAAAGATCCCGGAACGCCGGGGTACACGACCCTGCTGGGCGCAAACGAAAGGGGCCGCGCGTTTCTGCGGGAACGGAGGGGCTGCTTCCCGGTCCTGACCAAACCGGCGCATTATAAAAAACTGCCCCCCGACGCCGCGGAACAATTTGCTCTTTCGCAAAAAGCGGACACGATCTATCCGCTGTTCCTCCCGGAGGGGATGAGGACGGAAAACCCTCTCCTTCAGCGGCCTTATCTGCCCTGACGGTATACGAAAAGAAAGAGAAAAAGAAAATGTCAGTTTCTTCCGAATACGGTTGTCTTGCTCCCTATTACGATCTGTTCAACGACCGGAGAGAGAGCGGGGAAAAAGAATCTTTCTGTTTTAAGGCTTTTGAACGATTCGCCTCCCGCCCCGTTTCTTCCGTTCTCGACCTCGCCTGCGGAACGGGAGACATGTCGGTCCTTCTTTGCGACAGAGGGATGGACGTGGTCGGGGTCGATCTTTCCGAGCAGATGCTCTCTGTCGCCAAAAAAAAGGCGGGAGAAAGAAAAATCCTTTTTTTGCGGCAGGATATGTCCTCCCTGGATCTTTACGGGACGGTGGACGCCGCGCTCTGCCTTTCGGACAGCCTGAACTGTCTGCCTTCGGGAGAGGCGATCCGCAGGACGCTGGAAAGGGTGTCGCTTTTTCTGGAGGAGGACGGGCTTTTTCTTTTTGACGTGAGCACCCCGTTCCGCCTGAAAGAGGTTTTGGACGGGCGGGATATCGTGCTTGAGGAAGAGGGCGTTCTGCTGACCTGGTCGAACGATTTCAACGAGAACACGAACACCCTGCGGATGCGATATGACGTCTTTTCGGAAGAGGAAAACGGGCTTTACCGCAGAGAGAGCGAAGTACAGAAGACGAAGGCCTACCGGCTCGCGTCCTGGAAAAAGTGGATCGCTTCGGCCGGTCTGGAGACGGCGGGCGTTTTCTCTTCCCCGTTTTTCGACCCGGTCGGGCCGGGGAACGAAAAGTGGTTTTTCGTCACGAAAAAGGCGTCGAGCGCGCATAGTTCCCTCCCGAATTGATAAATGTTTGAAAAAAATTAAAAAAATGAAGCCAACGACCGAATTATTTTGATTTTTCTTCCGTTTTTTGTCGGCAATTTAATTTTTTTTCTTTCTTTTCTATTTTATTGCAAAAAGCGCGGGACTGTGCTATATTGCAATCAGATGAATGGCGAAAACTGCGGTAAAGTAGGCGTTATTCATCCTTTTCATCGTTTAAGAACAATAATATCATACTGCCGCCGGAACGCGGCAGATCATCCAAAAAAGGAGATCGATCCATCATGGCTACGAAAAAGACCGTCAGCACCGCGAAATCCGCCCCCAAAGCCGCTGCCAAAAAGGTGACCGCCCCGGTCGCCAAAGCTGCTCCCAAAAAACCGGCGAAGGCCCCCAAAATGAACGCCTACGTCGCGAGAGTCATCGCGGACGTCAAGCAAAAACACGCCAATGAGCCCGAGTTCATCCAGACCGTGGAAGAAGTCCTTTCCTCCCTTTCTCCCGTATTCGACAAACACCCCGAGTATGAGGCCGCCGGCCTTCTCGAGCGCTACGTCGAACCCGAGAGAATGTTCACCTTCCGCGTCGACTGGGTCGACGACTCCGGCAAAGTGCAGACCAACACCGGCTACCGTTGCCAGTTCAACGGCGCGGTCGGTCCCTACAAGGGCGGTCTCCGTTTTCAGAAGAACGTCTGCCCCAGCATCATGAAATTCCTCGGCTTCGAGCAGATCCTGAAAAACTCGCTGACCGGTCTCCCGATCGGCGGAGCCAAGGGCGGCGCCGACTTCGATCCCGCCGGCAAATCCGACGGCGAAGTCATGCGTTTCTGCCAGAGTTTCATGACAGCCCTTTACCGCTACATCGGTCCCGACTGCGACGTTCCCGCCGGCGATATGGGCGTGGGCGGCCGCGAGATCGGTTATCTGTACGGTCAGTACCGCCGCCTGACCGGTAAATGGAACAACGCCGTTCTGACCGGCAAAGGCGCCGCCTACGGCGGGTCGATCCTCCGTCCCGAGGCGACCGGTTACGGCGCCGTCTATTATCTGAACGAGGTCCTCAAACACGAGGGCGAGTCGATCAAGGGCAAAACGATCGCCATCTCGGGCTTCGGCAACGTCGCCTGGGGCATCTGCAAAAAAGCCATGCAGCTCGGCGCGAAAGTTATCACCCTCTCGGGCCCCGACGGCTATATCTACGATAAAGACGGCGTTTCGACCGAAGAGAAGGTCAACTATCTGCTGACCATGCGCGCCACCGATCCGACCTGCGTCAAAGCGTACGCCGATAAGTTCGGCTGCAAGTTCTTCAAAGGCGAGAAACCCTGGGGCGTCAAGGCCGACATCATCATGCCCGCCGCCATGCAGAACGACGTGAAGATGGATTCCGCCGAAAAAATCGTCAAGAACAAAGTCAAATACTACATCGAAGTCGCCAACATGCCCACCACCAACGACGCGCTGAACTATCTGCGCGCGCAGAAAGGCATGATCGTCGGTCCGTCCAAGGCCGTCAACGCCGGCGGCGTGGGCGTCTCCGCTCTGGAAATGTCCCAGAACTTCGAGCACCTCATCTGGACCGCGGACGAGGTCGACAAACAGCTCCACCACATGATGGAGAACATCCACCGCATGTCCGCCGAAGCCGCCGAGGAATACGGTCTCGGCTACGACCTGGTCGCCGGAGCCAACATCGCCGGCTTCAAGAAGGTCGCCACCGCCATGATGGAGCAGGGCGTCATCTGATCAAACGCGTGCAAAAAAGAGCAGTGCCTCCGGACTGCTCTGTTTTTTGCGCGAAAACGGCCCCGGATCCCGGCCGCCGTTTGGGTTCTTCCCCGCCCGTCCACGCTTCACGGGCGGATCTTTTTGGTCAGGATGAGGATGTTCTTTTCCCCGACGTAGCGGTACTGCATGTCGTCCATCGTCTTTTTGACCATGAAGATGCCGAGCCCGCCGATCTTGCGTTCTTCCGCCGAAAGGGTGACGTCCGGATCGTCTTTGACCAGAGGGTTGTAGGGGACGCCCTCGTCCGTGAAGATCAGAGAGACGCTGTTCCCGTCCTCGGAACGGACGAGTTCGACGCTGGCCGGGCCGGGGCCTTTCGGATAGGCGTAGCGGACGATGTTGCTGTAGATCTCGTCGATGGCGATGTTGATGGCGACGATCGTTTTCATCGGACAGCCGATCTTTTCAAGTTCCTCCTCGACCAGAGCGGTGATGGAGGTGATATCCTCTATCGAGCAGCGCTCGAAAGAGATCCTGGGCGAGACCGGTTTCCCTTTGAAGGTCATCGCGAGCATTGTAATATCGTCGAACTGCGGGGCTTCGCCGACAAAGTCGTCCACTGCCGCGCGGACGATCTTGCAGAGTTCTTTCGCGCTTGAA
>JAEEGL012544648.1_pt1 | contig 10917 bp, 7 predicted proteins | sample 9134231 | NCBI WGS metagenome assembly JAEEGL01 (sample SAMN16246548, study PRJNA631951) | gut metagenome | biome: gut microbiome; feature: rumen; material: fiber-attached | host: Bos | place: Iran: Karaj | collected 2018-10
CGCTTATTACTCTGAAGAGTAATCCAACATATAACCCATACGTTAAAAAGTATCATCGCATGTTCTATTTAAGCGAAGAAGAAAAGTTAAAAGTCATCAAAGAAAATCCAGAATATGGTCAAATGATTTGTAACTGTGAACATATCTCATTAGGTGAAATCAATGATGCTTTATCAAGAAGTTGCCCACCTGTTTCTATTAAAGGTATTAAAAGAAGAACAAGAGCAGGATATGGCAAATGCCAAGGTGGCTTCTGTCAACCTAAGATTTTACTATTGCTCGCTAAATACTATAACGTCTCACCAATGGATATCCCATTAGCAGAAGATGGTAGTTATATCATCGATCACGAAATAAAGGAGGTCAAATAAATGAAAAACATTGACCTCGTCGTCATCGGTAGTGGCGCTGCTGGTATGGCCGCAGCCATTGAAGCTAAGAAAAACGGTATTGATGATATTTTAATCTTGGAAAAAGATGAACGCTTAGGTGGTATCTTAAATCAATGCATCCATAACGGTTTTGGCCTCACAGAATTCAAAGAAGAATTAACTGGACCAGAATATTTATCAAGATTCGTTGAACAGGTTAAAGAACTTAATATCCCTTATAAATTAAATGCTCAAGTTACTGATTTATCTAAAGATAAAATCGTCACCTATTCCTCTAAAGAGGATGGCTTAGTTAAATTAAAAGCCAAAGCCATTATTATGGCAACAGGCTGCTACGAAAGAAATGCCGGTGCTATTATGCTACCTGGTGATCGATGCAGTGGCATTATTACCGCTGGCACCGCTCAAAGATATCTAAACATCAACGGTCTCATGGTCGGTAAAAAGGTCGTCATCTTAGGTAGTGGAGATATCGGTTTAATCATGGCGAGAAGATTAACCTTAGAAGGCGCGAAAGTGTTATGTGTTAGTGAAATCATGCCATATAGCAATGGTTTAAACCGTAATATTCAACAATGTTTAATTGATTTTGATATTCCACTTTACTTATCAAGAACTGTCAGTAAAGTAGTGGGCAAAGACCGTTTAGAAAAGGTCATTTTAAGCGCGGTAGATGAAAACCTACAAATCATTCCAGATACAGAAATGGAATTTGAATGTGACACTCTTATCCTTTCCGTTGGCCTTATTCCTTATGTATCCTTATTAAATTATATAGATTGTCCAACCAGTTCCACCAAAGGAGCGGTGGTCAACCAGTATATGGAGACAATGATTGATGGTGTCTTTACCTGTGGTAACTGTTTACACGTTCACGATGTCGTTGATTTTGTCAGTGACGAAGCTAGACTCGCCGGAAGAAGTGCTGCTCTATATTTAAAGAATCAAATTAATAATCAAAATAAAAAGATCAATATTAAACCTGGAAATGGTTTATCCTACGTTTTACCACAGTTTGTTTTAGAAGATTCCCTCGTTGATATCGTCATTAAGTTCCGCGTTAGAAAACCAGTCACTGATCAAATTGTTTTCGTTAAAGCGGGAGAAGAAGTTTTAATGAAGGTCATCAAACCAGTTTTAATTCCTAGTGAGATGACCATGATTAAACTTAATAAAGACAAATTAGTGGGTGTAAAAGATGACATAGTGGTCTCATTGGAGGACCGTTAGATGAAAGAATTAACATGTATTGTCTGCCCAAGAGGCTGTCGATTAAAAGTCAGTGATGATATGGTCGTTACAGGAAATTCCTGCCCACGTGGTGAGAAATACGCGATTGCAGAACTCACTCATCCCACAAGAGTAGTGACCTCATCGATTAGAGTAACCAATCGTCCTTTTACCCTCGTTTCCGTTAAAACTGATGAACCAATTCCTAAGGATAAGATGTTTGAAGTGATGCGCGAAATCGATGAATTAACTGTTGAAGCACCAGTCCATATTGGCCAAATCGTCAAAGAAAATGTTCTTGGTTTAAATAGCAACATTGTCATTACTAAAAATATTGATTAACTTATAATTAATCGCAGGGTATTTCAAAGAAATATCCTTCTAATTACACGATCGATTCCTCAGTGATTTATTTACACTTAACGATAAATGACTGATTAATTACACATTATTGCTATTATTTAGCAATGTAATCTTTAAAAAAATAAAACTTAAAGGTATAATATCTTTAAGTTATTTGATAATAATGAAAGGAGAACTATGGAAGACATTATTAAGGTCTCCGCTTTAGGCGGGCTTGATGAAAATGGTAGAGATTGCTACGTTATTGAAATAAATAATGATATTTTCGTTTTAGATGCTGGTCTTTCCCTTCCAGATAAAACCATTCCTGGTGTTGATTTCTTATTAACTAATGCTCATTACATTATTGAAAATAAAAATAGACTAAAAGCTTACATCATCACCCACGCTCACGATGAGAACATGGGTGCATTAAAGTACTTCTACGATGATGCTCCTGCACCAATCGTCTGTACGAGATTCACTAAGCACATTATTGAAACACAGTTCAATTTTAATAAATTACAAGGCACACTTGATTTTAGAGTCATTCCTCCAACCTGTACTTTAACGATCAGTGGTCGTGTCTTTAATTTCTTCCAAACTTCCCATAACGCTGCTTACACCTTTGGTGTTTCTATTGAAACCACAAAAGGTAATATCGTTTATACCAGCGACTTCATCGTTGACTATTCCGTAAAAAATCCCGCTTACATTTTCGATCTTAAAGCTTTAGCGGAATTAAGCGAAAAACCAACATTCCTCTTAATGAGCGAAAGTAAGGGCGCTAACTATGAAGGATACTGTGCCCCTCGTCACAGAGTTACCCCTTTAATTGAGAAATATTTTAAGAATGCTAATAAACGAATTTTCATTGATTGCTTCTGGCAAAATTCCATTCGTATCAGTGAGATTGTTGACCTTTGTATTGAGAATAATAAGAAGATATATTTTTATAACGATTTTACCAGTCACATTATGCGTGGCTTAATGGCGTTTGATGATAAGCGCATCCCACCTTCAATTGTCATTGGTAAAGAAGATTTGCTTAGAGTTAGAGAACAAGAATTAGTCATTTTAATGCTGGGAGATGGAGAAGAACTCTATCAAGAATTGATTAAAATCGCTAACGGCACAAATGAAGATAAGCGCATTCGCTTAAATAAACGCGATATTTTCATTAATGCAGCTTTACCAACTCCAACTTTAGAAACAGTTGCTACACGTGGTGTTGATAGTTTGTATCGCACAGGTTCAGAAGTCGTTTGGCTTAAAAAGAATCAAATCACCGCGATGCACGCTAGACAAGATGACTTGAAATTCTTCTTATCGGTTTTAAAACCAAAATATTATTTACCAGTTAGAGGTAATTTCATTAATCTAATGGCGAACGCTAAACTCGCCTTATCAATGGGTATTGGCTTAAATCACACTAATGTGTTTATCTTAGATAATGGTATGCAATTATGCTTTAACGAACTCGGTCGTCCAAGCATTGTGCCAAATAATCCTGCCATCATGCCAACTCATCCAATCCTAGTGGATGGTCGTGGAGTTTCCACCAGTGTCAGTGAAAACATTGTCGCTGATCGTCGTCAATTAAGCGTTGATGGTGTGGTGGTCATCGCTTTAACTGTCTCACTTGGTGAAAAGCGTATTATTGCCGGACCAGATTGCCAAATGCGCGGTTTTGTCTACGTCAAAGAAGCTGAACCATTATTAAAATCTATCGCCAATATTTTCGTTGAAGAAATCACCTTAGCGTTATCATTAGATAAGAAAGATTTTGAAGAAGCTAAGAGCAACGCACAAGAGAGAATTAGACGCTTCATCAAGCGTGAAAACGGTCGAGAGCCGATGATTATTCCTCTGATCGTGGTTAAAGAATAAATTAAGCGCAAGAAATTGCGCTTTTTTCTTGAAAAACATTAGACACGTGCGTCCATATGCGCTTATAATTATATACATGAAAGAAAAGAAACCCTTTGTTGCAAACAAAAATCATTTTTACATCTTCTTTGGTCTCTTTTTGTGTTTATTAAGCGTCATCTTAGTTTTAAATACCGGTCCAGTGGCCAGAGTCTTATCGGCTCCCTTCACCTATGCTTTTGGAGCGATGTCGTATTTTATTTACCTCGCTATCAATATCCTTGGACTCCGCTTAATATTCGCTAAAAAGTTTTTCAAATTAAGATTCAATTCTTACTTTTTTGCAACCATCGTTTTATTAGTGGGTGTCATTATTCTTTTCTCGCATTTCAGCATTCTTAACGCTACCGAATTTAAGGACCTCACTGTCACTTTAAGCACTGATGCTACTAACAAGACCAAAAGTGCCTCTGATGCCTATAAAGTCGTCTTTGATTTAGTGGAAGCCGATGGTGGCTATATGAAAAAGCCAACCTTAATGCTTTTTGAATATCCATTTGGTTCAGGTATCGCTGGCTATTTCTTAGTCGGTGCCTTTAACGCTTTATTTGGCATCGCTAACGGTGGTCTTATTTTTGCGATTGTCATTATTGTCATCGCTATTTTAATCTATTTCTTACCGTTAATCCTAAGATTAATGGGTCAAACCAAAGAAAAGAAACCTGCTAAAGATGAAAAGGAAGAAAAAGAAACAGTTTCTGATATTTCCATGCAAAAACAAAATCAACAAAAGATCAAAAACATCGATGTGGTCAAGCACGCTAGTGAAATCGATGTCGATAAATATGAAAGTGAAATTATGGGCGTGCCAAAAAGAAGCGCGGCTATTTCTTCTCCAACATATGTTGAACAAGGCAGTGGCAACAATAATTTCTCCATTTCTGATAATGGTATGTTCGCTCCTGCTAGATTCATCAATACTGATGTCACCGCTATTCCGGAAACCCAAGTCGAAGTACAAGAATCAGCCCCAGTTAATGAACCGCAACCAGAAATGAAACCTGAGCAACTCCAACTCGATTTTGATGCTGCCCCAGAATTCAATGAAGAACTAATCAACGCTAAACCAGTCTTTGAAGAACAAAAGATTATTAATAATCCTGCTCCAGCACCAGCTATGAGTCAACCTCATATGCAACCTGTGCAACAACCACAAGTCCAACCTCAACCAGCGCCACAAAAGCCAAAAGAAAGAGTGAAATGGATTCAACCAAGCACTGAAGTACTTAACGTTTACGAAACAAGCGAACAACAAGAACTTAACCGCCGTGTCGCGGAAGAAAGAAAAGAACTTATCAATACCGCTTTCAGCGATTTTGGTGTCGGTGCACAAGTCGAAGACTACACCGTTGGTCCATCCGTTACTCGCTTTAACATTAAATACAATCACAACGTCTCATCTCGTAGTGTCGCTAATATGGTCGGCGATATTCAAATTCGTCTATCAGGCGTTAATGCCCGTTTTGAAAGCATCGTTGAAGGTCAAGCCACTTCTGGCTTAGAAATTCCTAACGCTTCTGTTACTACGGTTTCGTTTAAAGATGTCTACGAAGCCTTACCAGATGTGAAGAAACATCCTTTAGCGGTTGCCTTTGGCAAAAACATCAAAGGTGATGTTATTTACGCTGACTTTGACGAATTCCCACATGCTCTTGTTGCTGGTACTACTGGTTCTGGTAAATCCATCTTTATTAATTCCATTATCGTTTCCTTAATCATGCGTAATTCACCAGATGATTTGAAGATGGTTTTAGTGGATCCAAAGAAAGTGGAAATGTCCCGTTATAAAGATATGCCTCACCTTCTTTGCCCAATCATTACTGAAGCCCAAGAAGCTAAGGCTTTGATGGTCAAATTATGTGAAGAAATGGAAAACCGCTACGCTTTATTCTCACAAAACGGTTGCACTAACATTAAAGAATTTAATGAAGATGCTCCTGGCTTAGGCTTAGATAAACTTCCATATATTATGGTCTTCTTTGATGAATACGCTGATATGGTTGACCAATGTAAAGAGATTTCTATGCCAGTCGTCTCTCTTGCTCAAAAAGCTAGAGCGTGCGGCATTCATATGTGTATTGCTACACAACGTCCATCTACAAACGTTGTCACAGGCGTTATTAAGGCCAACTTACCAACTCACGTCGCTTTAATGATGGCTAGCGCTGTTGATAGTGTCACCATCATCGGTGAAGGCGGTGCGGAAAAACTCATTGGTAAAGGCGATATGCTCGTGCAATCCCCACTCGTTTCACGCGTTGGTGTCGTGCGTTTACAAGGCTGCTTTATCCATCGTCAAGAAATCTCCCGTGTCATCGGTTATTTAAAAGAACATTATCCAACTCATTACGATGAAAAATATCTCAATTTAGCGCAAGAAGCTGAACAAGCTGCTAATGAATATGCTCAAACTACAGAATTCAAAGAAGCGGCAGGAAACAGCGAAGAAGAACGCTATCAAGCCATCAAAGAGTGGGTTTTAACACAAGAATTCATGTCCATCTCTCGCATTCAAAGAGAATGCGCTGTGGGCTTTAATAGAGCCGGAAGATTCTTCCTCCGTTTGCAAGCCGAAGGTATTGTCGGTAATGAAACCGAAGGTAATAAAGGCTGTAGAGTTAACGGAGACCGTATTTCCACAACTAGCAATGATGTCGTCACAAGTGACGAACAAACATCTTTCAGGAGCGATGATTAATGAAAACATATATTAGAGCCAAGCTCGTTAGCTGGCGTAGAATTAATGTCATTGTCTTTACTGATCTTCCTCGTCCAGAATCTTTTAGAGTACTCGTTTATAAAAACGATAAAGTCGTTAAAAATGTCACTATTTCTAAGTTGACTTCGATTAACATCGTTTATTTCTTTGACATCAATCTCGATGAAGATTATGAACTCGGTGCCTCATATCGCTTATTAATCGGCACTCTTCCATTTGCGACAATTGATACAAGTGGTGTTGTTGACTTTGCTGACTTTGATGATCGCTTTTATTATGATGGGGATGATTTAGGCGCTATATATACTAAACAGGATACTAATTTTGCCGTTTGGGCACCTTTAGCGGAGTTTGTGGATGTCAAATTATTTTTACCAAATGGCGAAATTAAAATCTTACCAATGAACCGCTCCGATAAGGGCGTATATCGCTTAAATGTCAAAGGCAATCTCTTAAACTACAAATATCATTATATTGTTAACAACAATGGTGTCGTCGCTGAGATTAATGACCCTTACGCTAAAGGGACAAGCTTAAATAGTGAACATAGCGTCGTTATCGATTATGATCAATTATTAAAAATCAAGCGAATTAAACCAAAAACCCCATTTAAGAATTACGTTGATGCTTCCATTTATGAAACGCATATTAGAGACATTAATGAAGGCAATAATAATAACATTGTCAATAAGGGCAAATACCTTGGCTTTGTTGAAGAAAATAGAAAGACTGTTGGGGGCCATCCAGCGGGCTTAGATTATTTAAAATATCTTGGCATTAGCCATGTGCAAATCCAACCAATTTTAGACTTTGATTCACCTGATGATAAAGACACTAAAAAGTGGTATAACTGGGGGTATGACCCAATCTCATTCTTCGCTATAGAAGGTAGTTTTTCTATCAAGCCAGAAGAAGCGATGTCCCGCTTATTTGAATTTAGAGAAATGGTGGATAAATTACACCAAAACGACATCCGTGTCGTTATTGATGTGGTTTATAACCACATTTATGAATATGAAAACAGTGTTTTAGAAAAACTCGTTCCACATTATTATTTTAGAAAAAGAAGAAACGGTTTGCTTTCCGCTGCCTCTGGATGCGGCAATGATATCGCTAGCGAAAAGAAGATGGCCAGAAAGATGATTGTCGATAGTGTCAGATATCTTTTCTCACACTTCGATATCGATGGTCTACGTTTCGATTTAATGGGCTTACTTGATATTGAAACTGTTAAGGAAGCCTATAACGCTGCTAAAAGCTATAAAGAAGACCTCATATTCTATGGGGAAGGCTGGAACATGGGTGATGAATTACCACCTGAAAAAAGAGCGAATAAAGATAACTACGCTAAACAATTAGAGTTCGCTTTCTTTAACGATACATATCGCGATATTGTTAAGGGCCCAAGTTCTCCATTTAATTTAAACGAAAAAGGCTATATATGCGGTAATACCTCATATCAATTTGGCCTTGATTATTCATTCCATGCTGGCGTTTTAAACCTATCCTACAAACCGATGTTTGCAACCGCCAACCAAAGCATTAATTATTTAGAATGTCACGATAACAATACTCTCTTTGATAAATTACTAGTTTCTAACGCAAAAGAAGAAGAGAAAACTCTTCTTGACAGAGTAATGCTCGCTAATAGCATTCTCCTCCTCTCATATGGCGTCCCTTTCATTCACATGGGACAAGAAATTGGCTTATCTAAAGATGGACTAGATAACACTTATAAGACATTAAGCGTTAACAATATGGATTATCGCTTAGTGGATGAACGATTTGACATGGTTAATCGTTTCCGTTTTTTAAATTCCTTAAGGAAGAAACTAAGTTATTTAAGAGAGTTTGAAAGTGAGAAGATGAAAGATTTCTTTGAGATTTCTCACTGGGACAATGGTGTTTATGTTTTAGTAGCGAAAAACAAAAATGTCTATTGCCAAGAAAAAGAATTCGTTATTATGTTCAATCCAACTAATCAAGACATCTCTTTTGAATTAGATGACTATTATTCAGTGATTGAAGGAACAAATAACGAACAAACTATTAGTATTAAAAACGGTTTTCTTCCTGGATGCAAAATGATGATGTTATTTAAAAAATAACACATAGGAGGAAACATGATTAGCACAATTACCATTTTGGGTCAAGCAAGTGACCCGATTGAAGGGTACGAAAAATTTCGTTATGTAGATATCGAATCGCGCGAACCCTTTAATGAAGACTCATTTTATAGTAAAATTCCAGTGATGTACTGGGATAGAAGCGCGCACAATCCCCTCATGAAGATTCCTAATGGCCATTTCGTAGTGATCTTTGGCAGATTAGAATCTCATCCAGAGTTAGGGCTTTACGTTTTAGCGGAACAAATCCGTCATTTCCCATCGAATCTTAAGATTCATCAACAAAAAGAAGAAAAGAATTAATATGTTTCATTACACAAAAGCAGTCTTACGTTATGGAATCCCCCTCTTAGCGACTTACTTTTTTAAGTTAAAAAGATGGGCTAAACATTTAGATAGATATCCTCGCGAGCAGCGTTTTGTCAAAGTGAGAAAGATCGTTGGTAACATCTCTCGCGCTTTGCAAGTTGATATCACTGTTTTTGGTTTGGAAAACTTGCCAACAGACACTAATTTCTGCATGGTTAGTAACCATATGTCTGCTTTTGATCCAATTCCGTTTATGATGAACTATCATAAGCCAATGACTTTCGTTGGAAAAAAAGAGCTTTTAAAAGCCCCATTTATTCCTAAAGCGATGGAAGTAGTTGAAGGCGTCTTTATTGACCGCGATAATCTCCGTCAATCGCTTAAAGTCATGCTACAAGTGGAAGACGATTTGAAAAAAGGCGAGAAAAGCTGGATGATTTTCCCTGAGGGAACAAGAATCAGAGATAAACTCTTACCAGTCCAAGAGTTCCATCATGGCACTTTTAGACCGGCGATGAAAGCAGGTGTACCAATCGTGCCTGCCGCTACTTATGGAACTTTCCGCGTCTTAAAAAAGAAACCACAGTTTAAAACATATCCGGTTTATATTTCATTTTTAAAGCCAATTTTTCCTAGTGACTATGCGGGTAAAAATACCGCTGATATCGCTTCAATGGCGCAAAAAATGGTGCAAAGAGAAATAACCTATCATCTTAGACCACTTGATCATAAGACGATGAATGAAAGAAAAGAAAAACATTATCGTTTTAACGGATTATATTAAAACGTATATTTTCTTCTTAAACCTTTTGGTAGACGGTTTTTAATGATACGTCCATCGCTTTTAGCGATGTCAACATTAATTCCCTGATACTTCAGTAAAACATATCCTTTATCAAATGTTTCATTAATTGTCTCACCTTGATAATACTTAATAAGGTAAGAGAAAGAGATTTCTTTAACCTTCATAAAATTATCAACAAAACTAGCGTAGTGATGGTCATATTTAATTTCTTTATTAAATAATTCACCAACCTTCACGCCATAACGGATGACATTTAAATATTTGGTATTGATTCTTTTACTGATGCAAAAAAGATAATCCCCATATTTTTCGATATTTGGATAAGGGATATCGTAATTATTTTTGTTATTGTCTTCTTCGTAATGGTGAACAACGTCATTACCTGGTTTAGAGATTAAGCAAACATAATGACCTTCTCCAGGGAAAAGTGATGGTAATAGATGAATACCTTTTTCATTCTTTTTATAAAATAAAGGATGATCTTCAATTCGAACGATAGAAGCGTCGCTATTTGATAATAGATAATCGATGACTTCTTCATCTTCTTCATAAGAAAATGAGCAAGTGGAATAAACCATCATGCCACCTGGCTTAAGCATTTTATAACTCATTAAAATGAGTTCTTTTTGGATTTCTGCGTATTTTAAAACCTTTTGATAAGACCAATCTAAAGCCATCTTATCTTCTTTTCTAAACATCCCGCTTCCAGAACAAGGAGCATCCAGAATGATTTTATCGAAATAATTAAGATACTTTTGATAAATCAAAGAAAAATCGTTATTAGTAATTAAGATATTACCTCTTCCTAGTCTTTCCGCGTTTTCACTAATCGCAAACGCTCTTGATTTAGAGATGTCATTACTAACAATTAGACCTTTGTTATTCATTAATAATGATGCCTGCATGCTCTTCCCACCTGGAGCGGCGCATAAATCAAGCACTAAGTCATCTTCTTTTGGATTTAATAAATAAGCAGGAATCATCGCACTAGGTTCTTGAAGATAAAAACATCCTAAAGCGTGATAGATACTCTTCCCTAAATCGTATTCATTTTTATCGTATAAA
>JAEEGL013729865.1_pt1 | contig 10917 bp, 8 predicted proteins | sample 9134231 | NCBI WGS metagenome assembly JAEEGL01 (sample SAMN16246548, study PRJNA631951) | gut metagenome | biome: gut microbiome; feature: rumen; material: fiber-attached | host: Bos | place: Iran: Karaj | collected 2018-10
GCCCTCAAGTTTGCCCCTCAAATTCGCCCCTCAACTCTGCCCCTCAAATTTAACCCTCACGATCACTCACTCTAAAAGGGCCTATCCCTCACGATAGACCCTCAAAAACTTTGGCAAACCCTCAAAAACTTTGATTATCCTTTCTTTTACACATATTATGGATCTGTTTATCTTTAATTTTTTAAAGATCCGATATTTTGCTACAATATCCCCATCTCCCGCAGCTGTCCTATCGTATCTTCCGCACTCACATGAAGGATCCCTGTACCGCCAAATTCCCTCCAGGATGCGATATTTCCCGGGTGATCGTCGATCAGTACCTCGTCTTTTCCTTTACAAAACTCTTTTTTCTGTTCCCGGTATACGATATTCACCACCAGGTCTTTGGATAATAAGCGGTGCGCCCAGGCGGTCTTATCTTCACCTGCGGTTAAAATCCCGCGCTTCGGTTTGGGTATTCCGGTCAGGATCTCACAACGATCCCCGTATTTTTCATAAAGCTTCTTAAACATTTCCAATGCGCCGGGCATCGGTTCCAGCTTATCATAAAAATGCTCTACTTCCCGGATATGCTCCCACATCCGGTTATCCTCTTCCTCAGATCTCTCTCCATACTGCTCCTGAGGCTTAAACCCGCAGAGTTCCAGAACGCCCCTGTCAAAATCTGCCAGCACACCATCCATATCAAAATATATTTTCCCGATCATAGTTACCTCTCTACTTAAAATTTCCAGAAGATTCTTCAGATAGATTTTATTTGTTTCATAATCATTTTTAAAATCCGTATACGAACCTATGATCTGCATAGGTTCTACTCCCAGATTTATGACTCCGTTCTCATTCACAAATTTATTAAGGGCGGTTGCTTGAATAAAGTTTTCAAAGCCATCTTTCTCCTCTCCAAAGCATTTCAGAAACTCACGATCTTCCTCTTCTTTCACAATCCTTGACTTCCCTGTAAAATAAAACTCTCTGATAGCAAAAAGTGTAAAGTCAATTCGGTCCCGAAAACATCTGTACCGGTTCACATTAATACTGTTATTGTGGCGCGGCCACAAAAGAATCTGCTTCCTAACACACTTGTAAGCATCAGTCAATTCTTCCTTTGACAGATACTTCTGCAAATACTTGATTCCGCAAATTCCATCCGGTCCCAAACGAAAGCTTTTCTGATCATTAACAAAAATCTGTTTAATTACAGGATCGGGATCTTTATAATTACTAAATTTATTTTTTATATTATTCGAAACTATTTTATCATATTTTTCCTGATTACTTTGATCAAGCTCTACTATCATATATTTCCCCCATCCTGGCTATTTCTTCCCGGATCTTTGCCCTTATCTCCTCATCCATGATCTCCACGGAATTCCCATACTGCATCGCCCAATGCACGATCATAAACGGAGAAGTACGTACTTTTACGATATCATATCCTTCTTCACAGGTCTCGTCTGTTTTCTCATAATAGTCCCCGAACCAGTCATGTATGATGGTGTAATCCGTATTCTTTATCTTTATCCGGATATCCTGCGGTTCATCATAGGCCATATTAAGATGCTCCGCCATGTATTTTTCGGGATTCCAGGCTGCATTTGAAATAGGAATTCCTTCAAATGATGTTACTTCTATCGGAATGATCTTTCCTTCTTCATCCTGTATTATCTCTACCTCGCTCATCAGATCAACGCGGTAGTGCTTCGCCTGCCCGTCGCCCGCCATAAAACCGATACAATAATAATTATCATGATAGACAACAAGATGGTAGGGACTAAGTGTATGCCAATATTCTGTCTTAGGTATCATAACATGATCCGCAGTATAACGGATAAATTTAAACCGGATCTGTCCCATGTTATTGACTGCATCCTGTATTATCTTAAGATTTTCCGAAAGCCTGCCTCTGTCTTCCTGTCCCACACCGGCAATCCGTCTGTGAATAGCTTTGGAATTAAACCTGATCTCCTCCCCGTCCCAGAACGGAGACCTGTAATACATACTTGCCGTCCCAACAAGCTTCTTTATCAAATTGTTTTTTTCATCATATGAAAACAGATCAGAAAAACTGATCAATTGGAGCAGTTTATTAAGCTCATCATTATTAAAAGTATGCACATAGGAAAAGTTTGTGATACTGGCTGCTTTCTTACCCTTTTCACCGTTTATTCTGTTTCTCAGACGATTTTCTTTATATCCTTCATATTTGATCTTGTACTCACCTTCATTTTTTCCGGTGTACTCCAGCGGATCCATTTCAAGAAGGATACTTTCCAACGCACTTGTATAAGTATTGGGAGCTTCACGGCGTATGTTTCCATATTGGGCTATTCGATACGTCCTTAAAAGCTCTTTCAGTTCCTCTATGGTAATTGAATGCTTCTCATCTGTAGTGAGCCTCAAAACCTTAAGTATCTGCAGCACCAGTCTCTGACTGTCAAATCTCTCTTTTTCCAGTCCGTCAGTGATCTTATTTAATTCTTCACGCTTTTCTTCGGAAATCGCACTCTTTTTATCCTCTAGTATTCTCATGATTTCCAATATTCCGATTGCCCGTTCCACATCATTATTATCAGAACGTGCGGCATCTTCATTTACAAAATCATCAACAGCTTTCGGATCAGCAATTTCCGGGCATTCATCCAGTGATACTCCCGATTTACTATGCGTCCCTGCCTTCTTATTATACTGTTTCGGTTTGCCGGTAATTCCCAAAGGATTCAAAAGCAGTTCCAGCTCATCCTTTATGTCTTCATCAATACACTTTGTTGCATAGGTCAGAAATTTATCCTTCCCGGGAATAAAATTCCGGATAGCAGATACAAATCCGTGCCAGCCGGCCATATACAGATCCTCTTCAAGATCTTTGCGGTGCTCAACCGGCATAATAATTTCTTTAAGGCTGTTCCATGCCCGATCATGTACATATAATTCAAAATTCTTACAGAGTGCTTCCCACGCATTATTATCACCATTTTTTGCTTTTTTGATCAGATCACGTACTTCATCTTCGGATAAATACTTGTCCATTACCGTCCTCCTGACTATCTGTAATTTCCCTGTTGGTCCAAACTACTCGACTGTCACGTTTATGGTTATAGTCTTGCCGTTAACTTTGGCCGTCAGTTTTGCTTTCCCGGGTCTGGCTCCCCAAATGACCATGTTTTCATCAGCAAAAGCTATATCCGCCTTGCTGGACTTGAATATCACATCACGCTCCATGTCTTCAAACTCAATATTTGCAGCTTCCCCCTGGGAAAGCTTCACATTGTACTTGTTCTTTCCGGAAGATACTATCACGGAGGATACTATGGCCGGATTTTCCACATAAACATCAATATAATATGTTTGCCCTTCATATTCGGTAGATATGGTCGCATCTCCGGGTGCAACAGCCGTGATCTTTTTGCCGCTTACGCTTACCACACTCTCATCCTCAGACACCCACACAACATCCTTAACTCCCTTTATGCTTATGGTTTTTGTGGTGTCTACCGTCATATGAAGAGTTCTCTCTTTTGCCGCAGTACTTTCCTTTACTCTTACCTTGCAGTTATATGCCTTACCGTTAATATACGCCGTTATCGTTGCACTTCCTTTAGCTACAGCCGTTACTTTTCCTTCGTCAGAAACAAGCGCAATATCCGGGTTGCTGCTGGACCATACTATCGGAAGATTCCCGGCATCATAATTGATATCAGCCTCCCGGCTTGCACCGGCCTCGAGTGCTGTGCTGCTCTTTCCCATCGCAGGATTACTTATATAAACATTAATTGTTCTTTTCCCCTTAATAAGCTGTACAGGCGCATCTGTTACCTTTTTGGCAGTTACCTGGTTTTTTCTGCTTACAGTAAGATATTTTTTGTTGCTGCTGCTCCAGCCGGATTCGTTAAGCGTAAACTTCTGGCCTTTAACAAGATGGATCTCTTTTGTTGCATCATCTACCACAACCGTAGGATTTAAACCGGACTCGGGCAGCTCTTCACCGGAAACAGACACCTTACATTCCGCTTTTATCCCGTCAATTGTCACAGTAACAACCGCATTGCCTTCACTGAGTGCCGTTACCATACCATCTTCAGAAACCTTTGCCACTTCCGGAGCCGATGAAGTCCATGTAAGCCCCGTATATACTGCATCTTCCGGCTCAACTGTTGCCGTAAGCTGTTTATTGTTTCCCACTTTCATGTTAAGAGCGCTTTGGTCCAATACTATCGCGCTTACCGGAACAGGCTGCTTTTCCTTCACCGTTACAGTGAATGTATCCGTCATCCCCAGATATGAGACTTTGACGGTCTGGATTCCGGTTTTATCCTTATTGTAACCGCTGATCATGTCTTTAGTCAGTGAAACTGTTTCAGTGGATTCGTCAGTGTAATAAACCGTTACTTTACCGCCGTCAAGCTTCAGCTCCTCGCCCTGCTCATACTCAGTTTTTGCAGGCGGCGTAACAACTATATGATCCGGCTCCACGACTACTGTTCCTTCGATAACCGTAATCTTACACTCGGCCGTAAGCTCCTCAAATGTTGCTGTTATTACAGTATTCCCTTCACTGAGTGCCGTTACCAGGCCTTCCTCTGAAACCTTAGCCACAGAAGATTTGGATGATGTCCATTCGGGTACTACTGCCAGTATCTCATCAGATTCTATCGTAACATTAAGTTGCAGGGTTTCTCCGACTTCCAGAGTTGCGGATTCCTTGTCTATTATAAGCTTGTTCCCGGAAACGGGATCTTCACCGGTCTTTTTAATTGTAAAGGTTAAACTCTTCACGCCGGTATAGTTACCTTTACCCGTAATCTTTACTGTAGCTGTGCCCGGCTCCAGATTATCGATATATTCTATCGTATAATCCGTTCCGTACTTAAGTGTCTTATTACCGTCCTTTACGATCACATCGGGGGTAATGGGATTACCGGTATATTCCTGTTCGGATTCCAGGTAAAAAGCAAGCTCCGTAATATCCTTAGGCAGAATGTTGAATGTCCCGGAGATCATTCCGCAGTAATTTCCTTTTCCGGATATGTTTATCATGGCCAGACCTGCATTGATATTATCCTGGTAACTGACGGAATAATCTGTTCCCGCCTCAAGAACTGTATCTCCATCCTTCACGGTAACTGCAGGTTCGATCTCTTCACCCGTATAATACTGATCTTCAACATCCCCTATAGTACAACCGGAAATATCAACGGTATCCGACGAACCATCGGGATCATACGCATAAAGATATATGGTGTTGCTGCTGTCGCCGTATTTATTCCCGGCCCAGCATACTTTTCCGTTAGCATATACAGGCATTTCACAGGGATTAAGTCTTGCCGTATCGGAAAGCTGAGCAGCATTCTGCACAACATTTCCGGATGCATCAAGGATCATATAATATACGCCCTTATAAGTGCTGCCCGCAGTGTATTCATAAAGGATAATGATCTTATCATCTGCAGTAGCAGCTATCTGGACATTTTCGATCTTTTCATTGCTGCCCAGGGAAGTCAGCCATTTCACACCGTAATCCGTAACATTCTCATCACCGTTATGTCCTGCTATACCGCTGCGTACTCCGCTTGTTACATAGCCTTCGGCCGTGCCCAGATTTTTAGAAGGGATGAATATCTGGATAAAGATATCTTCGTTTTCGTTCGCCGCATCCGAATTAAGGGACCTGACCGACGAGGAAGCAAAGGCGATATTACCGTTTGACAATGCCGCCATGCCACCCATATGGGCAAAATTATTGTTTACAACAGTCATGTCATACTCGTCATATGCGCCTTTCTTTACCCAGAAATCAAATATCATACTTTCTTTTGATGAAGAGTATTTATTTCCCGACATATTCAGAATATATGTAACAAAGCCTCTGTCATAGCAGTCTCCCTCACTCATAAACACAAAGCCGTCATTAACCGCAATGGTTCTCTGGGCAAAGGAATGTGATTGATAGAAATTTCCCGGAGATACTTTCTCCATAGTATCTATATTGACAGCAAATACAGAATTGCTCTGATGTCCGCTGTACATTTCACGCGCATAATTTACTGCCAGAACTTTTCCCGAAATGGCAGCATCACAACATCCCGCATCAAAAGGGATCTTGGTATAAAAGGTCGTTTTATACCAGGATCCAAGGCTTGAGCTTCCGTTATCACCCGTAGTAGCAATATGAGCTCCGCTGCTGCTGTACTTTGATATGAATACAGTTTCGACATTTGTATCATCGCCGCTGTTTTCTTCACCTGTAACCAGATAGAAATTCCCATCCTTATCGCAAAGAGCTGTACCGAAGGTTGGATGCTGCTTGGTCAGCACTACCGACCCGGTAACTTCAAGTGAAGCCGAAGTCTTATATATGGTAACAGTGCTTGTATCATCCACGGCAATATACATATTACCGTCCGCCCCCTCAAACTGGGCAACATTGGTAACGCCATCCCAGTTTTTATAGGATCCTGACGCTTTGATCTTTGTTGTAAGACCGCTGTCTTTGCTTAACAGCGTCGCCGATCCGGCAAACACCGGCAAACAGGGGCCAAACATGTTCGTGAGCAGGATCAGCACCATAATAATACAGTTAAATGATTTTATTCTACTTTTCATAAGTACCGGTACCTCCGTTTCTTTTCTGTCGTGATACATTCCCGGTTTTAGAGGAATAATTTGCTTATAATTATACAAAACGCCGTTACTTGTTTCAAGCATCCCATTGTTGCAGTGGGGAATGATTCTATGATCTGTTCACACGAATAGAAAAGCTCTTCACACGATAAAAGTCCTATGTGTAACGATGTCAGGGTATACTCTGTTCATCAATTGGGGGATTTTTCCTGATAAGGATTACTGCATACATTTAAGGAGCATAACATGTCAGAGCAGGTAATAAAAGAAAAAACACGAATAAACAGACTTTTGAAATATCTGGATATCCTCCTTTTCTGGAATTTTATCTGGTTTTCTTCTGACAGATATTCAGACACACGCATCGTTTCAAATGAGTTTCTGATCGCCGGGATAATCATCGCTATATATCTGTATATAGAACACAACAGGAACCAACAGCCGGAAGATAAACGGGATTTTAAAGTCATATCAGCCAAATTGTTCAAGATTTCAAAACATGCATTAATATGTTCTGTATTATTTATGATAACCCAAATTCCGTATTTCGCTCAAAACTTTACTATCACGAGTTATGTGGCATCAATGAATCAGATGCTGCTCCTGGCTGCTACAATATACTACTTTATGTTTTTTGGAGCATTCATTGCCTTTATATGCGGCATTATAGGTTTGATCATGTTTTTGAATACTATCGTAAACAAAGAATACAAAGCGCTGCGGGCAACTGTTGCCCGCAGCTGCATAATGAATATCATATCATGTCTGATCACCTTTATCGGTTCTTCATTATTATAATGAAGGTATAACAGATTACAGCTTACGGCATTTTATCTCATCATAAGACAGTTCCTTATCACCGAATACGAAATGCGTCCATCTCCTCTTCATACTGAATCTGTTATCTCCGATGGGATAGAGTTTTGACGTGAAGCCTCTCCCATCCTCATCAACGCCTTGGGCGAACAGATCACCGTCTTTGAGGAACACTTCTTCCATGATAAGCTCCGCCTCCTCCGGATGATCATACTTTCCGCAGAAAGCCTCCCACCCGGACCTGTCGGGATCTTTAAGGCTTTCATCTTCGATAGCAGTTACATTTCCCGGCTCCTTATCCATCGCTATGGCACGCATGCCGTTCCAGAAAGCAGCATCTGAACGTACATCCTCTGCCTCACGGCAGCCCATAAAGATAAGTACCCTGTCTGCGTCAACAAAACGCTCATACCAGGTATTAAGGCCCGGCATACCGCCGCCGTGCTTGACTATCAATCCGAACTCGGGATCGTTTTTGATATCCCAGCCAAAACCGTATCCATCCCTGTCTTCATCCGCTCCTGATATGCTTCCGTCATTAAGCTTGATCGTACTGTACATCAGCTTCTGTTCTTCAAGAGTCAGCACTTTTTCTTCCCTTAATGCCCTGTCCCATATGAACATATCAAAAATATCGGTATATACATAATCATCGCCGTTAAGGCCATCGAATGCGATCACATCCCTGTCAGCCGATTCTGCCACCGGAATATGTCCGCCATCCTTAACTACCATATTACGGGCAGTATTATCATGTGGGATACCTTCAGTCCAGATATGATATACACCGGTATGATACATTCCTGCAGGTTCAAATACATTCTTTTTCAAGTACTCTTCAAACGGGACACCGGCTGCCTTTGCTATTATCTCTGCCAGCAGATTATATCCGCCATTGGTATACTCAAAGGCTTCACCCGGAGCAAAATGTGCCTGTTCTCCGCTTTCAGTAAGAAAGCTTATAACTGCATCGCTGCCCGGCACTTTCTTCTCTTCCTTCCATTTCCGAACGATCCGGTTATCTTCATCATAGGTTTCCGGAATACCTCCTGTATGCGTAAGAAGATGCCTTATAGTTACTCCGGGATAAGGGATCTGCGGATAATACTTTGAAACCTCATCTTCCAGACTTAAAAGCCCTTCCCTAACAAGAAGCATTACAGCCGCCGCGGTAAACTGCTTGGTGATCGATGCAAGCTGAAATACACTGTCTTCCCTCATCGGCAGTTTGTCTTCAGTGTCACGGAAACCGACGGCTCCCTTGCTGATTATCTTTCCTTTTTCGGCATACAGCCAGGTCCCGTTGAACGCTCTTTTTTCAAAAGCCTCATGCACCAGTTTTTCCATCATAGTTCTCTTATCCATAAACTCCTCCCCTGTGTTGTTTTCTTCAATCCTCTGATCAGGAATATAATACATGCACCAATCGCAGCACCAAACGTATTCAGGATCAGATCATCAACATCTGTATGTCTTCCCAGGCAAAACAATTGCGTCACTTCAATAAACAGAGCAAATCCGCCAGCGGCTAATACTGTTTTTTTAATCGAATCAAGTTTGTTAAAACAAACAGGCCATACGATTCCGACAGGTATAAACATGATGATATTTCCGATAATATTCATCATCCAGCCATCATACCTGTCTACTAAGAAGTAAAATGGAATAATACTGATCATATCATGAATATCTTCATCAAAGCCCACCTTTAATGTTTGTATTTTCCCATTCTCAAGATGAAATCCGAAATAAACGAATCTGAAAATAACAACAATGCACACATAAACCAAAAGCATTTGAATTTCCCGCTTTATCGAAAAAACCTTTGTATTTACTCCCACAGCAAACCGGGTAATAATCCAAATTATTGTCGTAAAAAGAAATATCTGAAAATACGTAATTTCAATCATTATCTATATATTCCCTGCTATCCCTTTTAATAATAGTAATTACTTCTTCTAACATCGTTTAAACAGAACAGATACGTCATCTTTACTCAAACCGCATTTCCCATAAAAAACTTCATTAGGTTCTATAGACATTAACTGCACTACGGAAATCCCTTTTTTCTTTAATATATATTCAAGTTCTTTTAGCAAATTTCTGCCTATACCATGTTTTTTATATTGAGGAACAACAAAGATTTCCGACACGTAAAAGAAATCCTCGTCCGCATATGGATCTACATACCCAAGAAGCCCGCCTATTATTGTACCTTCCTCTTCTGCGGCCAATCCAATGGATTGATAATTACCCAATATAGCTTGTACTCTTCGAACAGCCCGCTCTGAACTCCACTTTTCATTCCACGGTTCTTCTGAATATGCTTCAGACATCGCCCTTGCCAATCCCTCTATATCAGCTTCGTTATAAACCCTATATTGCATTTTAATTATTCTCCTTATCCGATTAATGCATTATCCTGTATGTTAAAGTGTGTGATAGTGAAGAAACGCTATTCCCTCCCCGGGGACCGCTAAACTGAACGTTATAACTTTTTCTCCATCAGATCAAATTTACCTTTTCGCCAATCCGCATATCCTCTGGATTCGTATCCGTTATGCAGATACAGCCTTTGTGCAAATGGATTCTTTGTAAATGTGTCTAATCTGACAGATTGATATCCCATTCCTTTGATCCGTTCTTCAACATGAAGTAAAACCGTCTTTCCTATACCTTTATTCTGGAAAAACGGAGAAACACAAAACCTGTGTAATATTCTCCATATGGCAGGATCATTCCATAATCCTGCCATCTATCAACGATATCATTCTCCTGATCCATCCTCCCGGCGGATCCATCTCACACGCGATCATCATTGTATCATCCTCTATACCTTCACAGATCACGCCATCTACCGCCAGATCATCACTTTCCCATAGCTGTTCAAGATCACAACTGAAGGCCACTACGTTTTCACAGCCAAGCACATACAATACATCTTTATCGATTTCAAAATACCCGAAATATCCTTTAATCTTTATATTCCTGACGCTAAGATCACTAAGGCTGATAGCATATATCCCTTCATAGTAATTTCCTATGATCACGTAATCATTGAAAACAATTGCATCCGTAAAACAACTATATGCATTTATTTCTACAAGCGCAACAGGATCATTATCGCTGTATATACAGTATATTTTTCCGATCCCCAATACAATTCTCTTAATATTTTCAATACTACTTTCTTTCGGATCATCTATATGATACTTCATGCGTTTTTTCACCACCCCTGCGTTTCCATGGAATACATCTATTGACCTTTTTTCATCTTCCGCTTCCTGATTTCATTTCTCATCATAAGATTATATCACATATCCGTTTCCCAGCCCAACCTAGTAAACGTTTCTAAATAACTGGACTGTATATTCTTTTTGTAGTATAATGTTTCTATCGAACCGAAAGGAGCATTTACTATGGGCAAGAAAGCTACATCCATTACATTAAGTTCTGAAGACCGTGCTTTTCTGGAGGAGCAAA
>JAEEGL013858457.1_pt1 | contig 10917 bp, 10 predicted proteins | sample 9134231 | NCBI WGS metagenome assembly JAEEGL01 (sample SAMN16246548, study PRJNA631951) | gut metagenome | biome: gut microbiome; feature: rumen; material: fiber-attached | host: Bos | place: Iran: Karaj | collected 2018-10
AGGATGGTCTGCGCTTTGATGCCGGCACCGAGAGCCTGCTCCGTAAGGGACAGTACCTGTTTGCGCCTGCCCTTGACCAGAGCGTCGCTGATTGCGCTCAGCAGTTCCGTGTTCTGCTGTTCTGCACCGGCGTTTCCGGTCTTTCCGGCCGTCCGGGCACTCCGATTCCTGTGGGGAACGGATGCGGTGAAGAATTTCGGCATGTGCAGTACAGCATTGTACAGATCAATCTCTTCATTGATGATCGGATCTACATGCGGACACACCGTACCGGCCAGTCCGTAGGTGATGCAGGGGATGTAGTGCCCGCCGGGGCAGTTCTCTGCAAGCACCTGTCTGACATAGGTGCGGATTTCTTCTTCGGAAGCGTCCGGACGGTCGATGGCTGCACCGATGCCGCCCATCAGGACCATTCTGCCCTGCAGTTTCTCCTGCAGCGAAGGAATATCATTCTCCGGAAGAGCACCCTGCCATACCTGGATCCCGATCTCCGCCATATCTTCAACAATCGGTACGAGATAGGAGTCCGCGTGGTGGACCGTGATGATTCCGCGATCGCGGATATAGCCGTAGAAGCGGCGGTAAGGCTCCTTGAAGAATTCACGCCACATATCGGGCTTCATGAACAGGGCATCCTTGGTCCCCCAGTCATCGTGGGTAAAGATGACTTCCGGGTGCAGACGGTCTATCAGCAGACGGACATAGTTCATCCGGTATTCCGTGATGAAGTCGATCAGTTCATGCAGTTCGTCCGGATACTCATACAGTGCTGTAAGTGTATCTTCAAAGCCCATCAGGAAGTGCAGCTGCTCAAAGATTCCGGTTGCCATGAAGCCGGCAATCAGCTTTTCACCGCCGGCCTTTTCCTTTGCGCCTTCAATGCAGGCTTCCCATCCATCCTGGCAGTTCGCCTCAATATCCGGCGCATGTACATAGTCCCGCCAGTGTTCAATGTCCTTGCATACTTTCAGCTCTTCGGTTGTGACCGGCATCGGTCCCGGTGCATCGGCGGGGAAATTGATGGTTGTGCCCCAGCGGTCCTTGGATACCGATCCCCTGACTCTGCTTCCGCGCAGATAGCCGTTGATAGGATCCGTCAGGACCATATGAAGGGCTTCGTACTGTTTCAGCTGACGCTCGGGCTGTCCGCCCGGTTTCAGCAGTTCGAGAAAGATCTCTTTCGGTGTCATACACTGTTACCTCGCTTCATCAGTATACAGGAGTCAAATGTCAGGCTCTTCGGCCCGTAATAGTACTTCAGGCCGGATGCTTCGCATACGTCCTTGACCAGAAGACCGTAGGCTTCCATGGAGGAGTACCGTTTATCCGGAAAGCGGCAGGGGTGATCCGGACAGGTGCACTTTCTGCACAGTGTGCAGGCACCGGCTGTCAGCGGCAGGCAATTGCCGTGCAGCAGACGGATCTGCCTGGCCAGGGTCAGGAACATGGCCTTGTGCTTCTTTTCGGTTTCCCGGACAGTCTCATAGTCGAATTCATCCTTCATGGACGCTGTTGTCTGCACCAGAATGCCGCAGTCGTACTGCTTGATGCGCTCAGCACACTGCTGTGTCGTCCCGCACCAGGGCGGGCAGCTCCAGTTGTTCCCGTACATCCGGCATTTTCCGCTGATGCACATATCCCGGATATCCTCCCGGACGATCAAAGCGTCCATGTTCAGTTCCGAGAAATGAGAAAAACCGATTTCACGGGCAAGCTGAAGGATATTGTCCATAGAGGTACCTCCCGGGGTCAGGGTTTTTTCCCTTCACTATTTGAAGTATAATTCTATTCAAGATAAAAATATACGTAATAACGATGAAAGAACTGTGTGCAGTCATAGATGGTGCAGAAAAAAAACTGAAAGCCGGGAAAGATGAAACCCTGCTGGATGTTTTCCGCCGGTACGGGATTCCGGTATCGGCACCGTGCGGAGGAAAGGGCACCTGCCGCAAGTGTACGGTCATAGCCGATGGCAAAGAAGTGCTTGCCTGCCGTACACCGGCAGATGAGGTCAGTACGGTTTCTCTGCGGACGGAAGAAAACAGCCGGCTGCTGTCACAGACGGTTCCGGCACGGGATCATACAGCCAGGAAAGGGACAGGAGCCGCAGTGGATCTCGGTACGACTTCCATCGCCGTAAAGGTCTACGATCTGGAGAGCGGCAGGGAGCTGGGAAGTGATGCACGCTGGAATGTACAGCGTGCCTACGGAGCGGATGTCATCAGCCGGATCCAGTATACGCTGGACCATGCAGATGGTCTGCAGCACCTGCAGTCCATCCTTCATGATCAGATCATGGACATGGTCGGTACTGTTTCTCCGGAAGTCCGGGAGATGGTCATTGCGGGCAATACCGTTATGGAGCACATCGCTGCGGGAATCTCTCCCGAACCGATCGCTTCTGCACCATTTATACCTGAAACGCGCTTCCTGGAAGACAGAAACGATACGGTCGGGGGAATCCCGGCATATTACGTACCCTGTGTAGCCGGGTATGTCGGCGGGGATATCGTCGCTGGTCTGCTGAGCATCGGGGAAGCTGCTGGCAATGCCCTGTTCCTGGATATCGGCACCAATGGTGAAATGGTCCTGATCCACGATGGAGGAATGCTTGCCTGCGCTGTTGCCTGCGGTCCGGCGTTTGAAGGCGGCAATATCAGCTGCGGCATGCCGGGCACGGCAGGCGCTGTACAGAAAGCTGTCATGAAGGATACACTGGAACTGGATGTCATCGGCCGTACTGCAGTGAAGGGCATCTGCGGCAGCGGGCTCATCGATCTCATTGCGGTACTGGTGGAGCAGGGTGTCATTGATTCCTTCGGCAGGCTGCTGCCTCCCGAGGAAGCACCCTCCGGCTGGCAGGCGTATCTGGAAGAGGATGAAAACGGCAACGGCCGTTTCCGGATCGACGGGAACGTGTGGCTTACAGCCGGGGATGTACGGCAGGTACAGCTGGCCAAGGCAGCTGTTGCGGCCGGAATCGAGATCCTGCTGGATACAGCCGGGCTGAAGCCGGAAGAGATCGGTACGGTCATTCTTGCCGGTGGATTCGGCTGTTCCCTGGATCCGGCGAGTGCGGAAGCGATCGGCATGTTCCCGGAAGGATTTGCCGCAAGGACAAGGACGGTCGGCGATGCCTCCCTCAGCGGTGCCGCAATGACGCTGCTGAAGGAAGACAGCCGGCAGAAACTGCATGAAATCGTTGATCAATGCCATTATCTGGAACTGTCGGGACACCCGGCATTCAACCGGATCTATACAGAACATATGCTGTTCGGTGAGGAGGAAGAACTATGGAACTGAAACTGCCGCTGCTGCTGGACGCCGCAACCGGAACGGAACTGCAGAAACACGGAATGCCTGCAGGGGTCTGCTCCGAACAATGGACACTGGAACACCCGGAAGCCATCGTAGAGATCCAGAAGGGATACATCGAGGCAGGCAGCCGTGCGGTCTATACACCGACCTTCGGTGCCAACCGGGTGAAGCTGGAAGCCAACCATATCTTCAATAAAACAACGGAATACAACAAAAAGCTCGCGGCACTGGCCAGAGAAGCTGCCGGTGACAAGGCACTGGTTGCCGGAGATATCGCTCCGACAGGACAGTTTCTCTACCCGCTGGGGAATACCACGTTTGAGGAGTTCGTTGAGATCTACACTGAGCAGGCGGCTGCGCTGGAAGAAGCCGGTGTGGACTTCTTTGTCATTGAAACGATGATGACGGTGGCGGAAGCACGGGCAGCGCTGCTGGCGGTGCGCTCCGTCAGTAAAAAACCGGTATTCGTCTCGTTCACCTGCGATGAAAACGGAAGAACACTGACCGGCTGCGATGTGACGGCTGTGCTGGAGATCATGCAGGGAATGGGTGCCGATGCGTTCGGATTGAACTGCTCCGTCGGACCGGATAAAATGGTCACACAGCTGAAGCGGCTGGGGAAAACCGCGAGAGTACCGCTGATTGCCAAGGCCAATGCCGGTATGCCGCAGCTCATCAACGGGAAGACGGTCTATGACTGTCCGCCGGAAGAATACACAGCCTACGTAGAAGAAATGGCAGAAGCGGGTGTCATGATCTTCGGCGGCTGCTGCGGCACAGACGCGTCGCATATCGCTGCGCTGAACGAGAAACTGGCTCATGCTGTGCTGAAGAAGCCGGATCCGGACTATACAGACAGGCTGCCTGCTGCAACGGAGAAGGAAGTATTCTATCTGGATCCTTCCGCACGCTGGCTGAGTGTTCTGCCGTGTACACCGGAGCTGGAGGACACACTGGAGGATGCACTGGCGGATGAGGGTGAACTGGTCGCCATTGCCATCGGCAGTGAAGAGGAGCTGGATACGTTCGCTGACTACCAGTACATGATCACCAAGCCGCTGTGCCTGGTTTGCGAAGACGCAGATGTCCTGGAAAAGGCACTGCGCCTGTACCAGGGAAGAGCGCTGTACGAAGGGAATCTGCCGGAAGAAGCACTGAAACCCCTGAGTGAAAAGTACGGTCTGATCTACTGATGCCCGGGACGGTGGAAACACCGTCCTTTTTGCTATAATGGAAACAGGAAGAAGAGGTATTGATCATGGCAAAGCTTGTGTGCAATTTTTATTCGTACGTTCTTAACAGAGCTGTGGATATCACGGTGGTTCTGCCTTCTGTAACCTGCCCGGAATCACTGGGCATGGCGGACTATCCACCCTCCCACGTGATTCCCGGCAGATTTCCCGTGCTTTATCTGCTGCACGGCTTCGGCAACAACCATGCGCAGTGGACAGGCTATACCAATATCGAGATGTATGCCGAGGAAAGGCGGATCGCGGTAGTGAATCTGTCGACCGAAAACAAGTCCTATGCCAAAGTGGGCGGGGATGATTTTATGAAGTTCGTATCGGAAGAGCTCCCGGAGTTCATTCTGAACTACTTCCCTGTTTCGCCGCTTCCGGAAGATACCTATATCGCAGGTCTGTCCATGGGCGGCTACGGTTCCTACCTGCACGCCTTTACCCATCCGGAGAAGTACTGTGCAGTCGGTGCGTTCTCGGCGGGGATTGACATCAATCCGCAGGCTCTGGTCTACGGACTGATGAACAATGAACAGAAGATCGATCCCGCCTACGATATCCATGCCCTGGCGAAGAAACTGAAGGAAGACGGGAAGACCTTCCCGAAGGTCTACGCATCCTGCGGAGACCAGGACTTCCTGTACGCGGCAGACAAAGCGTACGCTGAGGAACTGAAGGAGCTCGGTGCGGATGTCACCTGGACGGAAACGGCAGGCTACGGCCATGAATGGCGTTTCTGGGATGAACAGGTAGAGAAATTCCTGGACTGGATCCCCCGTACCGATGACTATGCAAAGATGGGGAAGAGATCAGTGTGAGATTCCGGATCCTGACAGACAAAGAGATTGGCGAAGAGCGTTTCCGTGAATTTGTGGAACTGGATCATACCACCTGGCCGGAAGGGGACCCTGCCTATCTCTCTACGGAATACCTGAAATCCCTGTACCCGGATTGCTATGAAGGATTGTTTCTGGCCGTTGATCCGGATACGGACCGGGTTGCCGGATATTTCAACACGGTTTTCACGGATGAAGAGCACTTCCGGAAGTATATGAACGGATCATTTACGGATCTGGCGCCGGCAGCAAAGGCTAAGGGACAGCCGATGATCCTGTACCTGTATGCAGCAAACCTGTATCCGCAGTACAGAGGTACACCCTGCATGAAGGAACTGGGGGCTGCGTTCGCAGCGTGGCTGGATGAGCTGGAAGAGGCCGGATACCGGTTTGATGATGTATGGTGCGAGACAGTGAGCGCAGACGGCGCACGTACAGCGTCGAAGGGATTCGGAATGAAGCCGGTGGATACAGATGAGAACGGATTCGGTCATTGGTACGAGGGTGATGCGCTCCGTTCGTACCGCAGAAAGATGAGGGAACAGGCACTATGAACAACAGGGATGTCCTTGATTATGTGCAGAAAGCCTACAGAGAACTGACGAACAACAGTGTGCATCTCCCGCAGGAGAACGTGGATATTGCCGTTCTGGATGAGCCGTTGATCGGCTTTGCGTCTGCGGATGATCCCATCTATGAGACATGTAAAAGACCGGAAGTAATCGGCCCGGAGTGGATGGCGCCGCGGGAGTGGATGGAGGACGCACATACAGTCATTACGCTGTTCTATCCGCGCGCAGAAGGGATCCGGACCCGTCTGGCAGAGGATCCGGGACCGGTAGTGGAGGCAGCGGAGCTTGGTTTTGCCCAGGCGGAAAAATGCGCCGCAAAGATTACGGCATCCCTGGGCGCCGAACTGGAAAGCCATGGCATCAAGGTCTGCAGTCCGGGACGGGATCCTCGTTCCGACATGAAGACAACCCCGTTCATGAACGGAGAAGAGCAGGACCTGCACTTCTGCCCGACCTGGTCCGACAAGCACGCAGCCTATGCCTGCGGTCTCGGTACATTCGGACTGCACCGGCATATCATTACGGAGAAGGGATGCTGCGGTACGCTCGCTTCCTTTATCACCGATCATGAATTCGATCCCTCGCCCCGTCCCTATACAGGCGTCTATGACAACTGCATCATGTGCGGTGCCTGTGTCCGGCGCTGCCCGGCCGGAGCGATCACGATGGAGCATTCCCGCAATCTGCTGAAATGCATCCAGTACGGCGATGAACTGGAGAAACTGGGCGGCGGGGAATGTGCCCGCTGTATGGCCGGGGTGCCCTGTGAACACAGGAACCCTGCAGCAAAGGAAAAAGCACCGGTCTGATGACCGGTGCTTTTAGACAGACAGATTGATGTGTTCCAGCGCACCGGTCAAAGGCCGGTAAAGCAGAAAGCACAGGATGAAATTTGCGGCACAGTGGACAAGGTCGTAGGGAATGCCGGCAATCCACCAGGCAACAGCTGCCTGCCAGCCGCCCAGAACCAGGGTTGTCAGGGAGCACATGGCTCCGAAGAACAGTCCGTAGAAAGCAGCCAGGATACTCCAGAACAGGACAGTGTCCTGTTTTCTGAACAGCGCGGCGAGCAGTACCAGGATGGGCCAGACATAGAAGTAGGTTGCAGTCCAGATGCTCAGGCCCCACCACAGGGTTTCCAGCAAAGTGAACAGCAGAACGACTGCCATCATCAGCCTGCCGCCGTATTTGCGGGTCAGGACAATCACCAGCAGGGTGATCAGTTCCACATTGGCAATGGCATTCAGAGCAAACTTCGCTGTTTCCAGCAAGGCTGTCAGCAGAGCGATCAGGACCAGACGCCGTATCAGCCGTCCGGTGTCCGTCATGCCGGCTTACCAGGAAGAGATTTCGTAAGCCAGCCGGTATACATCACCGTCCGTGACCGGCTGCTGGTCGGCACCGTACTGACCGTAGTCACCGTTGACGTAGATGGCCCAGTAGGCATTGTCCTCTTCGTAGACTGCCTTCAGTCCGTTGACCGATTCGATGAAGAAGCCGTATTCACCATCGCTGCCGTCAAAGGTAAAATCCGTCCCGGCAGCCAGTTCGTCCATCGCACCTTTGAGGTACTCAGCATCGGTTGCGAGTTCGTAGGATGTGACCTTTTCCTCTTTGTCCACGACTTCGATGGTAATGTGCTTGGCGCCTTCCGCAGTCTTCGGTTTTGTGAACCTGAATACACCGTAGAGTACAGCGGCGCATGCGAGCAGTGCAATGAGCCCGTAAAGCAGTTTGTTTGTTTTCTTCATAATGCCCTCCAGAAGAAAATCCATGGGGAACCATGGACCGTCTGCACTGCAGGAACATACTGAAAACACGTTCCTGGATGAACAGTGATTGCCGGTGCCCGCGGTTCACGTCCGGGTACAGGCAGGTCTTCTGGCTCACGGTACCGTATCTGCGCCTTCTCGGTTACCCAATGGCATACTGCAGAGACATCCGTATACAGCGGCGGACCCGCACAGGATTTTCACCTGTTTCCCTTTTCAGGATGACCGGCAGACAGTGTCTGCTCATCCCACCTGTATCCTTCCTGGATATTCCTACATATCGTAACGCAGAAACGGAACGGAGAAAAGCGGGTATAATGAATATACAGGCGGGACAGACTATGATTGTTGAGATTATTTGTGTCGGCACAGAGCTGCTGCTCGGAAACATTCTGAATACCAATGCGCAGTATCTATCGAAGAAACTGGCGGAAGCGGGAGCGGAAGTGCATTTCCAGACCGTTGTCGGGGACAATCCGGCAAGGATCATGGATGCAGTACGGATTGCGTTCACCAGAGCGGATACGATCATTCTCTCGGGCGGACTGGGGCCGACAAAGGATGATATGACCAAGGAAAAGATTGCGGAATTCTTCGGCAGGAAGCTGGTCCTGGATGAAGCAGCCCTGCGGAATCTGGAAGGCTTCATGAACCGGATGAACAGGGAAACCGTAAAGAAGAACATACGCAAGCAGGCAATGGTTCCGGAGGGCTCCACGGTGCTGTACAACCATCATGGTACGGCACCGGGCATCATCCTGGAAGAGAACGGCAGAAGCTGCATTATGCTGCCGGGACCGCCGAAGGAACTGGAACCGATGTTCGAGGAATACTGCATGGAGTGGATCCGCCGGCGTACGCAGTGTGTACTGGTATCAATGAATATCAAGCTCCGCAGCATGAAGGAAGCACCGGTATCCATTGTAGGTGAAGCTGCGGTGGAGGAAGCACTGGGGGATCTGGTGAACGGTGTAAATCCGACAACCGCTACCTATGCCAAGGAAGACGGCTGCCTGATCCGGGTGACTGCTGAGGCACCGGACCATGAAGAAGCGATGAAGATGATGGCGCCGGTAGTGGAGAGGATCAAGGAGATCTTCGGTGAAGAATACATCAAAGAACTGAAGGAGGATATATGAACCTGTTTCCGAAAGACATGAAAACCCTGCTCAGGGCAGCGCTGGGAGAGATTCCCAGCGACCTGATGATCACGAACGTCAAGGTGGTCAATGTATTTACAGGGGAAATCCTGCCGGCGAATGTATTCATCAAGGATGGATACTTTGCGCACATCCAGTACCGCAGTCCGGAAACGCCGGACGGAGAAGCGGAAACGGTCATGGACGGGGAAGGGCTGTACATGACGCCCGGCTTCCTGGACGCGCACATGCATGTCGAAAGCAGCCTGCTTACACCCAGGAACTTCGCTAAAGCGGTCATTCCCCACGGAACGACAACAGTGCTGACAGACCCGCATGAAGTAGGCAATGTCCTGGGTATACGGGGTGTGAAGTACATGCATGACAGTGCCGAGGACCTGCCGATGCGCCAGCTGATCGATGTCCCTTCCTGCGTCCCTTCCGTACCGGGCATGGAATTCACCGGTGCTGATTTCCAGGCAGAGGAGATTGCGATGCTGGCGGAGCTGGACCGGGCAGTAGGTTTGGCGGAAGTCATGGACTGCTACGCGGTCATGCACGGTGAAGAACGCATGATGGAGATTCTGAACGCAGCCCGGGAAAACGGCCTGTACCTGCAGGGGCACGCTCCGGTACTGTCCGGCAGGGAACTCTCGGCTTATCTGGCCGGTGGACCGTATACGGACCACGAGACCTCCGGTTCCGAGGAAGCCCTGGAAAAGTACAGGAACGGTATGTGGCTGGATGCCTGTGACTCCTCCATGTGCCACTATGTCGAAGCCATCCGGGAAGGTTTGAAGAATGTCCGGTACTTCGACACACTCTGCCTCTGTACGGACGACCGGGAAGCAGGGGATCTGCTGAAGCTCGGTCATATCAACGATGTCGCAAGGCACCTGATGAAAGCCGGAACGGATCCGGTCACAGCCATCAAGTGCTGCACCATCAACATTGCCAGGGAAGCGAAGCTGGAGCGTGTCGGTGCCATTGCGCCGGGATACGTGGCTGATTTCAACCTGATTGCCGACCTTGAGGAACTGGAGCCGAAGTATGTCTTCTTCGGCGGTGAGAAAGTTGCCCAGGAAGGCCGCATGGTCAAGGAAATCGAAGAACGTACCTACGAAGAAGAAACCATCAACACGATGAACGTCCGGGAGCTGGCGCCGGAGGATTTCACTCTGAAGTGCCCGGTGGAGAACGGCACGGTGACGGTCAATGTCATCGAATACCCGTCCCTGAACTCCAACTATACTGTACCGGCAAAGGTGGAAATGGAAGTACGGAACGGCAGACTGGTGCTGGCGGAAAACTGCATGTTTGCGGCTGTGGTCAACCGCTTCGGCCTGGATCACATTGCCCTGGGTGTTGTCAGGAACTTCGGCATTGCCCACGGTGCACTGTCATCCACGGTATCGCATGACTCGCACAATCTTACGCTGGTCTATGATACACCGGAGAATGCGGCCGCAGCAGCGAACGTACTGCGTGAGTGCGGCGGCGGCATGGCTGCGGTGGAAGACGGCAAAGTGATCGAACTGCTGGCACTCCCGGTCTGCGGCCTGCTTACAAGACTGTCCCCGGAAGAGACAGCTAAGGCGGCAGAGCGGATGAAGGCTGCGGACAGAAAGCTCGGACTGACAGAAACGCTCAACCCGCTCCTGCGGATCGCCATCCTCGCACTGCCGGTGGTGCCGGAGATCAAGATGAGCGACACGGGAATCATCGATGTAAACAACAAAGCCTACGTATCATTGTTTGATCAGTAAAAACCGCACTGAACAGGCCGGTGAGAAAGAAGAAGCGGAGACTTGCAGTAAGCCTCCGCTTTTTAAGTTCCCGGTCTTCTCCGCAAACGATGCCATACCCCGGAATACCGGTTATAAGCTGTACACGACGCTGGATGATCTTAATCTTTTTTGTATTGCGCATGAGTGATACAGATAATACAATTAGTACAGATAGTACAGATAGGAGGGGCCATGTTCTTACTCAATCTACAGAGCAAAACACCGATCTATGAACAGATCCAGGAACAGATCCTG
>JAEEGL014465222.1_pt1 | contig 10917 bp, 14 predicted proteins | sample 9134231 | NCBI WGS metagenome assembly JAEEGL01 (sample SAMN16246548, study PRJNA631951) | gut metagenome | biome: gut microbiome; feature: rumen; material: fiber-attached | host: Bos | place: Iran: Karaj | collected 2018-10
CAAGAAAAATAAGGCTTTTGTGAAGCCAAGTGGAGCCAAACAGAGCAAATTTTTTATCCATGTGGCTCTGGTCGCAAATATAAGCAGTGCTGCGGAAAGTAAGTAAAATCAAGGGGTTTAGAAGATCTGAAAGTGGGAAAAAATGAAAAAACGTGAATTGGATACCTTTTAGATACCCTGAAAAAGTAAATGAAAAGACCAAATCTGGTCTTTTTTTAGTACTATAAGAAATTATGATATAATTAATCTAGGAGTTGATTACTTATGAAAACTAAAATATGTAGCAAATGTGGTATTGAAAAAAATATAGATGAATTTAGATACAGAAAATGGAGAGATATTCATTATTATGTTAGCATCTGTAGAGATTGTGAGAAAGAAGAGAATAGAATTAGAGCTTTAAAATATCACTATGAGCATAGAGATGAAATTTTAGAAAGAAATAAGGAATACTATAGTAAGCATAAAGAAGATTATGCAGCTAGATCAAAAAAATATCGAGAAGATAATGCTGAAAAAATGAAAGAATATGAGCGAAAAAGAAATAAAATAAGACTGCAGGATCCCACATATTTAGAAAAAAAGAGAATTATTAGAGAAAATTATAAAAATGTCAGAAATGAGCAAGAAAGAATAAAAAGAAAAGAAGATTCAGTGTATAAACTTAAAGGAGAAATTAGAAATATGTTAAATATTTCTTTTAATAGAAAAAAATTTATAAAAAATGCTCACACTGAAGAAATATTAGGTTGTAGTATAGATGATTTTATAAAATACTTGTTAAATACTTATAAAAAAAATTACAACCAAGAATGGGATGGAATAGAATCAGTGCACATTGATCATATAATACCGTTGTCAACAGCAACAACTGAAGAAGAAGTTCTAAAATTATGTCATTATACAAATCTTCAATTATTAAAAGCAAAGGACAATTTGGTAAAGAATAATAGACTTGATTGGAGGTTGGAAGATGAACAATGAAATAGCAAGGATATTTGCACTTGAAATAAAGGAAACAATAGATGAAGCTTTACAATGCTGTAATTGGCCATATAAAAGTGAAAATGATAAAATAAGAAAATTTGAATTAATAAAAAAATTAGCATCATTAGTATCTGAATTACTTGAAGTAGATGGTATGAAAGAAAAGTTAATAGAACTTGCAAATGCTTCGGCTATTAATGGCGAAAATAATGAGATAAAAATTGCGACATTTGATTTAATAAGAAATATTTTAATTCATTTTCCTATATATAATTCATGGGATGAAATATGTATATCAAAAAAACTACTAAAATGGAACAAACCTAGGAATAGTCATATTTTAAAATATTTTGAAAACAACTGCAATAAGTCTTTTACATATAGAATATTTCTAAATGAGAATAATAATTGGGTTGAAAAACATACAATTACTGTTAATATACCAAAACTTGATGAAAATAATGAAATATACTTAAAGGACATTTTGTCATTAGATGATGCAATATGGACATTTGGTATAATTGATTATTATTTGAAAGATTTAGGACTTAATATTGAACCATACAATTTTACTGTATCATTATAGTAAAAAATATTAGTTTAGATACCTTTTTAGATAACCATATTGTTCAAAAAATGAAAATTATGGCACAATATGCGAAGAATGTAGCAGTAATTAGGAAAACTAAGACAAAAAATATGCAATTAAATTCCATGTGGCAGTGGTAAAAAATACAAACAATGTTGTGGTAAATAATCTCGCAAAGCCTGATAAAATAAGGGCTTGCGAGTTTTTCATTTATTTAAAAAAATGGTATAAATTGTAAAAATTATAGCACCATCTACACATTATCTACACTTAACAACTTTTGAAAAAAGTGCTAAAAGTATTATAATATAATGAAAAAACAAGAGTTGTTCACTTCGAAAGTGGTATTGGTAAAAAATATGATATAATTATTATAGGAGTTGATAAAATGGATAAAAGAGAAGAATTAATTAACAATCATTATAATAATTATGATGAGGACAATAGATTAATAAAGGATAATACACATAATATTGAGTTTTTAGTTACTCAAGAATATATAAAAAAGTATTTAAAACAAGGTGATAAAATACTAGAAATTGGTGCAGGAACCGGAAGATACTCGCTTTATTATGCTAAGAAAGGATATGATGTTACAGCTATAGAATATGTTCAACATAATTTAGATATTTTAAAAAGTAAAATTGAAGAGAATATGAATATTGTTGCTGAACAAGGAGATGCTGTAGATTTATCTAGATTTCAAGATAATACTTTCGATATGACATTAGTCTTCGGTCCACTATATCATTTATATAATGATGATGATATAGATAAAGCAATAAGTGAAGCTATCAGGGTTACAAAAAAAGATGGAATTATTGCTATTGCATATATTACAAGTGATGGCGTATTTGCAGATTGGGGAATAGATCATTTACTTGATGGTTATCCAAATGATTTTGATAAAGATTTCAAATTGATAAGATATCCTGAAGGAATATTTGCTCCATTTTATATTTCTGAATTTAAAAATATAATGAAGAAATATGATGTAACTCTTTTAAATAATGTTGCAACAGATGGAATAGCAAATATTATCTCTGACAAAATAAATAATTTATCTGAAAAAGAATTTGAAGTTTGGGTAAAATATCAACTTTCAATTTGTGAACGTGAAGATTTACAAGGCTATAGTTGCCATATGTTATATATAGCTAAAAAAAATTAAATGAAATAATTAATGATCCTAGTAAGAGTTCACAATTATTTAGAAGTGTTGAATTAAATTATTGTATTGGGTATGAAAATAGTGAACAGAATGTTCTAGGAAATATTCAATTATCATTATTAGATTATTTAGATTCAAAAGTGGCATCATTGGCTGCGGAAAATAGAGAAGATGAAATAAGAAGTGTATTAACTAATTATGAAAAAGTTTTAATTACACCAGAAAAGTTGGAAAAGATTCAGAAAAATCCTCAACTTTATGTAGGCGTTGATGCAAGTGTTGAAAGATTCTCTGAAATAAAAAGTAAATATGGTTCATATTTAGGAGAAGAAACAAAGCCATCAACTACTGCTAAAAAATAGTATATTAATTTAAAGTCGATCAGCAATTATAGGAGTGTTGTAATATGAAAAAAGGGTTAAAAATAACAATAGTTGTTATACTAATAATAGTGTTAATATTAGGATATCGTGTGTATAGGGTGTTAAATGGATTAAGTGAACCAAATGTTCCAATTAAAGATAAAAATGAAATTGAAATCTATGTTGAAAATTATTTAACCAATAAATATGGTGATCATAAATTTAAGGTTACTGGTGTTAATTATGAATATCATATGACTACATTGTTTGATTATTCTAATCCTGTTGGATATTGGGTGTATTTTAAATGTGATCTTGTTAATCATTCATGGGTTGTTATTGATGGCTTGGTTTCAGATAATTATAAAATAAGTAATGATTATTTTATTGAAAGTTATTATTTTCCTGAAGAAAACGGTTATGATCTTCAGCAAAAAAATATTGCTATGATACCAAGGAAAGCAATAGAAATAGATTTATTAAATGAATTAAAAGAAGAGTTTGAACCTAATGTGTACCAAGTTCAAACTGAAACAGTTGTATTAAATATTCCAGATGATTATGGTAAGATGCCAACTTTGGAAGAATTAAAAACTGATACTAGTTTATATGAAATAAGAAGTTTTAACTATACTGTTTCAAATGAAATTGAAGAAAAAGAAGAATACAAAAATAGACTTAAAACTTATATAGATAATAAGTATAATTGCGATTCACATATATATTTTAATAGAGATGAGTCTATATCAATATATTTGTGATAACAGGTGGTAACTTTTAAAATTATTGAAGCTTCGGTATATTAAGATTGAAAGATGATGTCCGAATTGCAACAATTGATGAAATGAATACAAAATGGGATTATGAAATAGATCACGCAATAGATGGAAAAGAAAATTGGATTATATGGAAGAAAGATAATATTGAAAATTTTCAAAAAGGTTTTATTATTCCTTATTATGGAATATTAGGTAGTAAAATAATTTGTGAGTGTACAGCTGCAATTAATTCAATAGTTGTACAAAATGCAGAGAGCTTAGTAGATGAAAAGACGGTATATTTAACAGCTTTTAGAACGATACCGGAATATCAAGGTAAGGGTTATTTTTCAAAATTATTTAAATTTATGATTGAGGATTTAAAAAACAGAGGTTATGAAAAGGTTACTCTTGGTGTAGAGCCAGAAGAAACTAAGAATAAAGAAATATATTTTAAATATGGTTTTAGTGAACACATTAAAGATTCTAAAGAGGTTTATCCTAATGGAACTGAAATTGATGTTGAATATTATGGAAAAAAATTGCAATAAAAAAATTATATTTTTATACTTTTTTATTTTGTTTTTAAAACAGTATAACCGTGATATAAATATATAAAATAGGAGTTGATAATATGACAAGATATTATTGTAGTGGATTTGATATTAATAATGCTTTTGGACATGGGCTTGGAGATATGTTTTTAAGCGAATTAAGGGATACAAAAAGTATAGTATATATACCAGGAAGTTCAGAAAAAATTCAAAAAGTAAAAGATAAATATGTACCAGCGTTCACTAATCATTTTAAGAATGCTGGCATAGAATTTGAAAATAGTACTATAATTACACCTGATATGACAAAAGAAGTTGCTCAGAAGTCTGTTAGAGAAGCAAGTTTTGTTATGTTAATGGGCGGAGATCCATTTAAACAAAAAGAAATGTGTGATAAATTAGGTTTATTAGAAGAACTAAAAAAATATGATGGAGTGATGTTAGGGTTTAGTGCTGGAGCAATGTTTATGTCTAAATATATAATTATTACTCCTTGTAGTGAAGAATATCCAGATTTCCATATAGAAAATGGTTTGAATTTGGATGGTGTTTCAATTTATCCACATAATAATACTAATGAGGAGAAATATCCTAATACTTTAGTTGTTGATGATGAAACATATCAAAAGGATGATTTAATTAAAGTGGCTAATGAATATGGAAATTATTATTTATTACAAGATTATTTAAGAGATGATGCTCTTACTGATATTAGTATTATTAAATCATCAAATGGAAATTTAGAATTTTATACTGAAAATAATGGTAAGATATGGTTAGTAGAATCTGATGGTATTACACTTATAAATAAAAATGAAAAAAATTTAATAAAAAGAAATAATATTTAAATATAATAAAATAAGATTATTAATATTTTTTGCTTATATCTATACAATTATATTTAATTATTGTATAATGATGTATAAGATAAGGAGGAGTAATTAAAGTGGAAGAAAAGCAAAAAAGTAGTGTTGGATTAGTTGTACTTGTAGTAATTTTATTACTAGCATGTGTAGGAATGGGAGCATTTATATTTGTTAACAAAGATAAATTAATATCAAAAGAAAGTACACAAACAACTAATAAAGAAGAAGAAAAAGAAACAGAAACAGCAGAAAAAACAGAAACAACAAAAGCAAATGAAAAAGCTATTGAAACAAGAGAATGTACTGGTGTATATAGTGGAACGGCAGCTATTACTCAGGATGCTCGAACTGGACAATATGGAAAGGGAAATTTGACAATTAAATTAAAATCGGATGGAACATATGAGTTAAAAAAAGCAAATGCAAATGGTGCTGTGGGAAGTTATACAATAATTGAAAATGCTTTATTATTAAAGACTACTCCTGAAGTAACTGGTCCAGGAGTAGATGGATCTGCTCAATATTCTCATTTTTTAAATATAAGTAGTGACTGTTCAACTATTTCATGGGGATATGGTTCATACTTCTTTGATCCAGATTTTACATTGACTAAAACTAACTAAAAAGAATAAAGGTATATCTTTTAGACTATTACGAAAATTATTTTGTTAATAGTCTTTTTTTAGATTAAGTATTGTTTGAATGATAAATAAGTTGGATTATGTGATATTATTATAATGAATATTGATTAAAAAAAAGAAAAGATGATTTTTTAGTACGATGTTTGATTATTTTTAATATGATATAATGGACATAGGTGGTTTTATGTCTAAAATTTCTAACGTAATAACTATGTTAGAGTTATTACAATCAGGAAGGAAATATAGTATTAATGAACTTTCTAATAAACTTGAAGTATCAGAAAGAATGGTTAGAGTATATAAAGAAGATTTAGAAAAAGCAGGTATATATATAGATACAATAATGGGACCGTATGGCGGATATGTTTTAAATCAAAGAGTTCGTATGCCAGTTAGAAAATTTAAGATGAAGGATGCTAAATTATTAGATAGGTATATTACTAATGAAAAAAATAAAGATAAAAAAGATGAACTTATATTACTTCAAGATAAAATCAAAGGCGTATATATAGGAAGTAAACAAGAAGAAAAAGAACTAAATTTAAAAGATGAAATTGGTAAGAAATATAATTTATTAACAAGAGCTATAAAAGAGGGTAGAAAAGTTAAAATATTATATTATTCTTATGGTAAGGGTGAAAACGAAAGAGTAATTGATCCTGCAGAAATGTTTTTATTTCAAGATGGTTGGTACTGTGCAGCGTTTTGTGAAAAAAAACAAGATATTAGGCATTTTGAATTAAAGAGAATAATAAAATATGAGTTATTAGATGAAAAATATAAGTAGACGAAATATTACCTCCTTTTGAGTTATATTGAACTTGAAAGGAGATTTTTTATGGAAAAGAATATGAAAACAAATTTTGAGATTTTAAAGAAAAGGGTGATTGATTCATTAGATAATACGGATTTAGAATTCATTAGGAATGAATTATCTAAGTTAAGTGTTCCAACATTATTTAGTGGTGTTGGGGGATCAAATGTAGTTAGTGAATTTGGTGCTAAAGTTATTAATATAAAAAATGGTATAGTTTCAATAAATACTGAACCAAGAGATTTTTTATATCGTAATGCTAGTGCGTTTGGAAACGTAGTGGCATGTAGCTATAGTGGAAATAATTATGGAGTAGAATTATCTTTTTTAAATGATTGCAAAAGATATTTATTATCTAATAGCTCATTTGATGATTCTGATGTAACATATTTAAAATATGACACTACTATTGATAAAGAAAAAAGTTTTATATCGCTTGGGGCAACATTAATTCCAGTAAGTATATTAATGGATTATTATTTAGATGGAATGAACAGTTCGATGTTAGATAATATAGAAGAAACATTATTTGATTTTGACTTAGAAAGTGATGTTTATGAAATATTTAGTGGCTATGATACAAGTACGGCCTCAAAATATTTAGAATCAACAATGGTTGAATCTGGAATTGGAATACCTATAGTTCATGATAAATATTCTTATTGCCATGGCAGAAGTACTTTTGGTATTAATTATAAAAGTATGGTGATTTATTATAATAGAAATACTGAATTTGATAGAATAATGTTGGAAGAATTAAAGAAATATTATAGTAGAATTGTTACTATTGATTCAAAATTTGATGATCAAATATTAGATGATTATCAAATGCTTATACAAAGTATGTATTTAACGAGACATATAGCAAATAAAAAAGAAAAAGATTTATCTAAAGTAGAATATTCACCTATAGTAAAAAAAATATATAAATATAATGGACAAATTTAATTGTATTAAAGATATAAATCTTTTAAAAGGTAAAATAATTGTAGTTAGAACTTGTATTGATACTGAACTATTAATAGATTTAAGAAAAATAATCTAAATTATCCAGATGATGAACTTAAAAAGTACATTGATAGGAAGAAGACAATATTTGAATGGTATAAATATTCAAATGAATTCATAGAGAAAATTTGATAAGCATTAATTTGTTTTATTGGGGTAATAGTAATAATTTGTGTTATAATTATATGTAAGATATGGAGGATAGTAATGTGAAAGATGAATTAATGTTGACAGTTCCGCAAAGTTTTACAAAACTAAAGACTTTACCCGAATATCCAGTTAATTCAGTTGCATATGGGAAGAAAACACAATCATCTATGTGTTTCTTTATGATGTATCCAATTGATAGACAAAATGCTATGCCATATGAAAACGAACAAAAAGTTATAGATGGTATTCATGGTGCTTTGTCAGGTAATCAAGGGTTAATTGAAGTTAAATCTGGATTAACTAATAAACAAAGAAAATATATTTATAGTATTGTCAAATCAAAATCAAGTGGTATGCGTTATATTTTAACTATGCATATTGATATGGTCGATTCATGTATGAATATTCAAGCATATTTTGATGAAATAGGTAGGATTGGATTTAGAGATAATGTTATATTGAATAAGTTGGTAAATGAGGGAAAAGTAACTTTACCAAATATGGATGGATGGTTTAAAGATCCATATGATGAAAATTATAAAAAAGGTTTACTTATGAATATATCTGAAAAAACAGAGTATGATGTTATGTTTGCACAGCATCCTTTATCTGAAGAAAGAGCATTAGTTAAGTATATAATAGAGAATAATTGATTTTAAAATAAAAAGAAAGGGATTTAATGTGGGTTATTGTCTACAATTAAATTATATATGTGTGTATGAAAAATAATAATTTAAAAAAGGTATTAGGTAAAATATATAGACTTTTAGATATTAAACAAAAATTAAAATTTTTAATGATTGTGTTGATCATGATTTTGTCTGCTTTTTTAACACAAATTACTCCAAAAGCTATAGGTTGGTTGACTGATGATGTTTTGAATGTAGATAGTGTAACGTTTGAAAAAGTAGTTCCCTTTCTTATTTTAATTTTGATAGTAAATGTTACAAATGAAATTATTAAGATTGTCAGACGGGTAATGGTAGAGGATGTTGCAACAAGAACAGAAAAGAAAGCTCGTGGTATGGTTATAAAATCATTATTAATGGCACCATTATCGTATTTTAGAAAAAACATGACTGGAAATATTCATGGTAGGATGAATAGATGTTTGGATGGTACAATCAAATTAGAGAAATTATTGTTTATGGATTTTGCACCAGCTATTTTTAATAGTATTGCAGCAATTATAACCATTTTTTTAACACTTCCAATAACGTTAGCATTTCCTATGTTAATGGTAATTCCAATTGGAGTATTAATTGTCCTTGCACAAATAAATAGTCAAAAAGGAATAAGAGTAGAATTACTAGAAAGTAAATCTAGTATGGATGGTACAATAGTTGAATTAATAAATGGTATAGAAGTAATTAGAATTTGCGATAGTGTAAACTTTGAGATTGAAAGATTTGATAATAAATCCGAATTTTTAAGAAATAAGGAAATGAAACATCATAAGGCTATGGCGTTATATGATTGTTTAAAATTTATAAATCAGGCTGTTTTCACAGTATTAATAATAGGTTTATCAACATATTTAGCAACAAAAGGTATTATATCTGTAGGGGCGGTTTTAACAGCGTATCTTTGTTTTAATCAATTAATAAAACCTTTGGAGGAACTACATAGAATATTTGATGAAGTTTCTGAATGTACTATATTAGCTAATGACTTTTTTGAGATGGTCGAAATACCTAATGATTTTTCATATCTAGATATAAAAAGAGAAGTGAATAACGAAATAACTGATGAAATAATCAATATAAAGAATTTAAATTTTTATTACTCAGAAGATGAGGAAAAAGTAATTTTGAAAAATTTTAATTTGGATATAGAAAAAGGAATGTATATTGGTATTGCTGGTCCATCTGGTTGTGGTAAGTCTTCTTTAATTAAGTCAATATGTAAATTAGAAAAAGCGGATGGAACTATTATTTTAGATGATACAAATATCAATAATTTAAATAGAAAAGATATTGCTAATATAATTGCATTAGTTCCACAAAATCCATTTTTGATCGCAGGAACTATTTATGAAAATATTACTTATGGAATAAATAGAGAAGTCTCTATAGAAGAAGTTAAAGATGCTGCAAGAAAAGCTTATATTTTAGATTTCATTGAGGAACTTCCTGATAAATTTAATACAATTATATCTGAAGGTGGTAATAATTTATCAGGTGGTCAAAGGCAACGAATAGCAATAGCTAGAATTTTTTTGAGAAAACCAAAAATTTTAATACTCGATGAAGCAACAAGTGCACTTGATAATACATCGGAAAAACATATACAAAGTGAAATAGAAAAATTAAAAAAGGAAAATAATACAACAATAATTGCCATTGCGCACAGATTAACCACATTAAAAAATTGTGATAGAGTTATAGTATTAAACAAAGGTAAAATAGAAGAAAGTGGTAAATTTGATGAATTAGTAGAAAAAGAAGGTATATTTAGTGATATGTATTATGGAAGATTAAAATAAAAGGAGGCTGTTCATGGAAGATAAAAAGAAAGCATTAATTGGAATACTAAGTGTATTAGTATGTATAATGGCGGTAGGATATGCTTTACTTGCGCAAGAATTAACCATAAATGGAAGTGCATTAATAGATTCAACATGGAGATTCAATTACATATGATATAGAAGTAACCAATAAAGGAACATTAGATGCGGTAGTAGAAAGTATAACAGTAAACAAAGGAGATAATCCAGCTATAACTTATACAACAAGTGGTCTAAAAAGAGGAGATAAAATAACAAAGAATAATGGAACAAATACACTAACAATAAAAGTAGATTATGATAGTAATGTAACAAGTCAACCAGCAAGTACAACCAATAATATAACAGTAACAATAAACTATCAACAAGATTTAGGACAAGTAGTAGTATATGATGAATATTCTATAGGCGATACCGTACAATTTGCTGGAAGTAATTGGAGAGTAATAAAAAATTCAACAGGTAATGAAGATTATGTAACATTAATGAAAGAAACAGTATTAACAAGTGC
>JAEEGL014876912.1_pt1 | contig 10917 bp, 24 predicted proteins | sample 9134231 | NCBI WGS metagenome assembly JAEEGL01 (sample SAMN16246548, study PRJNA631951) | gut metagenome | biome: gut microbiome; feature: rumen; material: fiber-attached | host: Bos | place: Iran: Karaj | collected 2018-10
CGAATACAAATGCATTTAATGTATTATCAGAAGCACAGTTTGAAAAAGAAATGAAAGAATATTTTAAATGAAAACTATTGATAATTACTAGTATAAATACAAATGCCTTTAATGTATTATCAGAAATACAGTTTGAAAAAGAAATGAAAGAATATTTTTCTAAATAATGAAAACTATATATAATTACTGGTACGAATACAAATGCCTTTAATGTATTATCAGAAGCACGGTTTGAAAAAGAAATGAAAGAATATTTTAAATGAAAACTATAAACAGTTACATATTAGAACGTCTAAATCCCAGACACTTAGGATCCCACAGTCTTTCTGAGTTTCCTTTAAGCTCATCGGCTGAGGTTATAGTAAGGTTTTTAAAAGAAAAGGGATTTGTTGAGATTCCTTGGGTTAATCCACTTCTGTTTGAAAGTGGTGTCAAGCCTGCTTTTGAAGATGCATCGGGAAGATCATTTATGTGGTTTGAAGATAGTAATGTTTTCGACATAAGATTCGCGGATACTACCTCTGAACCAATCACTAATAATAATAGTATATATTTGTGTTACAGGGATAAGAGGCACGCAAATAGATCCGTTGAGTTTTATAAAGAGACAGATTATGTATTCCAGACTAGATTGACAAAAGATAAATTTTTAAAAGAAATAGAACAATTTAAATGAAAACCATAGATAATTACATATTAGAGCGTTTAAACCCAGGACACCTAGGAAAACCTAGGTTTCCTATTAATGGAACTATTAAAGATATGATTGAATTTCTTGAAGATAATGGATTTCATGATATACAAGTTACTTCTCTACTGAATCAGAAGTATGCAGAGGAATATGATGAACACAAAAACAAATGTTATTCCGTAATATTTTATAATCCAAATCGCTACGCCGGTATTCTATTTGCTGATACTTCAAATGGTGAGATATCCGACAAAAATCCGATGTATAGTATTAAATTTGTGTATAAATTATCATCTAAGAATAACAGAGTTGTATTTATAACTCGTTATAGTTCAAAATCAAATTCATCAGAGATAAGTTCCTCGGATTTTATTAAAGAGACAAAAAAATACTTTTAAGATTAGTTATATTATGAAAACAATAGATAACTATATATCAGAACGTCTAAATCCAAGACACTTAGGTCCAGCAGCAGTATTTCCTGTCGGTGCATCGTTTGCACGGACTCGAAAGTTTCTGATAAAAGCAGGGTTCGAAGAATTCCAGTCCCCAAGTCATCACCTAAGTGAATATCCAACAATATTTAATATGGAAAATAAAAAATGTTTTTTAATAAATAAGAATCTTGGCTATATCGCCTTTGCAGATACTTCAAAGCATCATATTTCGGAAAGCAATCCTGCATATAACATTAACTTCATCGACCGTAACAACAGACCATATAGATATCGAAAGATAAGTGAAGAAAATCAGTCTGATATTCCTACCATATCACCAGATGAATTTAAGAAAGATATGATGGAATACTTTAGATAGATATATTATTATATATATAACTATATAAAATTTCAAATTATGGCTTGTAATAATATACCCAATAATACACAAATAAATCCTACTTCACAGATCTTCGATAACTATGAAGATCAGGTAGACTATGATTTTATAGTAAGAGTACAGTCTGAGGTAACACAATCTTGTGCACTACCTTTTGCCTTACCGGTCGACAGGATTCCTGAATATATAATCCAGGCTGCCCAGTGGTTCTGGCTCAATGATGACCAGGCTGTTGAAGAACGCTACTATATCATTCCTAACTCAGAGATATGTAAGTGCAATACTTTTAACAAGATACTCCAATTACCACATCAGATACAGTCGGTCTTCGGATGTTATAAGATGAACTCAGGATTAAAATATGGTGCTATGGGAGATTTTTCTATTGAGCGTATGATGATGTCGACGTATTCTATGTTTGGTGGTGTAGGTACTGTCGCTGGAGGCTTCACAGGCCAGGCTGGTATGGCGGGTTTTAATCTCGCAGATGTCATTACCTCTATGTATGAGATAGATACCTTCAACCAGAACCTGAACCCCACATTATCCTATAACTTCAACATATATTCCCATAAGCTGATAATACTAGGCGATCTGGGTTGGTCTGATTTACTCATCACCTGCTGGAAGCGCTGTCGTATCCAAGACTTATATAACAACCCGTATTTCTTCAGATACGTAGTAGCTCTTTGTAAGCGTGCTTTATCAACCATTTACGGTTCATTTGAATTCAAGCTTCCCGGTGGTGTTGCTATTAACTACTCGGATCTTTCAGATCGTGCTAATGATGAAATAGAAAAGATAGAAGAATATATTGAAAATCAACATGCTGTAGATTACTTCTTTATGCCAAATACACTGTAAGAATCCGTGAAAACTTTAAATAACTATATAACCGAACGCTTGAATCCTAAACATTTAGGATCGGCAGATACTCTTCCTGAAAAACTTAAAGAAAAGTATAATCTTATCTATAACCCAAAAACTGACAAATATGATTGTAATGGTGATATTAAAGTAGAGAAAAACTTAATAAAAAACGGATATTTTATTTGTAATTTCGGGGTTGTAGGTGGTAATTTTAATTGTAGTGAATGTCAGGACTTAATATCTTTGAAGGGTTCACCCGAAGAAGTTGGTGGAAGTTTTAATTGTAGCGAATGTGATAAATTAACATCTCTAGAAGGAGCACCAGAGAAAGTCGGTGTAAACTTTTATTGTTGGAACTGCAAAAAACTAACATCTCTAGAAGGAGCACCTAAAGAGGTTGGAGGTAAATTTAGTTGCTGGAGATGCAAATCTCTAACATCTTTAGAAGGAGCACCAGAGAAAGTCGGCGGCGATTTTGATTGCTATAGTTGTCCCAAGCTAAAAGATTATAATATAAATACTAAAATAGGAGGTAAATTTATAAAATGAAAACTTTAAATAACTACATAACCGAACGCTTGAATCCTAAACATTTAGGCCAAGCACAGCCTGACCCAACACCTATTGAGGATGCGGTCAAAGAAAATGAAATGGTTAGTGATTACTGGAAATGGAAGGTCTATAACGGAGATCTCACAGAAGATGAATTTAATACACTAGCAGATCTATATGAACCAAATGACAATGACTGGGATATTACTGGTCTTTTTGACCAGTGCTGTATTGAAGTAGGACGCAATTTTAACAAGTGGCTGGATAAAAAGAAAAAAGATAAAAAGAAAAAAGGATACAAACCTGCTTTTATAGACGAGTATATTGATGATTTGGGTGTTGATGACTATTATTTCGGCTTATTCTGCAAGGCTAATGTTGAGCGCTGGTAGGCAAAATGAATAATTTATTAGTATATATATGATAAATCTAAATAACTACATATTAGAACGTCTGAATCCTAAACATTTAGGTGGTCGAGATGTACTTCCTGAAAAACTTAAAGAAAAGTATGAACTTATCTATAACCCCGGAACTGGTAGATACGACTGTGACTATGGTATTAGAATAAACGATGATTTGATTAAAAACGGACATTTTATTTGTAACTTTGGTGTTGTAAAAGGAAACTTTTATTGTGTTTGGCGCACCTAAAGAGGTTGGGGGCAATTTTAATTGTTATGGTTGTACCGAACTAAAAGATTATAATATAAATACTAAAATAGGTGGAGAACTTATAAAATGAAAACCTTAAATAACTACATAACCGAACGCTTGAATCCTAAACATTTGGGCCATACTGCAGGTAAGTTTCCTATCGAAGGAACTATAGACGATATGATTAAGTATTTGCAAGGTCTAGGGTTTGGTGAATTTCCTGATTTTCCCGGTACTCTTGGTGATTATGCTGATTTTTTCGATAAGGAAAATACAAAAGGATATATAGTATATAAAGAGCTTAATGGTAAAGGTTTATTCTTTACAAATACTACAAAATCTAATATTTCTCGTATTAATCCTGGATATTATATTTACTTCATCGGAAACATACCGGATAAATATAAAAAGGTAGCGGGATCCCAAGGACGTATGGTATACACAATTCCATACAAGGAATTTGAAAAAGAAATAGAAAACTATTTTCAATGAGAACATTAAGCAGCTATGTAACAGAACGTCTGAATCCTAATTTTGAATAAAATTTATTAAATAATCCAGTACAACAAAAAAAGACCTATTCATATCCCGAACAGGTCTTTTTTATTTCGCATTTTAAATATGATTTTTGATAAAATTTTTCTAACCTTATAAAACCATCACCCGAATACAGATCCTCTCTAAAAACATATTTAAAATTAATTTATGAGTATTTTATGACTCAAGATACTCTTCGACGTAATTCATAAGGTTTTTATTGTTACGGATATTGCGGATGATCTTCTTATTGATAATAGTGACTGATGCGGATGATATACCATACTTCTGAGCTAGGTCCTTGCCTTTGACTTTACCACAATCAAATCCCATAGAAGAGATAAAGATATCGGAGTCTCTCTGGGAGAAATGTTCTCTAACGTATTTGATAATTACATCTGAGATTTCTTCTAAATTGACATAATCATCATCTCTGCTAAGGAAACCCAGCTTGTCATCTGCGTTGTCATTATCATCGTAAAAGGAGCTGATGCTTTTAATAACAAGGGTTTCCTCATTCTCTTCTGCTTTCTTCTGGTGGTAGGCGTTGAACTTAATAACCCTACCTTCCTCGTTCATGCCGGTAAAAATGAAATTGCGGATACACCATGCAGCATACTGTGTGAAGTTCTGGGATGTGCCTTCACGAAATGTCTTATAAGCATACATAAGACCTTCATAACCATAACCCAACATATCGTCGTACATCAAAGGCAGTTTCTTGGCTAGCATTTGCTGGATGATCTTGTTAATAAGCGGTACGTACTGTTTGATCTGTTCGTCAGTGACCTGTAAATTTTTGTTATTATCCATGTGTAATAATATTTAAAAGTTAAACACCGTAAAGATATAAGATAATTTTAAACTAACCTCGAGTTTTTTAAAAAAATTATATTAGAATGTAGGATCAGAATAAATATCGGTCCTAATATCGTGTTCTATGTTATATTTGAGGTTGCATAAGCGCCGGCACTTGAGGATTAATAGAGTTTCCTGCGTTGTTTCTTGGTTTTTATTATTGTCCTTTATTGTATTGAATACATCAACAATCTTATCAACAGATGGTCCTGAATAGCTAGGTGCGTAGTTTTGAACTGTAAGTTTTATTTCGTTAATCTCTAGACTTTGTTTTTCAAACCCATTTGAAACAGCGTATTTGTTTATTCTTCTGGTATATGTTGACTGAGATATCTTATTGTGTTCTTTTAATAACTTTTGATATGCTCTATAATTATCCAGGTTACAATTCATTTCACCCAACCAATGAGTCCACACGCCGTTTAAATGTCTTGTATGCTTATATATTATATCATCCTGCTCTGCCTTACTCAAATAGAAACAGTCGTATGGTATCGAACGATGAGACGGATTATACCAATCAGTACCATCATATGGAGTATATTTTATAAGATCATCAAAAGATACTTTAAAAGGCCCCCTGGATTTTAAATACATTTCATTAAGTATATCCAGTACTATTTTTTCTTTTGCTTTTTTACTCAACATCTATACTAAAATTTTCACAAAATTTACTTTTGAACTCACCTTCTTCGTCACAATACTTGCCTTCAAAATCAGACCATATACCGTCCTTTGAACACATTTTGTTATACTCTGATAAAAGGTCTTTGGATTCTGCAAAACACGAATTATTAAACGGATCAATTTTAATAATATCTTTATTATTTTGATCTTTAATAATAATCGCGTACTTGCCTTGGTTTACTAAATCCCTGATAATTTCACAGATACTGGCATGATTTGTCTTGTCTGGTTTCGTATTATCAGTATTATAATATACTGTTTCGAAAACTATATTGCTATACATGATGTTAATTATTTTTTAATATATATACTGTTTGATATTATATTTACCTATTATATACCGCTATTAACTACAATTTCATTTTCCATTGAATGTTTTGATTTGAAGTCTATTGTGAACAAATTTTTCCATTCAGTAAGAGTCTCCTCTTGTGCAACCGCCTTTATTAGATTATTATTGTGGCTGAACTGCAACAAAGTTGCGTTGTAGTCCATTGTATCATAATCATCATACTTATGAACATTTGGTTCGTTTTCATTGGTCTTGAACACTAATAATCTATACGACATGGTTATTTTTATTAAACAATTCTATTCCTACGAGTATTTCTTTAATATATTCTTCATAGTCTTCTTTTAACTGTGCTTCATATTCTCTATTTAGTTCATCTATTTCTTCTTGTGTCATAACTATTCTACTTTATAATCCCGTCGGGATATTTTCTCTCAACATCACTGATGGTATGCAATTCTTCGTCAAAATCAACAACTCTGAACTTGTGTTTAAAATCAGTATTCGTCACATATATGTGTTTAGAATAACGATGCTCAAAACCTCCTTCACTTGCATATCGAACTGCCCCAGTACCGAATCCGAAAACAAATGTATGATGCCTTCCGCCAACACAACAGAGATACCATCCATTTTTAAGTCGGTATCGGTTATTTAATTTTCCTTTATAATAGCAGAACTTGTAGTCCTTGTTATAACACGGTCTTCCATGAACTTCTATCCATTCGCCAGAATTGATTTTATTATTCATTTTTATACATCTCCTCTGGGGCTTTCAACGCCAGCCCCTTCTCAATCAAGCCACGGTAATCAAAGTGGTGCTCATTGAGCCAATCAAATTCTCTTGAAGTATATCGCAAAACATCATAACCAAATTCTCGGTATTCTTCCTCCGTCATACTTTCCATTGGACGGAGATACGGTAAGACTTTTTCCGCGAAATCAACTTCTAAATAATAAGAAAACTCAAAGTAAAGACCGCCATCTTCCAAATAGGAAAATCCTGTCAACTTTTCGTTTCTCCACCTGTTCCCAAAATCATCAGTATGTTCTATTTTACAGATTACACCATATTTTATCCTTGATGTTAAATCCGTAATAAGCAACTCCCTGTCATCCTTTGACATAAGTAGCAAATGACCATCTTTGGCACGTTTAAATTGTTTATATTCTTGCATCATAACCATTTTATCTTTAATTATACATCCCTTCGGGTGCGGGCAACGCCAGACCCATTTCAATCAAGCCCCTGTAATCGAAGTGTTTCTTATTAAGCCAATCCATTATTTCAGAAATGGCTTCTGGACGATATACTTCTGCAAGGGCAACTCTTTCCGTTTCTTGCATCTTAACGCTCAAGTATTCGTTTCTCTCGTCCTCGGTCATGCTTGACATCGGGCGGAGATATATATCGACTACACCTGCCTTTGCTTGTTCTATCAAGTGTTCTAAGTGGACAGTCTCTATGTTAATTTCGTATACTTCTCCCTCCACATCTTTTATCATAATTCCATAAGGAAGACGAGAGAACAATTCTTTGATAATTAATTGTTTATCTTGTTTACTCATAATTAATATTATTTTATTCCTACAACTAGTCTATCATAAAATAGTCTCTTATCAGGTCTTCATTTTCTTGTAGGAACAACTGGCGTTGATCGTAAGTATGAAAGGCAATGGGGCTATACATAGTACTTTCTGTATTTAAGAGTATTTTGTTACCGTCTCTTTCGATCGCAGGCTTTACCCAATCAAAATCTTTCCATTCCTCGTCTGTAACCGGTCCGCCAAATCTCTTATCGTGCTTCATTATTTGGCTAATTCTAGCCCATGCGAGAGCTGCCTTTGCTTGTTTTTTCTCAGCAAATAAATTATAATTACTTGGTATATTCGGTATGTTAGGACATCCCATTATTTCACTTTCGTTTGATCCAATAAAATACCCATCAATGAGTTGTAATTCATCATCTCTCCACCTTTTTTGTTTGAATCTGATTATACCGTTATTTAGATCACTATTTTCTATATCTATTTGGTATCCTTGCGGTATTAAAACCTTAATTTCGTTGTCCATAGTTATTAAATTTGAATTGTTAATGTTACTTGTGTAGGTTCTTCGTCTTCCCATTTAACATTTGGAAACTTAGTGGAATCTAAAGGTTCTATCCAGACATCAATATCAACCTTCCACCCAAGAGTCCCTTTCCAAGGTTCATCTGAATATAAATATAATGAACCATTTTCATCTCTAGCTACCCAGCCATTTATTGTTACTTTATCCATAGTTACTAAATTAAGGTTTTGTTTCTTCGTATACTCTTACTTGATTACCGCAATGCGGACATGTTGCATCAGCCCAGTAATTATAGAAGTCCACATCATATTCATACCCATCCGTATATGCAAACTCCTTTTTAATATCCAATGTGTGACAATCGAATGTAAATGATTTATGACACTTGTTGCAAATTACGGAGTGCATGCATGGTTTATTACATTTTCCCATAGTTACTCCTCCCATTCAATACGTTGTGTTGTAATATATCCTGTATAATCACCTTTGTGTTTTAGTGCTTCTTCTTCTGTATCGTATATTTCGCCTGTTAACTGTTTTATTGTTTCTCCTATTCGATAGATATTTATCCATCCCTCGTACTTTTTTGTGAGCATCATTAAATCTAATGTGTCATCAAAGCGACTAATATGATATTTGCCATCACTCGTATATGACATAGCTGTTTCACTGCAATCTTTATCCATTATTAATGCTATAATTGGATAATTTTCGTAAACTCTATCCCAGCAGATTATCCTAGCAGGTCTACCTTCTCTTGTACATACAGGATGACCTTGTTTTGCTAACTCGATATTAAATGGTTTCATAGTTACTAAATTAATGGTTTTGCAATCTCAATTAAATCACGGAAATTATTAAGGAATGTATCACGGAGTTCCACAGTTTTAAAGTTTAAGACAAACTGAAATGATGTAAGTTTATCTTTACTAATATTATCACCATCTCTGAAAATAACATACTTATTTTCCTGAATGTTACTCCAATCGGGGTTCCACCCATCATTATAACAATCACGGAGTTGGATAAGCTGCATAAGTGCCAGCACTGCTTTGCAAGTTTCTATTGTTCCAATGTTTTTATCTTGTTCAGGAGCTCTTTCTCTATCTATACAATTATAAATTCTACAGCCTGTGCTTATAGTGCAATCCTTTTCTGTAAGGGTGTGCGTTTCACAAAACTCCTCCCAGGTTCTAGGAAGTTGTTTCTTTGCGGGTTTGAATTTGATTATGCCTTCTTTAAGACTTGAATTCTCTGTATCTATTACCATTCCTTGCGGTACTTCAATTTTTAATTCGTTCATATTCATAGTAATTGTGCTATTTAATGTTAACTTATTATCTTCTGCTATTTCTTCATTTGTCATACATGTCTTTTCTGGTCTCACCAATACAGGTATGTCTGGGAGCAATCCGAAACGTAGATAATATTCGTTTTGATAATCCATTATTTCGTTTATAGTTATATATTATTTAACGTATATATACCCCTACCCATTTGATTATATTTTAATCATTGAATTCTAATTCTACAGCTAAACCTAAATCCTCAAATTGCTTAAAATATTCTAAAGCTTCTTCATCAGAATCAAAATAGTTATAAAAGTTAGAGTGTCCATCAATGCTATTAGTTTTGAAACAAATGATAGCCATTTTATACCAAACTCCATCTTTTTCAATCAAATGTGCATCATCATGAAGATAAGTTCTTGGATATAGGTATCTGTATTTATATCTATCAAAATCTTTTGGTTTTTCAAATGAATACATGTCATCTTCATATACCTTGTCTGTGGAGTCCACTAATATAGTCTCCGTAATTGGCTTGCTCCACCAATGTGGCTTTTTAGTAACAGTTTCATATATTTTCACTGGTTCGCCTTTGCTTGCAATCTTCCAAGGTTGCTGGCAGTTCTTCGCCATTGGTCTAAATACTGCACAAATAATATCTCCTTCTGAAATTTTTAACTTATTCTTCATAATTATATATCTAATTATTTAATGTTATGCTTTTAGTACGTTTAATTCGATTTCCAATAAACGTTTTTTAGTATATAAGTTGTTAATAAAAACAAGTATCGGTGTGTTTCTTTCTGTGGGTATATCTTCTATTTCTACAAAGTGATTATGGCCATTAGGGTATTGTGCTTCTACTACTGTCTTTATGGAAATCTTAGCATTGGTTTCTTGTACTGTTTCATTTAATTTACACAGTTCATCTATCTTAACCTGAAGATATTTAATTTTATCCTCAATCTCATTTGCTCTTTTTATTTCTTCTTGCGTCATAGTTATAATACAAATCTTCTTGTTCATTAACAATGGGTTCTTTCTGTTCTTCAAGACAACATGCTGCTGTCAATAATGCTATAAGTGCTGTAAACATAAAATATTTATTTTTTATAATTTAATATTTATATATACTATTAGATCTATTATTCATCTAATCCACGCAGCTTTCCTGTAATTCTTTTTTAGTTATCATTTCTTTTATATTTTAATATTTAACATTCATTTCTAACCCAATATAATCCAAACCCCAAAAAATTTTCACAAAACGCAAAGTTTTTTTAAGTTTTTGGGGTTTGGGTTAAGTTCGTTTAATAATATGGACAAGAAGTCCTCTTCCTTCAGTCGCGGGCGGTTGAAAAATTCCTTATCTCCTCTCCGTTGAGAAGTCCGAGCTTCCCGATGTCGAATTTGTCGTCTCCGAGATGACTTTCTGCTTCTTCTTTTGTAACAAAAACCAAATCCTCGGTAAAATTAACCTCTGGCTTCATCCACATGCTATAATGCTTTCTGCTACCGTCAGGTGTATCAACAGCCGCACACATGCACCCCGCGGAGTATATCATGCCGTTAG
>JAEEGL015255884.1_pt1 | contig 10917 bp, 7 predicted proteins | sample 9134231 | NCBI WGS metagenome assembly JAEEGL01 (sample SAMN16246548, study PRJNA631951) | gut metagenome | biome: gut microbiome; feature: rumen; material: fiber-attached | host: Bos | place: Iran: Karaj | collected 2018-10
AATCCCCGCTTTCTCTACGCCGCCCTGAGCTTTTTCTCCCCGCAGGACATGATGACCCTGCTGGAGAGCGCCGGTTGCCCGGTGACGGTCCAGCGCGGGCGCCGCGTTTTCCCTGCCACAGAAAAAGCCAGCGACGTCACAAAAGCGCTCGCCTCCCTGATGCATGCCGCCGGTGTCCGCGTCCGGCTGAACACGGCCGTCCGCTCCCTTGAAACAGAGGGCGGGCTGGTTACCGCGGTCCGTACGGCTTCCGGGGAACGGATTCCCGCGGACGCTGTGATCCTGTGCACCGGCGGCTTCAGCTATCCGTCCACCGGTTCCACCGGAGACGGATACCGGTTCGCCGCGGAAGCGGGACATACCGTCCTTTCCCCGTCTCCCGTGCTGGTCGGTCTGGAAACAGCGGAAGACTGGCCCCGTGCCCTGCAGGGGCTCAGCCTGAAAAATGTCACCCTTACCCTTGCCCTGGGGCGTAAAGTGCTGTATACCGAACTGGGAGAAATGCTGTTCACCCACTTCGGCGTCTCCGGCCCCCTGGTTCTGGAAGCCAGCTGCCATCTGCCGGAGAATCTTTCCGGAGTTTCCCTCCGGATCGACCTGAAGCCCGGCCTGACGCCGGAGCAGCTGGACGCCCGCCTGCTCCGGGATTTTGCGGCTTCCGGGAAAAAGCAGCTGCAGACCGAACTGAATTCCCTGCTGCCTTCCAGGCTGGCGAATCTGTTCCCCGGCCTTTGCGGCCTGCCGGATTCCCTGCTCTGCAGCCAGGTCACCGGAGCGCAGCGCCGCCGCCTCGCTGAAACGCTGAAGGCGCTCCCCCTGACTGTGCGCGCGCTCCGGCCGATCGCCGAAGCGGTCGTTACCCGGGGCGGCGTCAGCGTCCGGGAAGTGGATCCCGCCGCCATGCGTAGCCGGATCCTTCCGAACCTGTATTTTGCAGGCGAACTGCTGGACGTGGACGCCCATACCGGCGGCTACAACCTGCAGATTGCCTGGTCCACCGGCGCCCTCGCAGGACGAAGCGCTGCTGACTGCCAGCGGCAGGAATCTGCCCCCTTTTAATTTATCCCACCGTCACCTGGAGGAATTATGACCTATATTGTTCTCGACCTGGAATGGAACCAGCCCGTTTCCTATCAGAGCCGCGCGTACCGGGAAGTCGGCGACAAACTGATCTTTGAAATGATCCAGATCGGCGCCGTGCGCCTCGGCCCGGATCTGACCCCCGCGGAAGCGATTTCCATTCCGATTGCCCCCACCCATTACCTGAAGATCCATCCCCGTATCAGGCGCATGACAGGCCTGGATTCCGAGAAACTGGCCGGCGCACCGGCCTTCCGGGAAGCGCTTCAGCAGTTTGCCTCCTGGTGCGGCGAGGACTATACCCTGCTCACCTGGGGATGCGACGACATCAGCGTCCTGTACCAGAATATCAGTTTCTTCCACTGCGAGGATATTCCGCTGGCTCCCCTGTGCGACATCCAGAAGCTCTTCAGCGAAGTGCATCACCTCAAGGACCGGTCCGGCCTGAAAACCGCCATGGAAATGACGGGGATCCGCCCGGAGGAATCCATGGCGTTCCACAACGCGCTGTACGACGCCTGGTATACCGCGCTGGTTTTCAAAACCCTGCCGGATCCTTCCGCCGTCCTGAATTATCCGCAGAAGCCCCGTCCGCTGATCCATTCCCGCCGGAACGCCCGGGAAAAAACCCCCGGCGAGGTTTTCGACTCTGTCCGCGACGCGCTGCAGAGCGAAACGGCAATCCATCCGGTTTGTCCCCGGTGCGGAAGGGTTCTGGACCTTGACGGCGAATATATAAAACAGAGCGCCGATAAATATATCGCTGTGGCCAAGTGTAAAAATCACGGCCGGATCCTGATCCGCCTGCGTTTCCGGATTGACGAGGACGGAAAAAAGGTCCTGACCCGTTCCACAGCCCCTGCCACAGGGGCAAACGTGGCCTACGTACATACCAAACAGCTCCAGATGAAAGAGCGGCAGGCCCGATGGCTGGAGGAACACGGCACTCTCCCCGATCCGGATGAAGAGCTGCTGAATGCCGAAACGTCCAGTATGCCCTTCGACTAAACCCGAAGGAGGACGCGCCATGATTATCCGTTCCATGAACAACCAGAAGGAATTTCCCGAAGGCACCACCGTTCAGAACTGCCTGAAAGCGCTGGACGCTTTTCCGCGCGGCACCTTGGCCGCGCTTTCCGGCGGCGTCGTATGTGAGCTGAACGATCCGCTCCGCCGCGACTGTACGCTGGTTCCCCTGACGCTTGAGCACGAAGAGGGCCGCCGCATCTACGAACGCTCCCTTCGTTTTGTGATGCTGCTGGCCCTGCGCCATCTCTATCCGTACAAACAGGTCCGCATCGAATACTCCGTCGGATACGGCGTTTTTGTCCGGCTTCCCGAAGTGGAGCTCCACCGGCAGGATATCGTCCGGATCGAAAACGAAATGCGCCGCATTGTGGAACTGGACCTGGTCTTCACCCGGAAGCAGTGGTCCAGGGAGGACGCCATTCAGCATTTCCGGGACGAGCACCAGATGGACAAGGTAGAGCTGCTCTCCCGCCGTCCCGTTCCCACCTTCACCATGTACTCCATCGACGGGATGTGGGAATACTTCTACGGCGCAATGACCGTGTCCACCGGCTATGTCCCGGTCTTCACCCTCTTTGAACTCCGGGGCGGCTTTGTGCTGCAGCTGCCCGCCGGTTCCGATTTCGATCACGCGGCGCCGTACATCTACCGCCCGAAGCACCTGGAGGTCTTTGCCCAGAGCGCCCACTGGTGCGAGATTCTCGGCGTCACCAACGTCAGCGACGTCAGTATCATGATCGAAAACAACAACCTCCGCAATTTCATCCGGGTGAACGAAGCCCTGCATGAAACCGCCATTGACGATATCGCCAAGAAGATTCACGAGCAGAATAAGCACGTGGCGCTGATCGCCGGCCCTTCCGCCAGCGGCAAAACCACCTTCGCCGCCCGCCTCGCCGTACACCTGCAGATGTACGGCCACCCGTCCCGCCGGATCTCCATGGACGATTTCTTCATCAACCGGGAAGACCTGCCGGTGCAGCTCGACGGCACCCGGGATTTTGAGACCATCGAGGCGCTGGACGTAAAGCTCCTGGCTGACAGCATTACCGGGCTCCTCAACGGCGAAGAGGTCTTCATGCCTGGTTATGATTTCGAAACCGGCGAGAAGGATTACCTCACGCCGCCCACCTCCCTCGAACCCGGCGAGATCATTATCCTGGAGGGCATTCACGGGCTGAATCCCAAAGTCATCGATATGCTCCCGGCGGACGAGATCTACCGGATCTTCGCCAGCGCCCTGACCTGCCTGAACCTGGACGACCACAACCGGATCCGCACCACGGACGTCCGCCTCCTGCGGCGCATCGTGCGCGACCAGCAGTTCCGCGGCTATCCGCCGGAAGAAACGCTTTCCCTCTGGCCCAATGTCCGCCGTGGTGAGGAGCTGTACATCTTCAAATACCAGGAAAACGCGGACAGTATGTTCAACACCGCCCTGCATTACGAGCTGCCTATCCTGAAGCTTTACGCCTACAAACTGCTGAAGGACGTTCCGGCTGATTCGCCCAATTACCTGTTGGCCCGTCGGCTCATCAAGGCGCTGAATTACCTGCCGGACATCGATCCCTCCCTCCTCGACGAGATTCCGCCGCTCTCCCTGCTGCGCGAATTCATCGGCGGATGCACCTTCGAGCATGACGAATAACCGGCCGCTTCCCGCGGCGGTTGACAGAAAAAGGCCCGGGTTTTACAATAAACCCGGGCCTTTTTGTCCGTACATTTAATCTGCGGGGAGTTCGGAAAACCATGGCAAAAAACAAGGAACTGATCCGGGACCTTACTACCGGCAGCGTTCCCGGGACGATGCTCCGCTTTGCGATGCCCCTGTTCCTTTCCGGCCTGCTCCAGATGGTCTACAACATGGTGGACATGATCGTCGTCGGCCAGATGGTCGGCACGGAAGGCCTGTCCGCCGTTTCCGTCGGCGGGGAGATGATGATGCTCATCACCTTCATCGCCATGGGTTTCTCCAACGCCGGCCAGATCCTGATCTCCCGGTATGTGGGCGAAAAACGCCATGACCTGATCGGGGAAATGGTAGCCACGCTGTTCACCCTCCTGATGTCCGCCGCGGTGGTCATCATGGTATTCTTCCTCCTGACCTACCGGGACATCCTTTCCTGGCTGAACACCCCGGAAGACATCTGGGAGTACACCTGCGATTACTGCATCACCTGCATTCTCGGAACAGTCTTCATCTACGGCTACAACCTGGTATCCGCCATCCTGCGCGGAATGGGCGATTCAAAGCATCCCTTCATGTTCATCGCCATCGCTTCCGTGCTGAACCTGGTGCTGGACCTGCTCTTTGTCGGCCCGATGCAGATGGGGCCCCGGGGCGCCGCCCTGGCCACCGTCATCGGCCAGAGCGCCAGCTTCCTTTTCGCGCTGGTGCTGCTCTACCGCCACCGGGAACAGATTTACTTTGATTTCAGGCCTTCGCATTTCCGGATTTCCCGGTCGGTAATCCGCCCGCTGCTGTCCCTGGGAATTCCTATGGTCATCCAGTCCGCGGCCATCACCTTCTCCATGCTTTTCGTCAACTCGTACATCAATCAGTACGGCAAGGTGCCGATCGCTGTCACCGGGATCGCCCGGAAGCTGGAAAACATGATCAGCATTGTCGCCCAGGCCATCTCCTCCGCGGGCGGCGCCATGATCTCCCAGGCCCTCGGCGCGGGAAAAACAGAACGTGTCCCGAAGGTCGTCGGCCACGCGCTCTGGATTGTCGCGATTCCTTCCGCGGTCTTCGCGCTGATCACGCTGGTCCGCCCCGAATGGCTCTTCGGGATCTTTTCCGGGGATCCGGAAGTCCTGAAAATGGTTCTTGAACAGTATATCCCGGTTGCCATGATCCAGTACCTGGGCTGCACCCTGCGGCCGCCCGCCTTCGCCCTGATCAACGGCTCCGGCAATTCCAGGATGAATCTTGCCGTCGCCCTGCTGGACGGCGTCGCCTGCCGGATCGGCCTGTCCATTCTCCTGGGGGTAACCTTTGCCATGGGCATTTCCGGCTTCTGGTACGGCAACGCGATCTCCGGATGCGTTCCGTTTGTGGTCGGTTTCAGCTTCCTGCTCTCCGGCCGCTGGAAAGTCACGAAAAAACAACCCCCGCAAAAAGCGTCCGGCGGCTGAACGCCGTCAGCCGCCGATCAGGGAAATCTTCCGGATTTCCTCCTCTTCCGCTGTGATATACACGGTTTTCTGGTGTGTGTAAACAACCTTCCCGGGAGCAGCCCCGGAAGGTTTTTTTACATACTTCCGCAGCGTATAGTCCACCGGCACGGTGGAGCTGTTCCTTCCCTTGCTGTACCAGGCCGCCAGCAGCGCCGCCTGCTTCAGGGTCTCCAGGGGAATCTCCCCTTCAGCCCGGATGATCACATGGCTTCCGGGCATATCCTTGGCGTGCAGCCACGTTTCATTTCCTCCGGCGCCCTGGGTCAGCCGGTCGTTCTGCAGGGAATTCTTTCCGACATGGATTTCAATCCCGTCCGCGGAAAGATAGCGGTAAGGAACGCTTTTCGGCAGCTGCCGCTGCTGCCGCCGGCTGGTGACCCGCTTCATATAGCCGGTCCGGACAAGCTCCTGCCGGATTTCCTCCAGTTCGCTTTCGCCCGCGCAGTTTTCTGCGTCCAGCAGCATGCTTTCCAGGTATTCCAGTTCCTCCAGCGTTTTGTCGCGCTGGACCGCCGCGGTTTCCCGGGCGGACCGGGCTTTCTGGTATTTTTTGAAATATTTCTGAGCGTTCTGCACCGGGGTCAGCCGGATATCCAGCGGCACGGTGATTGTTCCGCCCTCCGGGTCGTTCCAGTCCGGCAGCGCCGCTTCCGCCATGCCTTTTTTCAGCTGATAAAGGTTCGCGTGGATGGCCTCGCCCATCCGGCGGTATTCCTCCATCCGTTCCGCCGAGGCCAGTTCTTCTTCCTGCATGGCCAGTTTCCGGGTGCACCGTTCTGCCTGTCCCTTCAGCGTCCGGATCATGGAAGCGCTCTTCTGGTTCAGCCGGTCCTTCGCGTCCCGGGTGGAATAATATAAATCAAGCGCGCGGCTCAGGGTTTTGCAGGGTTCCTCCCGGCCGGTGTCACGGCTCAGGTACGGAAAGGGAAAAACCTCCTCCGCGCTTCCGTCTTCCCCCCGAAGGATGCACGGGGCCGCCATGTCCGGAAGCCTCCGCAGCAGGTCTTCCAGGCGCCCGCAGGCATCCGGCAGGTCCTCCGGCCAGGTTTCGCCGCGTCCCGCGGTCCGCAGGGCCAGTTCTTCCGCCGCGGTCCGGCTGAGGCCGGATATTTCCTCCGCCAGCGCCCGGGCAAAGTTTCCCCCGTTCCGCGCCTGAAGGCGCTCCAGCAGTTCCCCGGCAGTCAGGGTCTCCGGGTTCAGCTTGTTCTGCGCAGGCGGCGCCTCATAGGCCATCCCGGGCTGGATCTGGCGCACGCGGCTCATTTCGGCGTTCACATGCCTTGCCGCTTCCAGAATCCGTCCGTTTTCATCCAGCAGCATCAGGTTGGAATGGCGGCCCATGATCTCCAGCACAATCCGGCGCAGTACATGGTCTCCCATTTCATTGACCGCGTCCAGGTCGATACGGACAATCCGGTCGCCCGCTTCCTGGCGGATCTCCGTCACCCGGGAGCCGGTCAGCTGCTTGCGCATCAGCATGCACAGCGCCGGAGGCTCCAGCGGGTTGGAAAAGGATCCGTCCGTCAGATGGCATCGGGCATTGTTCGGGGAAGCGCACAGCAGCAGCCTGTGATTCTCGTTTCCTGCGCGGATCACCATCACCACCGCGTCCCGCTCCGGCTGGGTAATCCGGTCCACCCGGCCGCCTTTCAGCGTCCGGTCAAGTTCCCTGGCGGCAAACCCGACCGTCAGTCCGTCCATCGGCATCTCTCAATCAGTCCTCCGTTTTTCAGCGCACTTTTGAATGCAGAATCGGGCTCAGCGGTTTGTAAATCAGGAAGGTCACAACGCTCAGCACCACGCCCTTCAGCAGATTGAACGGCCCGGTCACCAGGAGCAGCAGTTTCCATTCCGTATCCACGCCGCTGACCTTGGCGAAAGCCAGGATTCCTTCCATATCCATGTGGAAAGCGCCCATATAGAAGGGCAGCATGATGAACTTGTTCACCAGCACGCCCACCACCGCCGTGCATACCGTACCCACCGCCATACCGATCAGCGCGGTTTTCCGGCTCTTGTTCCGGTGGTAAATCAGGCTGGCGGGAATCAGCAGCGCGGCGCCCATGATGAAGTCGGCCAGCTCGCCTACCCCGGCGCTGGAGGAATGCAGCAGGCCGATGGCGCTCTTGAGTCCCAGGATAATCAGTCCGGGCACCGTGCCCATGGAGAATGCGCCCAGCATCACCGGGATGTTCGACAGGTCCAGCTTGTAGAAGGCAACGACCGGAATCTCAAGCAGGAACAGGATGGACGCCGCGGCGGCCAGGATGGCGATCCGCGTCATGTTTCCGGCGGACAGCATGGGTTTTCTGACAGTGTTGCTCATATAAGGAATCCTCCCGTAAATAGTTTCCGCCCCCCAAAGCAGCTTCGCTCTGAGGGGCGGTATCGTTCACGGCAGGACATGCCATTCTGCGCTGTACCGTTTCTTCTCTCATCCAGACTGTACTGTCGGCTCCGGAATCATCACCGGATCGGCTGAGCTTTCGGCTCAGTTCGCGGGCTATACCGCCGGTAGGGAATTTCACCCATCCCCGAAGAAGCTTCAAGTGGCTGGCGCTATTATATGCCTTTCCGCCGGTTCCGTCAATCCGTTTTCCTTATTCCGTTCCCGGAAGGAGGGAAGGATTCCGGCGACGAATAATATTGTCATCAGGCACGGAAAATACCGGAACAGGATGGGGAAACATGGAAAAAAAGAACATCACCATCTATGATATCGCGAAGGAGGCCGGGGTATCCCCCGCCACGGTTTCACGGATCCTCACCGGATCCACCGGCGTCCGCCAGGAAAAGCGCGCCCGGGTTATGGAGCTGATCGACAAATACGGTTTCCAGCCGAATGCCCACGCCAGGGCCCTGACCGAAAACCGTTCCCGCCTGATCTGCATGATCGTGGCTCACAGCGGAAACTCTTACTACAACAGCCTCTTCGCTGCCTGTGAGAACGAAGCTTATGCCCGCGGTTACCTGACCCTGCTGATCAATACCCATTCCCGCCCCGAATATGAGGCTTCCGCCCTTTCCCGGACAAGGGAAATGCGGCCGGAATCCGTCATTGTCTGCGGGGGACGGATTGACCTGGACGTTCCGGATCCCCAGTTTATGGACCTGCTCAGCCGTTCCAGGGAAAAAATGCGGATTGTCGTCGGTTCCCGCAGCCCGATGCCCGGCATCCCGGGCGTATCCGTGAACCACCGGGCTTCCATGGATATTGCCGTACGCTATCTGGCAAAACTGGGGCACCGGGACATCGGATTCATTTATTCCGGCATCCCCTACTACGGCACCCGCGAGCGGCTGGACCAGTTCCGGAAAACCATGGAAGAACTCAGCCTGCCGGTCCGGTCCGAGTGGCTGATCCATGTTTCGGACTATGACGCCGCCTCCGGCGCCGAAGGCGTCCGGAAGCTGCTGGCCCTGGACCGGAAACCCACCGCGCTGCTGGGAATGAACGACATGGTTTCCGTCGGCATCCTTCAGGGCCTGCTGACCAATGGGATCCGTGTACCGGAGGATATGTCCCTGCTAGGTTTTGACGATACCTATATCACGGATATCACAACGCCGCGACTGAGCTCCGTGGGATACGATTACAATGACTTCGCGAAAAAACTGATCTCCACCGCTCTTTCCCCCGAACCGCCGGAAGCGCTGCCCCGGGACCAGCTGATTCCCGTCTTTGTGACAGAGCGCAGGTCCTGCCGCCCGCTTTCCCCGTAAATGTAAAATCCGGCATGTTTTTTTCCATCCGGGAACAATTCTGCTTGCGTTCTCCGGATAAACCTGCTATAATCAGCGCATAGAGAAATGAAATCAGACGGTCCGGCTCCTGGTTCCCAGGCTCGGACATTTGATTTCGGTAATTTTGAAACCGGTTTCATTTTTATTGCGGAACAGGAAGGAAGGCGCCTTCGTGTTTTTGTTCCGGCGGGTTTTGAAACCGGTTTCAGTCCCCCGCGCGCTGACCTTGAGAAGGGAGTGGAACCTGTTGCAGAAGTCCGTTGTCAATGACAGGGTTTTGTACAAGAAGCCGTCGCTCGGCAGAACCCTCGCACAGAACAGAACCCTGATCCTGATGTGCCTCCCGGCAATCCTTTTCTTCTTCGTGTTTTCCTATATGCCCATGCCGGGCGCCTACATCGCCTTTACCAACTTCCAGTATGACAAAGGCATCTTTGCGAGCCCGTTTGTAGGGCTGAAGAATTTCGAGTTCCTCTTCCGCTCCGGCCAGCTGGGGCTGCTGCTGAAGAATACGGTGCTGTACAACCTGGCCTTCATCATCCTCGGAAACGTGCTTCAGCTCGCTTTCGCGATCCTGCTGAATGAAGTCCACGTGAAGGTGTACAAGAAAACCGCCCAGTCCATTATGTTCCTTCCCTATTTCATTTCAGACGTTCTCGTTTCCCTGCTGGTCTACAACCTGATCAATTACGATTACGGATTCATTTCCAACCTGGTCAGGTCCCTCGGCGGGGACATGCCGAAGGTATACCAGAACGCCGGCGCCTGGCCGTTCATCATCGTCCTGGTTCACCTCTGGAAATCCACCGGCTACGGAACAGTCGTCTATTTTGCCGCCATCACCGGCATGGATTCCTCCATGATGGAAGCCGCCCAGATCGACGGCGCCAGCACCTGGCAGCGGATCCGGTATATCACCCTGCCCACCCTGAAACCCACTGTCATCATTCTTTTCCTGTTTGCCATCGGCGGTATCCTGAAGGGCAACTTCGGCCTCTTCTACAACCTGGTCGGCAACAACTCCATGCTCTTCAAAACCACGGATATTATCGAAACCTATGTCTACCGTTCCATGATGAACAGTTTCAACTTCTCCCAGTCCAGCGCCGTAGGCCTGTTCCAGAGTGTGGTTGGATTCTTCATCGTCCTGGGAGCCAATGCTTTCGTGAAGCATCTGGATCCTGACTATGCCCTGTTCTGATCAGGCGGAAAGGAGAGAAGAAAAATGAGCAATACCGTATCTCAGCCGCCCCGGGCGATGCATTCCACCCATATTAAGAAGGACCGCTCCCAGATCGTCATCAATATCATCACCTACATTCTGGTTACCGCCTTCTGCGTCATGTGTATCCTTCCCTTCTGGATGATCATCGCGTCCTCCTTCTCAACCGAAGACGCGATCCGCCGGACAGGGTTCACCCTCTGGCCGTCGGAATCCTCCACATACTCCTATGAGCTGCTCTTCCGTTCTCCGGACCAGATGGTCGGCGCCTATATTGTCACAATCCTTCTGGCCCTGGTCGGCACAGGCGTCGGCCTGTTCATCATCTCCATGACCGGATATGCCCTGCAGCGGCGGGACTTTCCCATGCGGAACGGGATTATGTTCTACATCTACTTCACCTCCCTGTTCTCCGCAGGCCTGGTTCCCTTCTACCTGCTTATTGTCCAGACGCTGAACCTGCGGGATACCTACTGGGCTATCCTGCTGCCGCTGCTGATGAGCCCCTGGCTGATCGTCCTGATGAAGAACTTCGTGAAGGCGATACCCCATGAAATCACTGAATCCGGAAAGATCGACGGAGCGGGGGATTTCAGGATCTTCTACGCGCTGATCCTGCCGAACCTGAAGCCGGCGCTGGCAACCATCGGGCTTTTCCTGGC
>JAEEGL015729395.1_pt1 | contig 10917 bp, 7 predicted proteins | sample 9134231 | NCBI WGS metagenome assembly JAEEGL01 (sample SAMN16246548, study PRJNA631951) | gut metagenome | biome: gut microbiome; feature: rumen; material: fiber-attached | host: Bos | place: Iran: Karaj | collected 2018-10
CGCCCCTGAAGGGCGACGGGGAGCTGCGGCCCCTGACCCTGGCCGACGAGGAGGGGCGGCGGGTGTACGAGCGCTCCCTCCGCTTCGTGATGCTGCTGGCGGTGCGCCAGCTGTGGCCCGGGCAGCGGGTCCGGGTGGAGTATTCCGCCGGGCACGGGGTATACATCCGCCTCCCGGGCCGGGAGCTCGGCGGGGCAGACGTGGAGGCGCTGGAGGAGCGGATGCGCGCCCTGACCGACCGGAACCTCCGCTTTGAGATGCGCACCTGGTCCCGGGACGACGCCGTCGCCTATTTCGAGCGGGAAGGCCAGCCGGACAAGGTGGCCCTGCTGAAGACCCGCCCCTACGACTGGTTCAACATGTACAGCTGCGGCGGCATGTGGGAGTATTTCTACGGCGCCATGACCCCCGGCACCGGGAGCGTGCGGGTCTTCAGCCTGCGGCCCACCGGCGGCGACGGCTTTGTGCTGCTGCTCCCCACGGGGGAAAAGCCGGACGAGCCCGCCCCCTATATCGACCGGCCCAAGCACATGGCGGTCTTCTCCCAGAGCGCGGAGTGGTGCAAGATCCTCGGCGTGGACAACGTGGCGGACCTGACCCGGCTCCGGGACGAGCGCGGCCTGCGCCGCTTCATCCGGGTGAACGAGTCCCTGCAGGAGACCGCCATGGCCGATATCGCCCGCCGCATCACGGAGGGCGGGAAGCGGGTGGTGCTGGTGGCGGGACCCTCTTCCTCCGGCAAGACCTCCTTCGCGGGGCGGCTGGCGGTCCAACTGCAGGTCCTCGGCCACCGGGCCTGGCGAGTCTCGCTGGACGACTACTATCTCGACCGGGACCTGTGCCCCCGGGAGCCCGACGGCACGGTCGACCTGGAGCGCATCGACATCCTGGACCTGCCGCTGATGCAGAAGCAGGTGAACGCCCTGCTGCGGGGCGAGGAAGTGACGGTGCCGCGCTTTGACTTTGCCGCCCAGCGCCGGGCCCCCGACGGCACCCCCATGCAGCTGCCCCCGGAGGACATCCTGATCCTGGAGGGCATCCACGCCCTGAATCCCCTGCTCTCGAAGGACCTGCCCCGGGAAAAGCTGCACCGGGTCTTCGTCAGCGCCCTGACCTGCCTGAACCTGGACGATCACAACCGCATCCGCACCACCGACGTGCGCCTGCTGCGGCGCATCGTGCGGGACAACCTCTTCCGCGGCACGCCCCCGGCCGGGACCCTGGCCGCGTGGGAGAGCGTCCGCCGGGGAGAGGAGAAGTGGATCTTCCCCTGGCAGGAGACGGCGGACAGCATGTTCAACACCGCCCTGCACTATGAGCTCCCCGTCCTGCGGCATTTCGCCTACGATCTGCTGCGGGCCGTGCCTCCGGACGCCCCCGGCAGCCTGCTGGCCGTCCGCCTGATGAAGATCCTGCACTATGTCCCCGACGTCGGGGAGGATGTGCTGGAGGAGATCCCGCCGGTCTCCCTCCTGCGGGAGTTCATCGGCGGCAGCACCATCGACAAGGCGTGAGCCGTGCCCCCCCGGCGGCGCGCCGCTCCCGGGACCATCCCCCTCCGACCCGCCAGATCGGACGTGATCCTTCGATGAAACACCTTCTCCGCTCCCTGCGGCAATACCGCGTGCAGGCCGTTCTCGCCCCGCTGTTCAAGATGCTGGAGGCGGCCTTTGACCTGCTGGTGCCCCTGGTGGTGGCGCAGATCATCGATCACGTGGGCAGCGGCAGCGGCGACACCGGCTATCTGTGGAAGATGGGCGGCCTGCTGCTCCTCATGGCCGCGGTGGGCCTGACCCTGTCGGTGACCGCCCAGTATTTCGCTGCCCGGGCCGCCATCGGATCCGCAAGCGATCTGCGCAGCCGCCTGTTCCGGCACATCCAGCGGCTGGGCTGGGGCGAGGCCGACACCCTCGGCACCTCCACCCTCATCACCCGCATGACCTCCGACGTCAACCAGGTGCAGAACGGCGTGAACATGTTCCTGCGCCTGCTGCTGCGGTCCCCCTTCGTGGTGATCGGGGCCTTTGTGATGGCCCTGCTGACCGACGCGAAGATCGCCCTGATCTTCCTGGGCGCCATCGCGGGCATGGGCCTGATCGTGGGGGTCATCATGGTCATCACCGCTCCCCGCTACCGGCAGATCCAGGGGCAGCTGGACAAGGTGACCGGCGCCACCCGGGAGAACCTCTCCGGCGTGCGCGTCATCCGGGCCTTCGGCATGGAGGAGCGGGAGACGGAGCGTTTCCGCCTGCTCAACGGCGTCCTGGCCCGGCATCAGCGGACCGCGGGCCGGATCTCCGCCCTGATGAACCCCCTGACCCTGGTCGTGGTGAACCTGGGCATCATCCTGGTGCTGCGGGCCGGCGCCTCCGCCGTGGACGGCGGGACCCTCCTGCGGGGCGGGGTGGTGGCCCTGGTGAACTGGATGAACCAGATCCTGGTGGAGCTGGTCAAGCTGGCGAACCTGATCGTGACCCTGAGCCGGGCCATGGCCAGCCTGAAGCGCGTGGAGCAGGTGCTGGACACCGAGCCCGCCATGACCTTCCCGGAGACCTCCGCCGCGCCCGCGGACGGCGCGCCGGCCGTGGTCTTCGAGCATGTGTCCCTGCGCTATCCCGCCGCCGGCGCCGAGAGCCTGACCGACATCAGCTTCACCGCGCAGGCGGGGGAGACCGTCGGCATCATCGGCTCCACCGGCAGCGGCAAGAGCTCTCTGGCCCACCTGATCCCCCGCTTCTACGACGCCACCGGCGGCATCGTCTCCCTCTTCGGCCATCCCGTGGCGGAGTACGGGCGCGAGGTCCTGCGGTCCTTCGTGGGCATCGTGCCCCAGCGGGCGCAGCTCTTTTCCGGCACCATCCGCTCCAACCTGCGCTGGGGCCGGGAGGACGCCGACGACGCGGCCCTGTGGCAGGCGCTGGAGTCCGCCCAGGCCGCGGGATTCGTCCGCGCAAAGCCCCGGCAGCTGGACGACCCCGTGGAGCAGGGCGGCCGCAACCTCTCCGGCGGCCAGCGGCAGCGGCTGACCATCGCCCGGGCGCTGGTGGGGCAGCCCCCGATCCTGATCCTGGACGACAGCGCCTCCGCCCTGGACTATGCCACCGACGCGGCGCTGCGCAAGGCCCTGCGGAGCCTGCCCTGGCCCGCCACGGTCTTCATCGTCAGCCAGCGCACCGCCTCCATCCGGCACGCGGACCGCATCCTGGTGCTCGACGACGGCCGTCTGGCCGGGCAGGGGACCCACGACGAGCTGCTGGCCTCCTGCCCCGTTTACCGGGAGATCCACGAGAGCCAGTACCAGAAGGGAGATGAGCGCGCGTGAGCGAGAAGAAGCCCGAACGTCTTCCGCCTGTGTGGCCGAAGGTGCTGGCGCGAGTGAAGCCGCACCTGGGATGGGTGCTGCTGAGCCTCCTGTGCGCGCTGACCTCCTCCGCCGGCCTGCTGCTGATCCCCGTGTACTGCGGGCAGGCCGTGGACGGCATGCTGGAGGCCGGACAGGTGGACTTCGCCGCCGTGGGACGGGTGTGCGTCGCCATCGGCACGGTGACCTGCCTGTGCGCCCTGGCCCAGTGGGTGCTGACCGCCTGCAACAACCGCGTGGCCTTCCGGGTCTCCCAGCAGATCCGCGACGAGGCGATCGAAAAGATCCAGCGGCTGCCCCTCTCCTGGCTGGACACCCATCCCGTGGGCGACCTGGTGAGCCGGGTCATCGCGGACGTGGAGACCCTGTCCGACGGCCTGCTGCTGGGCTTTACCCAGTTCTTCACGGGTCTGATCACCATCGTCGGCACCCTGATCATGATGGCCCGGCTGAGCCTGCCGGTCACCGTCGCCGTGGCGGTGCTGACCCCCATGAGCATGCTGGTGGCGGGCTTCATCGCGAAGAAGAGCGCCAAGTGGTTCCACACCCAGAGCGCGGTGCGGGGCGATGAGACCGCCTACATCAACGAGATGATCGACGGCCAGCGGGTGGTCCAGGCCTTCGGCCGGGAACAGGCTTCCCAGGACGCCTTCGACACCATCAATGAGGAACTGGCCAGGGCCTCCCTGAAGGCCACCTTCTTCTCGAGCCTCGTGAACCCCACCACCCGCCTGGTCAACAACGTCGTCTACGCCGCGGTGGCGGTGGCCGGCGGCCTGTACGCCCTCAGCAGCCCCGACGCCATGTCCGTGGGCAGCCTCAGCGCCTTCCTGACCTACGCCAGCCAGTACGCCAAGCCCTTCAACGAGATCAGCGGCGTGGTGACCGAGCTGCAGAACGCCTTCGCCTGCGCGCGCCGCATCTTCGGCCTGCTGGAGGAGGCGGACCAGGTCCCCGACGCGCCAGACGCCCTGACGGAGCTGGAGGCGGAGGGCGCCGTCTCCCTGCGGGACGTCTCCTTCCGCTATGTGGCGGACCGCCCGCTGATCGATCATTTCTCCCTGGAGGTGCGGCCCGGGCAGCGCATCGCCATCGTCGGCCCCACCGGCTGCGGCAAGACCACCCTCATCAACCTGCTCATGCGCTTCTATGACGTGAACGCGGGCGGGATCGCGGTGGACGGGCACGAGACCCGCACCCTCACCCGCCGCGCCCTGCGGAGCAACTGGGGCATGGTGCTGCAGGAGACCTGGCTGCGGGGCGGCACCGTGCGGGAGAACATCGCCTTCGGCAGGCCGGACGCCCTGGAGGAGGAGGTCATCGCCGCCGCGAAGGCCGCGGACATCCACTCCTTCATCATGCGCCTGCCCAAGGGGTACGATACCGTGATCACCGAGGACGGCGAGGGCATCTCCCAGGGGCAGAAGCAGCTGCTGTGCATCGCCCGGGTGATGCTCTGCCTGCCGCCGATGCTGATCCTGGACGAGGCCACCTCCTCCATCGACACCCGCACCGAGATCCGCATCCAGGCGGCCTTCCACCGGATGATGCAGGGGCGCACCTCCTTTATCGTCGCCCACCGCCTCTCCACCATCCGCGAGGCGGACGTGATCCTGGTCATGCGGGACGGCCACATCGTGGAGCAGGGCAGCCACCAAAGCCTGATGGAGCTGGGCGGCTTCTACGCGCAGCTGTACAACAGCCAGTTCGCCGCCTGACGCGGACGGAAACACGGAGGACAGCATGGAATTCGGATTATGCGCGCCGCTGGAAGACGCGGGACTGGTCCGGGACCTGGGCTTTTCCTACATCGAGGTCAACGCGGCGCAGATCGGACAGATGAGCGGCGAGGCCTTTGCCGCGGCCCTGGCCCGGTCGAAGGCGCTCGGCTTCCCGGTGAAGCGGGCCAACTGCCTCTTTCCCGGCGAACTGCGGCTGTGCGGGCCGGACATGCGGCCCGACGCCGTTGCCGCCTGGCTGCGGAAGGTGATGCCCCGGCTGGCGGCCCTGGGGGTGGAGAAGGCGGTCTTCGGCTCCGGCGGCGCCCGGAAGCGGCCGGAAGGCCTGCCCTACCCCGCGGCCTTCCGGGACCTGGTCCGGGTCTGCCGGATGATCGGCGGCGCGGCGGAGGCAAGCGGCCTGACCGTGGTCATCGAGCCTCTGAACACCCGGGAGACCGACATGATCAATTCCCTGGCGGAAGGCGCGGCCCTGATGGCGGCGGCGGACCACCCCTGTGTCGGGCTGCTGGCGGACGCCTACCACCTGGCCATGGAGGGCGAGCATCCCTCCGAGATCGCCCGGGTCGGCGGCGTCGGCCATGTGCATGTGGCGCTGAAGGAGGGCCGGCGATGGCCTGTGGCGGAAGACGCGGCGCTGCGCGAGTTCTTCCTGGGCCTGCGGGCCGCGGGGTATGACGGCTGCGTCAGCGTGGAGGGGAACAGCGGGGACCGCGCGGCGGACGCCCCGGCTGCCCTGGCGGCGCTGCGGAGGCTGGAAGGAGCCGGGATCGCGTGAAGACACAGGAAGAACTGCTGAAAGCCATGTCCCAGCGGGACCTGGTCGATCTGTGCATGCGCTTCGGCATCGATCCGCCCGGACAGGGGGAGCGCCGGGCCGCCACCGCCGGGCGGCTGCTGGACGCCCTGCGGGACGATCCCGACCTGACGGCCCACTGCCTCGGCTATGAGACCGTCTGTGCCCTGCGGGACGGGCTGCCGAAGGGCCGGGGCGAGGTCGAGGTCCCCCTCGGCCTGCGCGCGGACCCGTACGGGATCGCGGAGCATCTCCCCGAGCTCCGGCGCTACGGGCTGGCCTGGCGGGACCGCCGGTGCTGGCATGTGCTGCCCGAGGCGCGGAAACTGACCCGCTGCCGGCGGGATCTGATGGACGACCTGGAGACCGAGCAGCGGATCCTGGAGCAGATCAACGTCGCCCTGAACCGCTACGGCACCGCTCCCATCGACGTGGTGATGGCCGGCGCCCCGGAAGAGGGCGGGACCAGCCTGTCCGTGCTGCTGATGCTGGTCTACAGCCGGTTCTACGGGCTCAGCGGGTTCGCGGCCGGGCCGGACGGACGCCTGTGGATGCGCTCCCAGGACTGCGATGAGCCCCAGCTGACCATGGCGGCCCAGCAGGCGTGCGGGTCGCTCGGGCTGGACTGGGAGCCCACCGGCATCGGCGGCGCCGAAGCCTTCATGGACACCTTTGTGCCGCTGAAGGCCGACGCGGTGCGCCTGCTCTACGACATCGCGGGCAGCAGCATCGAGCATGAGGACCAGATGGAATGGGTGTCTGTCTGCGTGGAGGACGCCTTCTTCCTGCTGCAGGACGGCGACCGCCGCAAGGCCCTGGACTGCCTGTGCGACATCCTCCCGGAGAACCGGATCACGGAGGCGAACCGCTGGCTGATGGACCGGTTCCTGAACCGGTTCCCGGTCTGGGCGCTGCGGGGGCATTCCATGAGCGGGATCAGCGCGAACCGGCTGCCGGAGAGCCTGCGGATCGACCCCGGCGAGCCCTGCCCCTGCGGCAGCGGACGGCCCTGGCGGAAATGCCACGGCAGGATGAACTGATACCATACTGATAAGGAAGAGGATCATGAGCAAAATCGTCAAACTGGGCTTTCTGGGCTGCGGCAACATCGGCGGCGGCGTGTGGCATCTGCTGAACGACATGCACGACGAGCTGTTCCGGCGGGACGGTCTGGACCTGCGGGTGGAGAAGGCGCTGGTGCTGTCCATCCCCCGCGCGCGCACCGACGTGCCGAAGGAGATCCTGACCGAGTCGGCGGACGACGTCCTGGCCAACCCGGAGATCGACATCGTCTGCGAGTTCATGGGCGGGGAGCATCCCGCCGCGGACTTCATGCAGCGGGCGCTGGAGAACGGCAAGACCGTGGTCACCGCCAACAAGATGGCCCTGGCCCTGAACTGGGACAAGCTGGACGCGGCGGCCCGAAAAACCGGCGCCGGGCTTTACTATGAGGCCAGCGTCGGCGGCGTGATCCCCGTGATCCGCTCCCTGACCGTGTCGTTGGAGGCCGACCGGATCGACCGGGTGATGGGCATCGTCAACGGCACCACCAACTACATCCTCACCCGCATGACCCGTGAGGGCAGCGACTACGCCGACGTGCTGGCCGACGCCCAGCGCCTGGGCCTGGCCGAGCCCAACCCCGCCGCCGACGTGGAGGGCTTTGACGCGGCCTACAAGCTGTCCATCCTCTCCTCCATCGCCTTCCACACCCGGGTGCCCTACGCGAAGGTGTACCGGGAGGGCATCACCGGCGTCACCGCCGCGGATATCGCCGTGGGCCGGGAGATGGGCTATGTGCTGAAACTGCTGGCCATCGGCAAGCGGGACGGGGACACCGTCGAGGTGCGGGTCCATCCCACCTTCCTGCCCGAGAGCCATCCCCTGGCCCGGGTGGACGGCTCCCTGAACGCCATCTTCATCCACGGCGCCTATTGCCAGGACATGATGCTGCAGGGCCGCGGCGCGGGGGACAAGCCCACCGCCAGCGCCATCTGCGGCGACATCGTCCACGCGGCGCTGAACGACCGCCCCACCCGTCCCTCCTTCGCCAACACCCCGGAGGCCGATCCCGCGCTGACTTTCTCCGATGACTGGCTCTGCCGCTACTTCATCCGCGTGGATGCCGCCGACGCGCCCGGCGTGCTGGCCCATGCCGCGCAGACCTTCGCCGCCGAGGGCGTGTCCATCGACTCCATGCTGCAGAAGTCCGCCTCGGAGGGCCGCGCGCAGCTGATCTTTATCACCCATGAGGCCGGAGAAAAGGCCATCCGCCGCGCCATCGACGCCCTTGACGCGTCCGTCGCGCGGGTGGAGGGCGTCATCCGGGTCGAGAAATAACAGAAACGGAATGAATGTATGACATTTGAGAACCTGCCCCTTCTTCCCGCGCTGAAGCGCAACGTCGCCGAAGCCGGCTATGTGACCCCTACCCCCATCCAGCGGGAGACCATCCCCCTGGTGCTGCGGGGCGGCGACGTGCTGGGCTGCGCCCAGACCGGCACCGGCAAGACCGCCGCCTTCGCCCTGCCCATCCTCCAGAACCTGCATCAGGACCCCCTGCAGGGCAGGCCGCCCATCCGCTGCCTGGTGCTGACCCCCACCCGGGAGCTGGCCCTGCAGATCCACGAGAGCTTCACCCTCTACGGAAAAGGCCTGACGCCCCGCTCCGCCGTCATCTTCGGCGGCGTGAACCAGACGCCCCAGGTGGAAGCCCTGCGCCGCGGCGCGGACATCGTGGTGGCCTGCCCCGGCCGCCTGTGGGACCTGATGAACCAGGGCTTCGTCTCCCTGGACCATGTTGAGATCTTTGTGCTGGACGAGGCCGACCGCATGCTGGACATGGGCTTCATCCACGACGTGCGGCGCATCGCCGCGAAGCTGCCGGACAAGCGGCAGACCCTGATGTTCTCCGCCACCATGCCCGCCGAGGTGGAAAAGCTGGCCATGGACCTGCTCCGGGACCCCGCCAGCGTGAAGGTGGACCCCGTGTCCTCCCCGGTGGAGGCCATCGAACAGAAGCTGTTCTATGTGGACAAGGCCAACAAGCGCCATCTGCTGGCCCACCTGCTGCAGCGGCCCGAGGTGGAGAACTGCCTGGTCTTTTCCCGCACCAAGCACGGGGCGGACCGCATCGCCCGGGACCTGAAGCGCGCCGGCATCGACGCCGCCGCCATCCACGGCGACAAGACCCAGTCCGCCCGCCAGACGGCCCTCAACCGCTTCAAGGCCGGGGAGTGCCGGGTCCTGGTGGCCACGGACATCGCCGCCCGGGGCCTGGACATCGAGGGTCTGAGCCACGTCATCAACTTCGACCAGCCCATGGAGCCGGAGGCCTATGTGCACCGCATCGGCCGCACGGGCCGTGCGGGCCGGGGCGGTACCGCCTGGAGCTTCTGCTGCGTGGACGAGCTCAAGCAGCTGGGCCAGGTGGAAAAGCTGATCGGCCGCCGCCTGCCGGTGGAGGAGCATCCCTGGCCCATGGAGATCACCACGCCCTCGGAGCCGAAGCCCCGCGTGCCGCGGGATGCCCGGGTGACCCAGGTGAACCGCCGGGGCGAGGCCGTGCGGGTCAAAACGCCGGTCCTGCCCCCGAAGGCTCCGCCCCGGGAGGCGGCGCAGCAGCGTCCCGCTCCTCAGGCGGATCCCCGGCCCCGGGCCCGGCGCCCGCAGGAAGCCGCCCGCGCCCGGGAGACCCTGCACCCCCGGCAGAAGAGCGATGCGGCATCTTCCGGCCGCGGCGGGGAACGCATCACCATCGGCCAGGGCGGCCGGGCCGTCGCCGCGAAGACCCGCGACAAACTCCCCGGCCCGGTGCGCCGGGTGAACCGCAGCAACCCGAAGCGGGGATGAGGGCCGTCGGACCGGAAGAATCTGAAAAGCCGGCGCGGAACGCGCCGAAGGGAGGCCTGCCCATGCCGATGCGCACAATGGACGATCTGTACCCCGTGATGCCCTGGGACGCCGTCGACGCGGCGGTGTTCGACGTGGGCAATGTGCTGGTCCGCTTTGACCCGCCCGCCATCCTGCGCCGCTACCTGCCCGGGGACGAGGACCTGTGGCCCCGGATCATGGCGCGGGCCTTCCGCTCCCCCTACTGGCCCATGCTGGACCGGGGCGCCGTGACCCTGCACGGGGCGGCGGAGCTGATGGGGGGCGGGGACGCGAGGCTGACCGCCGCCATCCACCTGCTGATGGACCGCTGGCCGGAGATGCGCGACGTGGTGCCGGAGGGCCTGGCCCTGCTGGAGGCCTGCCGCGCCCGGGGCAAAAAGACCTTCGTGCTGTCCAACTACCACCACGAGGCCTTCGCGATGCTGAAGCGGCGCTACCGCTTCTTCGACGGCTTCGACGGCATGGCGGTCTCGGGCGAACTGCACGTCTGCAAGCCCGACCCCGCGATCTACCGCTGGCTGACGGACACGTACGCCCTCGACCCCTCCCGGCTGCTCTTTGTGGACGACAGCCCCGCCAATGTGGAGACCGCGCTGTACATGGGCTGGAACGCCCTGTGCTACGACGAGCCCGGCAAGCTGCGGCGATTCTTCGGGCTGTAACGCAAAACCTCCTCCCGCGCGGGAGGAGGTTTTGCATGGGGAGAAGAAGCGTCTGCCGCTCACCGGGCTTCGCGCCCTCCGGCCGCGCCCGCAGGAGCGGAACCTCTTGCAAGATGTCCCAATCAGCAACTCGAAGAGGCACCCGAAGGAGTCCAGAGGGCGACCGGAAAGCCCTCTGGCCGCGCCCGCAGGCGCGGGACCCCTTTGCAATGAAAGAAAACCGGTTTGCTGAATCCGGATCCCCGCCAAGGCCCAGAGACGGTTGGGCGTACTTTCTCCACGGAGAAAGTACCAAAGAGGTCTGGGGGCGGCAGAAGATCGTTCCTTCGCTGCCGCCCCCAGACCCCCCGACGTCCTGTGAGGCTATGGGCGTGGAAACGGACTGCGGGTCATGGTGAGCCGAAACCGGAAGTCGTTCGGAGCCTTCAATTGACTGAACCGAAACGCAACCTAAGGAGGCACCCG
>JAEEGL010029571.1_pt1 | contig 10916 bp, 7 predicted proteins | sample 9134231 | NCBI WGS metagenome assembly JAEEGL01 (sample SAMN16246548, study PRJNA631951) | gut metagenome | biome: gut microbiome; feature: rumen; material: fiber-attached | host: Bos | place: Iran: Karaj | collected 2018-10
AGTACCGGGGAAATTTATAAAAACATCGATAGCGTTTAACCCATATTCAGAATTAACAGGATTCAAAATAACTTTATCATCCTGAAGTGTAGGTATTGTATTATTCATTGCACCAAATCCTTTGCATCCGACTAAAAGTAATATCAGTGTTCCTATGGTCAATAGGAAAACAGTAAGTTTTGTTTTCAATTTTTTCTCCGCAATTATTTAAAATAGATCTCGTTAAATTCCTTAATGTATTTAGCAAGTTCAGACGCGCTCAATGTTTTGTAGTCAACTTTTTTATCTTTACTAAGGAATGTATAGAATGAACGTGAATACTCGTTAAATTCCCGTCCATCAGTGATAAGATCTCTTTCTTTAAGCCACTCATCAGCTTCCTTGGTTCCGACAACGACCAAATGGTCAGAATTGAGGCCACTGTTATAACCCAGGATTACTCCGGTTTCTATTGGATCTGAAGTTATGGTGATCGGAACCGGTCTGGTCTGATCATCAGAACCTATAAATTGTCTTCCGATTATGTAGTAAGAGCCTGTTACACCACCTAAATTGGTGTAATAGTCATAACTCTTAGCATCATTCGTGAGACCGGCCTGATATTCGGTTGCCGCATAATTTGCAGCCTTGGCAGCTTCCACATTTCCCATAAAGCCCCAAAGCAAATCAATTCCCGGGATCTTATCGATACCGGTTACTGCAAAGAAACCGGTAGTTGTAAGATCAAATAGAGTCTGAGCTACCAGTTCATCAGTTCCGACTCTAGTACTCTCTGCAAATGCATAAGCATTGTCAACGAGCACCTTTTTGGTGAAATCCGTCATATTGGTATTACAACTGCAAATATCAACTGAATATGCACCGCCGGTTATAGCATAATATTCTCCGTTAACCTTCGTGATAGTATTAAAACCGAGTTTATTCTCTTCATCACCGAAGCCGTCAAATGTCATTCTTGTATAAGTAACAGGCTGTCCCGGGACGCTTTCATCAACTATAGTCGTAAACTTGAAGCCGTTAAAAGGCATATCCACCGTAACCGAATCATTGGCAAAATCATCGCCATTCGGTGTATAGTGTTTTTCCTTGTATGCTTCATACTCATCCGTGTCATAAACAGGGCAGGAAATCTGTTTAAAGTTATCGTTGATTACTATCATGGCATCACGGAATCTAACGGAATTAGGGTTAGACTCAAAGTATTCCTTGAGCCCCTTAGATTCAATGTTTGCCTGAACATTCTGATTAAGGAATACGGTGAATAAAGAAGCTGAAGGTCTGAACTGGTAATTAAACCAGGTTGTCTCCTTCATGTATCCGTCAGGCCCGTCCTCCCAGTTATGTTCATAACCTCTTTCCCATATGGAAAGTGTAGACTTGTCCTGAACATAAAAGACCTTCAACAATTCGTTTACGACTTCCGTAAACTCTTCATCAGTTTTGCATGCATCCAGTCTCTTTTTTGTAGCTTCGACGAATCCGTTGACGACATAAGCATCTTTGAGTTCGATTCCTTCTTCAATCTTGATGTCATACTCATTGCAAAATTCCTTAACGGCATCCATATTCAATGAACCGTCAGAATTCGTAAATTTCTTGGCGTAGTGTTTGGTCAATGCATCTGCACCTGAAGCCAGTGAAGAACATGCCGCATTAATAGAATCTGCGGTAGCGGTTTTCCCTTTAAAGCTTCCTGTACCGCCAAGCAGATCATGCATGTTCTTTAATGAAGTATTGATCGAACTAAGTACCTGTTTGACCGTTAATGCAGTGTTGTTTACTTCTTCCGCAGTAGAATCCACTTCGTTATAGAAACTTGTGAGTTTTGTATTCAGCGTGCCCAGTTTGTCCCTTACGTTTGATACATTTCCGTAAGCACGGTTAGCTGCGCCTATACACTCAGACTTCAAACCTGAGTAACCGGATTTTACTGTAGTAGAAGAAATAACAGAAGAATAACCGGTCGAATCAACAGACCCTTTAGCTCTGGTAATTGAGCCTGTTAATGATTTAGCATATTCGCTTCCGTAATATCTCATCCTATTTCCTCTGATCCTTTAAGCGAGAGACTTATTCGTTTCTTCACAAAGATTAATGTTGTAACTGGCTTTATGAAGATAACCGCTTGTTGCAGTATACAAAGCGTTCAGATTGTCTATCAGACTGTCAAACCCGTCAATGCAATTGTTAAGGTTAAGAATTGCCTTGCCGGAACATGACTTTAAAGGCTCTTTCGTATAATTTATATGCTGGTCGAGCATGTCTTTATCAAACTTGGCGATTTCCTGATCGAAACCGACTTGATTCATCCTGATCATTTCTTATCCCTCTGTAATTGATGCAGCCAGTTTATCTTCTTTGTCCAGAACATCCTCAGAAATAGTCTGAATGGCTTCATCGAATATAACATCAATATTATCCAGTAAGGAAATAGCTACGGCCATCTGCGAATTAAGAGCACTTATAACTCCATGAGCTGTGCTTGTGTCATCTGAATAGAACCCGTTGCTGATTACTGAATTAAGGCGGCCGGCATACATATTCATTGCATTATGAATCTTTACGCCTTTTCCGGACGCTTCGCTCATTTTCGGGTAATTTCTTATTACGCCTTCATCTAAACCTGTTATGCCATAGTACATATTATTTCCTCGAAATTAAGGCATAGAACGCGATACATGGGAGATGGCATCTTCATATGCATTGTCATAGGACTGATCGCCTAAAAGACCTGTTAAATATGTGAGCATATTTTCAACTACAGGTGAAGATCTGTCGACTGTGCCGATAGCTTGCTTAAGTGTGCCTATATCCCCGTCATAACTGCCTTTGCTGGAACGCGTATTAGTGATCAGATTATTCAACTGACCTCTGGTTTCCATAAGTTCAGCATACCAGTTATTATCATCCGAACTGGACGAAGAACTGCTTGCAGAACTGCCTGATGAACCGGAAGAACCACCGGATCCGGTATTCTTCTTATTGCTGCTCCCTCCGGAGCTGCTCGATTTGGTATTTTTGGGAGCATATAGATTTCTATAATACTCCTCATACTCTTTTTGAGTCATAAATTTTTCCCCAATAAAAAAGAGTTCGGGAACCGAGGTTCCCGAACCTCTTAATGACTTATGAAGTTGTCATGCTAGCATTGACTCTTTCAACTTCGTCATAGTTATTAGCAGTCTGAGTAAGAGCCTTAGAAACAGAATCAAGGTATTCTACTGCCTTTTGGAATGTTGTGTAAGTACTCTTGATGTTAGCAGCAAAAGCCTGTGAAGCTTCACCACTCCACTGCTGTTCAAGAAGTGTAGTATTGTCAGAAATTGACTTATAAGTAGAACCCAACTCCTGAGAAAGAGTAGAGAATTTTTTTGATAACTCTCTTAAATCACTAGAAGAAACTCGAACATTATTAGCAGCCATTGATATTTTCCTCCTTTCCCAAAAAATAAAACATAACCTGATTGTTGTTATGAATTCATTGTAAGTATATGAGTATTCTTGTTCTTCATCAACAAAATCTTATTTTTTTATCAAATTTTTGTGCATTATTTCAGACAAATCATTAAAATTTTGTGAAGTTTGGCTATCGACTTTTTCCGTATTCAGATTATTGTTTTTAAATCACATTTTTTATTTGTGATTTAATTGACAACGGGTTTCAATATATTAGAATACTTATACTGATAATAAGGATTTTTATATGAATGAGTTGCTTTTCTATGGTGGTATAGGTCTGGCCGGCGTATCTTTGCTGGCTGCTGTTGTATTGTTTTTCTACAACAAGGTCTATCTGTCGATATCCTTTTTCCTGCACCGTAACCACAAGGTTGCAGCTAAGAAGCCAGCTGTGGCTCCGGTGAAGAAAAAGAAAGAAGAGAAGCGTGTTCAGGAGAATACACCTAAAGTCAGCAAAGATAGTACGGAATTATTGGAAATGACAGAGGATTACACTGAGATCCTCTGTGACGATGTAACAGAAATATTGGAGTAATGTTATGAGTAAGCGCACCTGTGTATTAACAGTAATTATCAGTTCCATCTTATTCTTGGTCACCTTTTTCGCGGTTTTCTATTCAAACACCGTATTGGCTGACAAGACTGCTTCGATTGCCTTTTATAAAGACAGCAGCGGCAGTTTTTGCTTTCTGCCGGAAAAGGGAACAAATCTGGATGAATGGGACAACGTATATAACAGAGCGCACTTGTATCGTTATGGCACGGAAAATTCCGATGATGAGGAAAGTTATTATTTCAATTGTTGGAGTGGCAATAATAAATATAAATATTATGGTAATTATGGAAATTATTCTTACGGAAAGCTTAAGGATGTTCCAAGCACATACGAGATCAAATATTTCTGGTATGGTAGTAGTGACGAAGGGGAAGGTGTTCCCGTTAAAGTTGTAAATCTTGATGAGCTGTTTGATCAGATCAGTGTTGAGTATAGCAATGGTGTATTCTCAGCCGATATTTCACCCGTTTTGAAATATGCCGGATTTAGCGACAAAATAGAAGTTAAGAACATTGATAGTTCTAAATATTCCTTAAAAAATGGCAAGAAACTGGAAATCAAAAAAGACTACATCATCGGCACTAACAGCTTTGAAGTCATTTTCAAGGATAATAACAACAATGAGATTTATAAATGGAATATGAAGAAGTATTTCGAACCGTCCATTTCTTCAGTCACTTTGGATGGCAAGGATACCTCTTCCGGCAGTTTAGGTATCAGCAATGGCGATCACGAGTTCAGCGTTGCAGTTTCTCCTGAAAATGGCATCAAGTATGTAAAGTTAACAGTTACTGACATCAACAATGGTAATGTGCTGTGCGATTCTATGGAATTAACCCACAGTTCCGGAACATACATCGGCAAGTTCAATGTGTCCAATGTGCCTGTTGATCATAAACTGTCATACAAATTGGTCATAAAGAATACTAATGAGGAAAAATTCACATTTATTGACGGAACCGATTCCGGCAGCAGTGATGGTTCTTACTCGTTTTTTATCAAGGCAAACAATTCTCTCGATGCGTTGGAGATTAAGACAAATAGAAACCCGGATGCAAATGCAGGAAGGGCCGGAGACCGTTTCACCATCCTTTTTAGATCCAACACAGCGATCAAATCGATAAGTTCTGATATTGAAGGTATTGAGTTAACGGACAGTAAGCCAGCAGTGATACCTACAAACCAAAATCCTGAGACGTGGTATAGGAATTTAGCCGCTGGTTCAACTTATACCTACCAAGGAACGATAACTGATGTTGATTCTTTGAGATATCTGCGCATTTCGTATTTGTATATCACTTTTGAAGACGGAACGACAGATTGCTATGACAATTTATCATTTATTGATAAAGCACCTGTGATCTATCCTGCTTTCAGTGCCCATGTGGAAAGATACTCTGGCGTAGATGATGGTAATACACTCAGCAAAGACGGCAAATTTGACGCAAGATTGTATTTTGATAATTACTCGATCGATTCAAATTGCAAGGTCAGCCCTACGTATACGATCACAAACTTCTCAAAAACAGAGACCGGCTTTGCCCCTCATTGGGCAAACCCCGTTACATCTGAGATCTCTTCTCTTGACGGCAATTATCATGCAACAGCAACAATTCAAATCCGTGATATTGAGGGATTTTGCATGGAAGAAAATGAAATTGATTTCTACATGGAGATCTCTGATCCTGCAGGTCAAACATGTGTTGTTAAGGTCGATACCGATTATATTTTCTATGGTCCGTTCACAGTATCTTCTGCTGTGTTGACGACATCAAATCCTATTACTTTCATTGATTCGAAAACGAAAGTCACATACCATTATGCGAACAAAAACGATACTCTTAAGCTCACATTCAACAGCAATCACGCTTTATCATCCTGCACGGTATATGTGGGCGAAACCGGATATCACTTTGATAAAAATTCAATTAAATCTGAAGGAGCCGGAGCTTACTCTGTCCAGCTGAATAAAATTAACTTCGAATCCGGAAAGCCTATAAGGTTCTCACACGTTTTATTAACGGATAAATCTTCTCAAACGGCAGATATTCTTGAAAATAATATTAATTTCAACAACATAATCTATATGGGAGATTATGATGTTCTTTACAATGCCCAGGACTTTGATAAAGAAAATCCGAGATATCTCACAAGTCAGGGTGTGATAGATTTTGAACTTACGCCTAAGGATGCTGACAGAGAGATAAAACTGAAAGAATTGAAAATGACATACAGCAATCCCTATGGGCAGTCTAACACTGTTAGCATTCCTGTTGATACAAATGCAACTTTCAGCAAGACAATAACAACAAAGGTTTCCATGCAAATAATCCTTGCGGAAAAAGAAAAGTACGATTATTTCTACTTTGATGAATTGGCCTTGTCTTTCTACATTACTGTTGTAGACCGAAGCGGACTTGAATCTGAAATTGAGATCAACCCTTCTTATTGTCACTATTTCAAAACACTGGAAGAGTGTGTTGACTATATTAAGATCGAGACTCCGGATGACAGGACATACGTAAGAAATAGTGACCTTCTCAAATTCAAGTTCTCGTCTTCGCATGCATTATCTGATTCAGAACACAAGAATAAATACGGGTACTACATGCTTAACGGCACGTTAAACGGAGAAGACATCGTTTATTATTCTCAGGATCAGTACAATTGGGAAGCTCGGTATACGATTCTTGATGATAATGAGTGGATAGACAATGGAGCGCTGAAGCTGACCGCTGAGCTTTTCGACAAGGCTCAACAGGAACCTTATACACTAACTATTACTGACAGGAATGTATATTATTATGCTCCTATCTCTATCAGTGATCTGGAATTCATTTCAAACAATACAAATAACGGCAGACTTGCAAATGACTATGACAAGGTAACGATCTCCTTTAAGTCTTCTCATATGCTGAGCAACAATAACTGCCTTATTGCTAATAAAATGACCGATCTGAAATGTCAGGAGGGTGAAGGTTATTTCGCATATGAAGCATCCTGCAATATCCGTGACCTCAAGATCGATGACAATACTGACATTATTTTCTTCCTTGGGCTTTTCGATGATGCAGGCAACGTTGCGTACTACAGAAATGATGAGAATACTCCTAATGTACGTTATCAGGCTCCGATCGAAGCACATGACTATAAGGCTCAGAGCAATAATGTAAACGGATATCAGATAACTAAGAACGGAAACGATATTAATATTTCGTTCAATACGACACACCCGACCAAGATAGTCTCTGCTACTATCGCGGATAAGGAACTGTCACTTACCAGCACAAACAATGACAAAATGCATTGGACTGCAACATATACCGTAACTGACAATATCGTTCCTGATCTTAATATGATCGATATAAAGATCAAGATCGGTGACGATTCCGGTAACGATAATATTGATATCGGCTCCAATGACATTATGTACTATGCTCCGCTGACTGTTTCTGCAGTATCGATCACTACGGACAATTCCAAGGATTCGAGCAAATACGCAGTTGACGGCAACAAGGTAACGGTAAGCTTCACGACGAACCACAAGATCCACACTCCGGCTTGTTCTTTCGAGCTCATCAGCGAAAAGAACATGTCAGTAGCTGAAGATGCACTCACAAACGGTTCGTACAGATATACATATTCCAGGAAGATCTCAAATGGCGAGGTCAATGATCAGGCCGGATTAACATTCGCATTCTCCGTAACGGATATCGCCGATAACGCACGTGTCGATGTTAATGAGAATTCCGCGGTTACCAATAACCATATTACTTATTACAGCCCGTTGGCTATCAACACATCGATCGCATCAAACGGCGCAAACGCAAGTTATGCAAAGAATGGTGATATCATTACCATCAAGGCAACAGCCAACCACGCTGTTCAGGTCGTATCAGCTTCCGCTCTTGACAAGAACATGACGGTTGCCGGAAATGACACAGCTTCTGTGACACTGACATATGTTATTTCCGCGACGGAAAAGGAATTGAAGGAAGGCGCTGTTAATACATCAGTTTCCTTCACCGATGCAGCAGGAAATACATTCTCGTCAGATAAGACAAACAGCGGATCGGTAATCTACGACAGAACAAAGCCGTCAGTCAAAGTTGGCAACGCTTTCTCCGGCTTCTCCGCTTCGGACATCTCATTTAATATCAGCATCGAGGATGCCAACATCGACAAGTCTAAGACCGGTGTTGAAGTAAATGGAAATAATAACACTATCGGTGATGGTCTGGAAGAAAACGGCACTGTTTACACAATGACTGTAAAGAACGAAGAAGAAGGCAACATTACTGTTGTCATCTCTGCCGTAGACCTTGCAGGCAATGCCGCAACGCAGGAAAAGTATTCTGTTACAGTTGATAAGACGAATCCTAAGATCACAACAACGACTCTGTTCTCATCTTCCAATAAGATCTATAAGCCGGGTCTTGTTATCGCAGATCTTTTCGATATTGAAGAAGACAACATGCAGGAGATCAGCTGCACTGTATCTGACGGTTCTTCAGTAACAGACTGGGATGTCAATGCGCCTCTTGATACTGACGGTAAGAAGACTATCTCCCTTATCGCTGTAGACAAAGCAGGCAACGCTTCTGAACAGCTTGTCTTGGACGTATTCATCGACGGTACGGCACCTAATCCGATTCTTAAGGACACAATTACATATAAGACTCTGTCAGCCGGATTAAACGAGTTCGATAAGTCTGCAATCGTATCCTTCGAGCTTCAGGATCTGTCTTATAACCCGGACAGCCCCGATAAGTTCACAACACTGAAGATCGTCAACCCTGACGGAACAACTGTTGACCTCCTGGCTGACGGCGCATCCGACTCAGGCAAATACACTTATGAGTTTAAGAACATCGGAACATATGAAGTAATCGTGGAGGCTACAGATGATCTGGGCAACACCACAGGCGAGATCAGATATGAGCTGAAACTTACCGAGAGCTTCATCGATGCAGTAGGAAGATTCTTCACAGATGAGAACAGCGAATCCGGAGTCAACGTTCCGAGACTTGTTATCGCCAGCTGCTGTGCCGTTGTATTCTTTGTTGCTCTGGCATTCGTTATCGTACATGCCATAAAGAGAAAAAGGAGATAATGGAGCAGTTTCCGGTTAGCCGAAAATGGGAAAGATTCTAAAAGACAGATATGAACTTTTGACAGAACTTGGCCATGGTGGAATGAGCACTGTCTACCTGGCCAGAGACAACAACCTGGGTTCGTACTGGGCTGTCAAACAAATGAAGAATAATGCCACCAACGAACTTTTTGCGTTCAAGCAGGAGGTTGAGTTGCTGGCAGGTCTGAATCATCCCGACATACCAAGGATCGTAGACCGTATTGAAGACAACGACGACTATTACGTTGTCATGGATTTCGTCGACGGAGTGTCTTTGAGCAAGAAGCTGATAACTGAAGGCCCGGTCGATGAGGACACGCTGATCAACTGGAGCAAGATGCTCTGCGCGATACTGAAATATCTTCACACGGTCAGATCCAACCCTATCGTCTACAGGGACATGAAGCCGGATAACATTATCCTTTCGCAATCGGGAAGAGTAAAGCTCATCGACTTCGGAATTGCAAAGGAATGTGTAAGGGGCGCCGTTGACAAGGGCGAGTGCTACGGAACCAGAGGATATGCTGCACCTGAGCAGTACAAGAACGGCAGCAATATACTTGATGAGAGAACGGACATATACAGTCTGGGCTGCACGATGTTCTATCTCATCACCGGCCAGACTCCCGGCAAGGCGCCTAATGCATGCCCTCCCGTAAGGACTATCAATCCCAACCTGTCCGAGGGTATACAATATATCATTTCGAAGGCTACGCAGGATGATCCTGCCGACAGATACCAGTCCTGTGATGAGATGATCAGCGACCTTGAGCATATCACGGAGCTGTCATATGAATACAGGGAGTCGATGAGAAAGAAGCTCCTGTCGTTCTGTCTTTGCATACTGCTTGCCCTGGTGTTCACCGGTGTCAGCATCTGGGGATATATCCGTATCCAGAATGATAAGGCGGATAAATTCCAGAGCTCATATAACATGGGTTTCAGCCTCGAGAGAAGCGGTGATTATGCGGGCGCTGCGGACTACTATACGAAGGCCATCTCTTATAACGGACAGGACTATAACACTTACGTCAAACTGTTCAATGCATTGCTTCCGCGTGATAATTCGGAGGATTATGCCGAAGGAACAAAGCTTGCGATCGACCAGATGTGCGGAACATATATCGACAATCCAAGTTCCGCCATGTACAAAGATCCGCGTCTCATGTTTATCGTCGGCAAGAAGTGCATCGAAGTCAATGAGATCAGTTATATCCTGAAGGCGTCCGAGTATTTTTCGCTGATCAAAGAAAGCAAAATGTATATTGAAGGCCAGTACGCATTCGTCAATCTCGAGCAGTACCAGCTCATCGCGGATGCCATGTCCAACACGATCGACACACAGGATTTCAACGGCCTGGAGAGCGCCATCAGGGAGCTTGAGGAAGTCAATAACAATAATAGTCTGTCACTGGAAGACAGACTCCAGAATTACTATACCTTGATCCTGATCTACAGCACTTATCCGACCACGCTCGAGAATTCCTATGAGAAGATCCAGCAGCTTGGATTGGAAGCCTACGACCTGATCAACAGGAACATGGATGATGAGAACTTCAGCTTCAACAGTATCTATCCGCTGTACGAGATGCTTGCGATAGGCAATTACAATGCGGGTCTTACAGCAACGGATGAAAGTATGGTCCTTTATTTCACCCAGTCGATCGAATGGTTTGACCATCTTGAAGAGTTATATAAGATCTCGGATAACGACCTCTACATTAAAAAGGCGAATGCTTACGAGAAGATGTTCGCTTACTATACCAG
>JAEEGL010431214.1_pt1 | contig 10916 bp, 8 predicted proteins | sample 9134231 | NCBI WGS metagenome assembly JAEEGL01 (sample SAMN16246548, study PRJNA631951) | gut metagenome | biome: gut microbiome; feature: rumen; material: fiber-attached | host: Bos | place: Iran: Karaj | collected 2018-10
AGTAGGTCTTACAGCTGGAGCAGTAGCATCTGCTATTCGTGAATCACAAAAATCAGAACAAGAATCAAGTGATATATACGAAGGCGAAAAAGATTATAGATATAAATCAACAGATGAAGATTATTTTTAAAATAAAACGACTGTAAAAGTCGTTTTCTTTTTCATATTTATTTTGTTATAATTAAATAGTATGGAGATTGTATATGAATGGAAATTTATATAATTATTTAAATAACAATTATAAGGGAAGCGTTAAACAATTAGATAATGGTGTTTTAAAAGTTAAAACAAGTAATTGGACTATGTATATTAATCCAAACTCAACACAAGATGTTAATCTAGTTGTTTATTATCCTGGTTCTGGTGGTATGAATAGTACTGCTATTAGAGGTCTTACTGATCGTATGACTGCTCCAAATCCAGATAATCATGTAGCAATTTTATCTCAATCAGAATACGATCCTAAAAATGTATTAGAAGTAGCAACTAAAATACTAAATGATAATGGTTATAATATTTCAGGATTAGTTACTTCTTCAAATAGTTTTTCTGGTGGTATAGGTATTGCTAGAACAGCTGATTATTTAACACAACATCCAGAATTAGTAAATTCTACTGTTATATTAAGTAATGATGGATATTCATTAACAAGTGTTGGAAAGAATGCACAAATATTAATAGATAATCAAGTACCTATTGTTTTATTAGCGCCTGATTACAGTGTTAATAAGAGAGGTTCTAATAGAGTAAGAAAAGTAACAGAACAATTTGCTAAACAAGGTTATAATGTTTTCCAAATGGAAACTAAAGATGATAACCATGGAGTTATTTGTACGTATTCATATGTAAATGGAGTTCCAGAATTTATCTTAGGTGTACAAGATGAACTAGGTAATACTGGTGTTGCTCGTGCTCCTGAATATGTATTATATAAATATAATCCACAAACTGGTCAATATGAAGCAGCTAGTATGGAAGATATGAGAATAGCTAGCTCATTTAAAGACATAGTTACAAATCTTGTAGATCCAAGTACATATAAAAATACAACATTTCATTTAGATACTAGTTTAGGTGTTGGTAAAACATCAACTCTTGCATCTGATATGAATGTTGTAATGGATGCAATGAATGATTTATCAAGTACTATTAAAAATAGTAGTTTTGCAAGTGCTGCTAAGAGTTGCACATCAACAACAGCAATACCTGCAATGTTCTATGATAGCCAAAAATATTTGTTTGGAGTTTCATCAACACTAGCAGATAATATTGGAAAAGAATCTGCGGTAATAGCAAATATAGCACAAGCTATATATAATATGGATGTTAATTTATCACAAAGAACAAATGGTTTAAATGATCCAGTTAATGCACAAAGAGTAAGTGCTACATTAAATGAAATATTATCAACTGATATAACAATACCATTTACTTCATTTGTTTCTCCTTTAACAACAACAAAGGTTACAAAAGGTAAAGCTGGTAAATTATGTATGAGTGATTTAAAAGCATTATTAAGTGGTGGTAAATTAACAGGAACTCTTGCTAGTGGATTTGAATCAGATAATGCAGATACACAAAAAACAATAGATAGTATAAAATCTTTCCAAGATAAAATCGCAGCAAATACATCATTACAAGGTGATATTTGGAAAGAAGTAAGTTCTAAATTAGATAATTATAAAAACTTATTAAATCAAAGAATAGCTTCTAATGATAAATTAAAAGCTGCTTATGAAGAAGCAATTAAATTATTAGAAGAATATATGGGCGATTATGATGAACTTGATGATTCAATGATAGATGAATTAAAAGATAAAATATCTAAATTGAAATCAGAAATAGATTCATTACAAGGTCAACTTAGTAAAGCAACTGAAAATTATGATTCTAGTACAATAGCAAGATGGAAAAAAACAATAGAAGAAAATCAAAAACTAGTTGAAGAATTAAATAAAAAATTAGAGAAACTTGAAGGATTATGGGAAGTAATCAATAAAGCAATAGATATAGTTACAGGTGCAGTAGATGATATTAAGTCTGGATATGCTAAAAGTGTATCAAGTGTAGCTGTAGCAGAACCAGAACAAGTTTTAGGTACTGGTAATGCCCCTATTGTAGGAACAAATACTCCAATAGTAAGTAATACACCAGTTAGTAATTCTTATTCAGGTGGATCTGGTGGAGGATCATATTATGGTGGTGGAGGAGGCTACTCTGGAGGAGGCGGAGGAAGTTCGACACCTCCAGCACAAAGTGCTGAGCCAACCCCTGTAACAAATATGGTTATACCAAATACAGTTACAGAAACAACTTCACCAACTACTAATGAACCAACACCACAACCAGCAGTAGAGAATGCACCTGGGCAAACAATTATTAATAATTATTACTATAACAATCGTGGAGGTACTGGAAGTTCTCGTAGTGCACCACTTCCAGTAGTGGAAACTCCACCACCAGTTGAAGAACCAGTGGTAGAAGAAATAGTAGATGAACCTATTATTGAAGAACCAGTAGTGGAAGAGGTAATAGAAGAACCAATTATTGATGAACCTATAGAAGAAGAAATAGTTGAACCTGAAGAAATTGTTGTTATTGATGAACCTCAAGCAATTGAAACAACAACTACTAAAAAATCAGGTAGTGCATTGAAGGCAGTAGGTGTTCTTGCAGGAGTAGGTTTAGCTGCCGGAGCAGCAGCATATGCCGCTAATGAATTTAAAAAATCAAATGAATCAAACGATGATTTTGAAGATGATTATAATTATTAACAAAATAAAAAACGACTTATTTAAGTCGTTTTATTTTCTAATGGTGACTCATATGGGATTTGAACCCATGAATGTCGCCTTGAGAGGGCGATGTGTTAACCATTTCACCAATGAGCCAGGTACGCATAAATAATAACATTTTTTACTTTATTTATCAAGTAATATATTTTTTTATAATAAAATTTGTTATAATTAATTAGATAGTATGGTGAATATTTATGAATGATAGTTTATATAATTATTTAGTTAACAATTGTGGCGGAAAAGTAAAAGTATTAGATAATGGTGTTTATCAAGTAAATACTGGAGCTTACCAATTTTATATGAATCCAAATTCAGCACAAGATGTTAATTTAGTTGTTTATTACTCTGGTGGAGATGGAGCAAGAAGTGATTTAACAAGAGGTCTTAGAGGAAAAATGTCAGATCCTAATCCATCTAACTATGTAACAATAATTGCTAATCAAACTGATGATGGTAGTAATGTTTTAGATGTAGCAACTAAAATATTAAATGATAATGGTTATAATATTACTAGTTTAGTTACTACTTCAAATAGTGCCAGTGGTGGCCTTGGTATAAGTAGAACTGCTGATTATCTAACACAACATCCAGAGCTTGCAGATTCAACTTTAATATTGTGTAATGATGGTTATTATATGAACCAAACAGGAAAAAATTCACAAATATTAATAGATAATCAAGTACCAATTGTTATGTTAGCACCAGATCAAAGTGTTGCAACTGGTGGCTCTAATAGAGTTAGAGCATTTAATAAATCTTTATCAGAAAAAGGATTTAATGTTTACCAATTAGAATCAAAAGACTATGTTCATGATATTATTTGTACTTATGCTTATACTAATGGTATTCCTGATTATGTTTTAGGATTACAAGATCAGTTAGGTACAGCAGGATCACATTGTGCTCCAGAATATGTTTTATATAAATATAATACTCAAACTGGTCAATATGAATTAGCTAATATGGAAGATATGAAAATAGCTAGTTCATTTAAAGACATAGGAACTAATTTAATAGATCCAAATACATATAGAGATGTTACTTATAAATTAGACACAAGTTTAGGAGCAGGTAATAATTCAACACTTGCATCTGATTTGGGTGTTGTAATGGACTCTATGAATGATCTATCAAGTGTTGTTAAAAGCAATAGTTTTCCAAAAGCATCAAATGGATGTGCTTCAACTGTTCCTTTAGTTGGATTATTATATGATAGTCAAAACTATTTATTTGGTGTTTCATCAACACTAGCAGATAATATTGGTAGAGAGTCTGCTGTAATAGCAAATATAGCTCAAGCTATATATAATATGGATGTTAATCTATCAAAGAATACAAATGGACTTAATGATCCAGTTAATGCTCAAAAAGTAAATGCAACATTAGATAAAATATTACAAAGTGATATTACAATTCCATATGCGTCTTTTGCTTCTCCAGTAACATTTGAAAAAGTTTCTCAAGGTAAAGCAGGTAAGCTATGCATGAGTGATATAAAATCTATGTTAAGTGGAGGAAAGCTATCAGGAAGTCTTGCTAATGGATTTGAAACAGATAACGCAGATACACAAAAAACAATAGATAGTATAAAATCTTTCCAAGAAAAAATAGCATCAAATACATCATTACAAGGTGATATTTGGAAAGAAGTAAATGCTAAATTAGATAATTATAAAGGTTTATTGGATAAAAGATTAGCTTCTAATGATAAATTAAAATCTGCATATGAAGAAGCATTAAAACTATTAGAAGATTATATGGGTGACTATGATGAACTTGATGATGCTAAAATACCTGAATTAAAAACTCAAGTTGCTAATCTGGAAGCTGAAATAAAATCATTACAAGCTAAGATAGATGAAATGAAAGAAGTTTGTGATACTGATTCAGAAGGTAAATCTACAAACTGTCACATGGAACATGTATATAGTGATAGTGCAAGAGCTGAATTTGCAGCACAAATTAAAAAGAATGAAGAATTAATTGTTGAATTAAATAAAGAAATAGAAAAACTTGAAGGATTATGGGAAGTAATCAATAAAGCTGCTGATATTGTTAATGGAGCAGTTGATGAAATAAAAGCTGATTATACTAAAGGCGTTCAAGATGTAGCAGTAGCTGAACCAGAGCAAGTATTAAATAGTACAGAACAACAAACTGGTGTTACTCCTGTTGATACAAGTGCTCAAACAGGAACAACTCCAGCAGGAAATACTGGAGTAGATACATCTGGTGGTTATGGCGGATACTCTGGCGGCGGAGGCGGCTATTCTGGTGGTGGCGGTGGCTACGGCGGATATAGTGGTGGCTCAATTGGATCAACTGAAACTACTAAACCACCAACATCAAATACAACAACATTTGAAACAGCCGTTCAACATAACGCAGCAACTACTAATGCACCAGAGTCAAATACAGTAACTGAATCAAATACTACAACAACACCTGTAGAACAAAATACACCACAACAAAATCAAACAATAATAAATAATTATTACTATAACAATAATGGTGGTGGAGGCGGTGGTTCTCATAGTGAACCAGCTCCAATTGTTCAAACAAATGAACCAGTTGTTGAAGAAACAATTGAAGAACCTATTGTTGAAGAAATTGTTGAGGAACCAGTAGTTGAAGAAGTAATTGAAGAACCAATTATTGAAGAAGAAATTCCTATTGAAGAACCTGAAGAAGAAAATGTAATCATATTAGGAAATACTGATGTAATTGAAACAACTGCTACTGCTCAAAAATCAAATAGTGCACTAAAAGCATTAGGTGTAATGGCAGGAATAGGTGTAGCTGCTGGAGCTGCTGCATATGCTGCTAAAGAAATGAAAAAATCAAGCAATGATTCAGAAAATGAAGATTACGATTATGATTCAAGTACTGAAGGATATTACTAGAAGGCACATTTAGTGCCTTTTAATTTGTAATATACTTTTTAATTATTTTTTGATATAATTTTTAATAGGAATAGAAAATAGGGTGATAGTATGAATAATGATGAATTAAAATCAAATGGAGAAACTAATACTGAAGTAAAACCAGCTGAAGATTCTATATTTGCAGCACCTGTTGGTAGTGAACCAGCAGCACAGGCACCAGAAACTCCAGCACCAGAGGTAGCACCAGCAGCTCCTGAAGTTGCTCCTGCAGTACAAGAGGCTGCACCTGCACAACCAGCTACTGAAACACCTGCTGCTCCAGTGGCAGAGACTCCTGTAGAATCAACTCCTGAGACTCCAGCTACACCTGTTGAAACTCCAGCTGCACCTGCTGCAATACCTGATGTACCTGTTGAAACTCCTGCTGTTTCTGCACCAGATGTTCCTGCAACAGAAAATCAAGAAGCAAAACCTGAAGGAGAAAATGCTCCACTTTTTGATGAACCTCCAGTACCAACATTGGAAGAAATAATAGCAAATCCAACTAATGTATCTGAAATTAATACTGCTAAAAGAAAAGGTGGAGAAGGAGTACTTATAATATGTGTTGTAGTATTCGCAGTATTTGCATTTTTCATGGGTGATATTATAGGTTTTATTGAACCATTATTTAAGAGTACTAATCCAGTTATTGAATCTAATTCAACTGGAGATAATGTAGTACAAGGATATCTTAAAATAGATGATGGTATTTCTGAAAAGACAATTGAAGATTTAAAGATATATAAGATTATTAAAAATAATAAATCAGAAATATCATTTACATATATCTCAAATAAAAAGATTAAAAGTATTGATGATTTATTAATATATATTGAAGTATATAATTCAAATAAAGAATTATTATATAAAAATCATTTTGCACCTCATGTATCAGGTGAAACTGGTAATGCTAGAATATATTCATTTCCAGTAAATAAAGATATATATGATGAAGCATATTATATTGATTTAAAAATATATACAGAAGAAGAAATTAATTCTAAGATGTCATTAGTTTGTACACGTACTTCTTCTGATGAAAACTATACTGCTACTTCTGAAATTACATATAATTTTGTTAATAATAGTTTAAAAACTTATGAAGTTAATAAGAGTGTAACTATTACTAATGAGTCACCAGAAGGTCAACAATATATAAATGAAATGACTACTGATAATGATGTAGCAACTAAATATGGAATAACTACTAAATATGAAAATAACAAACTAAATTATACAGTTGATTTAGAAAATATTTCTGAAGAGTTTATTCCACAATATCCAAAAGATACAACAAGAGTAATAATTGTTAAAAAAGAATCATTGAAAGATTGGACATGTAAATAATGAATAACATTTTAATAGGGGATTTTGAAGGACCACTTGATCTACTTCTTCATCTTATAAAAAAATCTAAGATGGAGATTTTTGACGTTGAAATATCTGAAATTACAAATCAATATATTAACTATATAAGAGAAATGAAAGAATTAAATCTTAATATAGCAAGTGAGTACTTAGTAATGGCTGCTGAATTAGTTGAAATGAAAAGTAGAAAACTAATTGGTAATCAAGAAGAAGAAACTGAAGAAGAGGAAGTTAATCCTGAAGAAGAATTAAAGAAGAGACTTATTGAATATAAAAAGTATAAAGAGAGTACTGATGTATTTAGAGGTCTTGAAGATAAAAGAAGTGCTTATTATACTAAAGCACCAGAATTATTAAAAAATTATTCATTAGATAAACTTGAGAACGATGGCTCTGTAGATGTTTATGATTTATTAGATGCATTTCAAAAATTATTAGAAAGACAAAAATTTAATAAACCTATTAATACAAAAATAGCTAGAAAAGAGTTGTCTGTTAAAGAAAGAATTGTTAAAATAAGAGATATATTGAAAGAGAGTAAGAGAGTTAAATTCATTGATTTATTTGACGACTTTAGCAAATCTTATGTAGTAGTAACTTTCTTATCAGTATTAGAAATGACAAAGAATAAAGAAATTACTCTAAAACAGGATAGTAATTTTTCTGATATTTATTTAGAAAGAGTTGATTAAAGTGAATTTAAAAGCTGTACTTGAGGGAATATTATTTATAGTTGGTGATGAAGGTACTACTATTGATGAAATGAAAGAAGTATTAAGCGTTACTGAAGAAGAAGTTAAATCTTTATTATTAGAATTAAAAAAAGATTATGAAAGTGAAGATAGAGGACTTAGGATATCTTACTTAGGTAATGCATTTAAATTAACTACTAAAGAAGAACATAAAGAGTTTTATGAAAAATTAGTAACTGATTCTAAAACAACTAATTTATCAAATGCTGCTTTAGAAGTATTAGCAGTTATTGCATATAATGAACCAATTACTAGATTACAAATAGATGAAATAAGAGGAGTTAATTCTTCTCAAATAGTTAGAAGATTATATGCAAGAGGATTTATTAAAATATGTGGTAGAGCAGATACTATAGGTAAACCAAATTTATATAAAACAACAGATGAATTTTTAGATTATTTTGGATTATCATCTAAAGATGATTTACCTGATTTAATTTATCAAGAAAGAGAAGAAAATGATAATGGAGATTTATATGAATCTGCATATAAAGAAGAGGTTAATTAAATTAACCTCTCTTTTTTATTAAAACTTGTTTTGTCTCTTCAACAGTATCTTCTGTTAAATTATCTAAATATTCAGCAGGCCTAAAATATGTAAAACTTCTATTTATAACATGTTCATATAACTTTTTAACATTACTTGGAACCATCTTTAAAATTAACTTTTTACTTTCAATTAATTCGTTACTTAAATCATCTAATATCTCTTTATATAATAATGCTAGTGATAATTCTGCTAATCTTTGTTGAGAATGTTTTAAATATGTTAAATATTCTAATCTATTTTGATCATCAAATATACCAGAATCCATATCTACTAATTTAATATCAGTTCCTTTATAAAGAATATTTTTAGAATGGACATCATAATATCCAAAACCTTCTTCTTCCATATATTCAAATAACTTACATATTTTTAAAGCTATTTCTTTTCTTTTATTAAATGGAATAGATTCATCACACATCATTTTAGCAAGAACACAATAATCTTTATAGTATTCCATTCCATATCCTTTAAAACCACTTTTGTTATATAAAATGTATTTTGGTAAAACTAAATCTTCATGATCTAGTCTATCTAAACGTAATACTACAGATGCTCTATCTCTAAATCTATCATTTATTAATTTTATTAAGTCACCATTATATACATATAATGAAGATTCACTACAATATACATTTCTTAATGCATTAGATTTAGTACACATATTATTACTATATAATTTCTTTTCCATAGTATCACCACCCTTTAAAAACCGCGCTATATTATATCAAAAAAGGTGTGTTTAGTCAATTAACTATAAAAAACAAGTGTTTTGTAGTATAATTTAAATAGAGGTGGTATCATGAAAAAGATTGTAAAATATTTATTATGTTTTCTTTGCTTATTTGGTATTGTAGGATGTGAAAAAGAAAAGGTATTAAATTACAATTATAATGAAACTAAAAAATATTATGAAATAGAAGGAAGTAGGTATAAAGAAGTGGAAAACGAAAGTAATTTAGTTAAAATTGAAGTTGAAAATTATGGAATTATAATAGCAGAGTTATATCCTGAAATAGCACCAATTACAGTTGCTAATTTTAAGAAACTTGTTGGTGAAAAGTTCTATGATGGATTAATATTCCATAGAGTAATTAAAGACTTTATGATTCAAACAGGAGATCCAACTGGTACAGGTACTGGTGGAAGTGAAGAAACTATTAAAGGTGAATTTGCTGATAATGATGTTATAAATGATTTATCTCATACTAGAGGTGTATTATCTATGGCAAGAAAAGGAGCTAAAGTTGAATCAGAAGCAACTTGGAATTCAGCTTCTTCTCAATTCTTTATTGTTCATCAAGATAGTACTTATTTAGATGGTAAATATGCTGCTTTTGGTAAAGTTGTTCAAGGAATGGATGTTGTTGATAAAATAGCAAGTACTCCAGTTGATAGTAATGATAAACCACTAAAAGAACAAAAGATATTAACTATAAGATTTGTAGATGAATATACAGAAAACAAATAGAGGTGATTAGATGAAAATACTTGATGGAAAGAACTTAAGTGCTAAGATTAAAGATGAATTAAAAGGATCTATACAATCTAATTTGAAGACTCCTATACTTGCTGTTATAACAGTTGGATATAATGAAGCAAGTTATATATATGTTAATAATAAAAAGAAAGCTTGCGAATATGTTGGGATGAGTTTAATGCACTTTGATTATTCTGAAGATGAACCTGAAGAAAAGATTATTAAAAAAATTAAAGAATTAAATAAAGATGAAAATGTAAATGGTATTATTATTCAATTACCAATTCCAGATAAGTATGATACAAGAAAATTATTAAATACAATAAGTCCATCTAAAGATGTAGATGGTCTTACTGATATTTCACTTGGTAAAATACTTGAAGGAAATGCAGAATTTATTCCATGTACTCCAAAAGGTATTATAGAATTATTAGATTTCTATAAGATTAAATTTGAAGGTAAACATGTTGTAGTAGTAGGAAGAAGTAATTTGGTTGGTAAACCAGTTATGTTAGAATGTTTAAAAAGAAATGCTACTTGTACAATATGTCACTCAAAGACAAAGAATTTAAAGCGTTATACTTTAGAGGCAGATATATTAATAGTGGCAGTAGGAAAGAAACATGCTATTAAAGAAAATATGATTAAAAAGAATGCTGTTGTAGTAGATGTCGGTATTAATAGAGTAGATGGTAAAATATATGGAGATGTAGTTGATACAGATATATGTAGTTATAAAACTCCTGTTCCTGGAGGAGTAGGACCTATGACAGTAGCTATGCTTCTTAAAAATACATATATTGCATATAAAAATCAAAATGGTATAAAAGATGAAGAATGAAGTAATTGAAAGAAGCATAATCAAAACATATAGAAAAGAAATATGGGCTAGGTTTGTTAAAGGCGTTAAAGAGTTTGAACTTGTTAATGAAGGAGATAAAATAGCTGTATGTATTTCTGGTGGAAAAGATTCATTTCTACTTGCTAAATGTATGCAAGAATTAAAAAGACATGGAAAAGTTAATTTTGATATAGTCTTTATAT
>JAEEGL012186503.1_pt1 | contig 10916 bp, 4 predicted proteins | sample 9134231 | NCBI WGS metagenome assembly JAEEGL01 (sample SAMN16246548, study PRJNA631951) | gut metagenome | biome: gut microbiome; feature: rumen; material: fiber-attached | host: Bos | place: Iran: Karaj | collected 2018-10
ATAGGTTACATATTCATACCACATTTTTTCTGTATATGTTGCCCCGGAAGTCACTGAAATATCTTCCGGGTCCTCGCCATGACCGGTCAAAGCATTTATATCCATCTTTTCATACTTTGACTGCTTTGTCTGTCCGCTCCCGGCATCTTCTGCACCCGCATATGTGTATGAAACAGTAATAATCGGCATCAAAACCGCAAGCACTAAAGCCAAGAGTCTGAGTACATGCTTTTTTGTTTTTGACATTTACTAACCTCCTGTAATATTTAAACACCTTATGGGGAACGACAGAATCTGTCGTTCCCCGGTTTAAAAATTAATATGCCGGAATGTTGCAGTTCCATGTTTTGTTTGTTCCGCCGGCACCATAGTTGGCAGTCATATCTGTGCCATTTGAGTTAGTCTGATAATAATACAGCTTAACACTGACCGTCGTTGCATTGGTAGTGCTTAAAGAAACCGTAATCCACGCTGAAGTTCCTGTTGCCGATCTGGCAGAACTTGACGAACTACCCCATGTATTATATGCGGCAACAGTTGTGGTCTTCGATGTGCCGCCTGCTGTCGCTTTAAGCATCTGACCATAAATATCATATCCATTAGCCTCTATAGTCGAGGTCCAGACAACTCTAACCTGAACACTGTTTGCGGTCCTGTTTCTGTATTCAAGATGAGCCTTGTATGTTACAGTCGGACCGGTAAATATTGTTCCGGTTTTATTGGAGTTTGTAACTGCACTGGGTGTATATTTAAATGTTATGGTTTTGGGAGATGTTGAGTCCCATTTTACAGACTGTGAAGCGGGAGTATCATATCCTGACTTTGCCGGTGCAGAAATTGTGTTTGTAGTACCGTAATTCTTTGTAACCGTTGTGGTCCCAAGAGAAGTTCCGTTAACAGATTCGTATACAATATTATATGTATATGAATTAACTGTAGCGATTGCCCAAATTGTGTCACTGGTAACATTATTTGTAACCGTCACTGACGTTGAGCCGTGAGATGTAATAGAGTATCCGGTTGCCGGAGTATATATAATGCTCAAAACATCACCATAGTATATCGCTTGTCCATTGCTCAGATTGCCAGTTGTTGCCCCTTTATTAGGCGAATTGGTCCTTTTAACCGTTATTGAATAACCGGTTCCTGTGTTCCATGAAACAGTATAATCCTTAACAGTCCAATGAGCATATACTGTTATATCGTTTGCGTCTGAATATGTTGTGCTTGACGTAACTTTAGTTCCGCCGGAATCATCAGTATACCAGCCATTAAAGGTGAATCCTGTTCTTGTCGGAGTGGGCAATGTGCCGAGAGCCTGACCGCAATATGCTCTCTTATTCGCAGTGTTGCAAGTGCCACCGTTCGCGCTGAATGTCACGATAAATGAATTCAACGTCCAATGAGCATATACAGTAAGATCAGTTGTTCTTGCAAATACGCTGTCAGCAGTTACTAGCTCTCCGCCGTCAGCTTCGGTAAACCAACCGTCAAATGTGTAATACTGTCTTTCCGGAACGGGAAGTTCACCAAGTGCCACGTCGCTCAATGCGGGTTGAGATGTTTTAGCAACTGTGCCGCCATTTGCATCAAAGAATACAGTATATGAACGGGCTTCCCATTTTGCATACAGAGTTAAATCCTCAGAAGGCATTACATGTGAAATGAATTTTGTTCTGAATCCGGCATCAGTGTACCATCCCACAAATTCATATCCCGGTCTGCTGTATGTAAGACCGGCAAAAATATCGGAATCTTCAATCAACTGAACAGTTTCCCTGTTAACTCCGTTGCTGTCAACGATAGCGCCTCCGTTCATTACAAATGTAACTGTATAAGTTCTGCTTGCAACAGTTACAGGAATTACAAGCTCTTCAGTATCATTAATCTCTGTGCCGTTTGCATTATAATGAACAATGTTTATCCTTATATTGACCGTTTTTCCTAAAGGTGCATTTTCTTTGACAGCAAATCTGTTATTCTCATTTACCTGAAGAATGGTTTCATAATTTTCATTTACGTTGTCTGTATCAAAAGAATACTTGATCTCATCCTCAACAGGCTTAACAGGATTGGCAAATCCATCTGTCTGCATCGCCTTCAATGTTAAGTCATATGTGAACCCGCTTTCTCTTGTCAGCTGCTCGGAATAACCGGTTGCATCAACTTCGTAATAATAAGGTGATGCTCTAAGAATATGCGTGTTGATTGTGAAATCGCGTGATACTGTCTGCTGATCATCATAGGGCTTGATGGTCGCAGTAATCGTCAAGGTTTCATCTTCAAGTCCTGCATAGCTCTTTACCGAAAGGTGATTGTTGACTATCTCATAATTTGTATCATTGCTGATTGACCAGTCAATCGCATAATCATTGATTTCACTGGGTATATCCGGATTATCAGTATTGAATACATTATCAGCTGCAACAGTTACATCGCAAGAGAAATCTGGAATAAGATCAAGAATATCAACGCCTTCTCTGGTTGCTGTGGGAACATACTCTGTATCTCTGTCATAGAGATAGCATGTAACTCCCTTGTTATACATTCTCTGAAGCGAGTGAAGATTACCCTTATGGAAGAGCTCACTGTCAACCGCTCCTACAGCGTAAACAGTTTCAAGGTTATTGAGATTTTCAAGAGGCGCAATACTTGTCTCAAGACCGCTGACATCCACTGTCTTGAGCGTTGTATGGCGTTCAATGGAATATGAATCTTCCATTCCTTCATCTGTCGCTGTATCAAGACCGGTAAGATTTGTGAGACCGGTATTGCTGAGATTCAAATACTCAATTTTCTCCATTTCAGCCGGCATATTCTTCATCGTGCCGATGGAGACACCCGCAAGAGACATCTTTTTGACATTGAACTCATTCAGATAATATGCGTTGGCAAATGCGCAGTCCACATTTGTATCAACATAAAGCTCTTCAATTGTTTTCTGGCTTGCGTTGGACAAGAATACATTTAAGTCAACAGAGGGAATGTTGTTGCCTGCAAGATCAACATATACAAGCTTATCAAATTTTGAGAGCCAGTCTGTGTTTGTAATTCCATTGTTTTCAAGTGAAACATATTTAAGCTCCGTCATTGAATAGGTAATTGTATATGCATCAAGCGCATCACAAATATTGTCTGCATAGAAAACGGTAAGCAATGTTGCATTGCGAAGGCTATTCAACTGTGTTTCATATCCTGCAAAGTCATTATTGCTGATATTCAGAACTCGAAGAGTTGAATATTTTTCACCTATCAGAGCAACGTTTGAAACATCGCCGTTCATCGCAGACAGACCGCAACCATCAACATCCAGACGAGCCAACTTATTCATAGATGACAGGAATGACAGATCGGTAAGTCTTATTCCGGAAAGAGTAAGAACTTCCATCTCCGGTAAAGCGCCAAGCCATGTTGACATATTTTCCTGTGCCAGCTCAGTCTTATTGCCTGCAAGCATAAGAATATGCAGGTTTTCAGCATTATTAATAAAGCTGAAGTCGGTAAGCCTGTTGTTCTCTGCATAAATCTCAGTCAATGTGGTTTTGTAATTTCTGAGAACTGAAAGACTTGCGATACTATTGTTACTTACATTAATCGCTTCAAGTTTATTTAAGGCAGTCAGATTGTCAATCTGCGTTATTCTGTTATCATTGGCATAAAGTACAGAAAGCTTTGCCAGAGAATTCAAGAATCCGATATCCTGAATGTTATTGTGACCAATGTAAAGTATTTCCAGATTAACAAGTCTGCGAAGGTCATTTACACTTGTCAAATTGTTGCCCTGAAGTCTGAGTTCTTTCAGATACTTTAATCCTGTCAGCGAAGATACGCTGTCAATCTCGTTGTTAGCAAGTGAAAGATAAAGTAAATATGGGTAGTTTGCAATAGCTGTAATACCATCCGTAGTCAAACCGTTTTCTGACAGCGACAGATATGTCATCATAGGCGCTCTTTGAAGAGCGTTGATATTTGTGAGCTTATTCTTTGAAAGATAGACTTCACGAAGCGAACCGTAACGAACACCTTCGGCAAACACCGAATCAAGTGAAGTGAAATTGTTATCAGTAAGGTCGAGCATCTTAAGGCGAACAGCATTTCTGAGTGTCGGCGTACCGCCATCGGCAAGGTTATCAAGATTACATCCCCGTGCTATGAATGCTTCAAGATAAGAAAGCGTTGCAATCTGATTCATTGAAGCATCTGTTACTTCTATACCGGAAATATTCAGCGTGCGAAGGTAAGTGCAATATGAAAGGCCTCTGAAACTCGTTATTTCCGGATAAGTATCATCGGGGTATTGCTCGGGATGCTCAGCACGGAGTATATTATACTCTTTTGCCATCGCCTGATACTTGCTTAAATCAAGATTTACAAATTTTACATTAGCAAGGGCGGCTGATGTAAGATCTCCTCTGTAATCAAGTTTTTCTTCCAACTCCATCTTAATTGCTTTATACAGACCGAGATCCATATTCTCCGGAGCATTAATAATATCATTATCACAGGAAACGGTGAGGTTATATGCAAGCACGAATTCATTTGTGCCTCCATCAACAGCATAAGAGACTCTGGCATTCAAAGGCAGTGTCGTTCCGCTGATTGCGTCATCTTTAAGCTGAATAACATTATTTGCAACATATCCGATTTTTTCTTTTCCGGTTTCCCATGTAACATTTGTCCCATAAACAGTATCATTATTCCAAAGCTCTGTTCCGTTAGTGGCAAGGGTTCCTTGATTTGCAGCAATTTGATTGATGATATGGTTCTTTATTTCCATTTCATCAATTGCAGTCACTTCAACATTATCAATATAGATTTTCCCGTCGTCTTCCAATGGCTTTCCGTTGAAGGTCGCAACAGCAACATAATCATTTGTTTGCTGCGTGGTCGTGCGCTTAATCTGATTTATAGGGACCAATTCGCCATTAACATTTTGATACCAATCAAGACGAATTTCGAAACTATCATATTGACTTCCTTCGATAGGAAGAACGGCATTATTTATTTTTGAAATAAGTTTAACATCATAATTAACTCTGTATTCTCCGTCTGATTCATCAGTAAAATAGTAATAAAGGAAATCGGCTACTTCAGCTTTAGTCGGACAAATGTATTGTCCAGGAACATTGTAACTGAAAGTGATAGTGTCTTCTCCCTCTATCACATCGTTACTATCATATGAAATAATACGAATTCCGAGGTCAAGATCCTGGGGATATGTCGGCTTTGTAAATGCACCGGTTGTACTGTTTATTATATAATTTGAACTTGAATTCCAGACAAGTGCAGCATGATACCCGCTCTGATAATTCAAAGCTTCTCTCAGCACCAAATCGGAAGAGAGATTTGTCGGCAAATCTCCCGAATAATACATATCAGTCAGTAAAGATTTGTAGTACTCAAGCGCGTCTGAAGTATAAGTTGAAGAATCATAAAACGCATAGACTGACAAATCTTTTGTAAGATTTCTATACGAAGGTTCAGAATATTCGGTTGCACTGAGTGACCAGAAACCTGTTCCGAAATTCTCTTTTTCCGGAACAGCAGGAATACTGTTAAGAGTACCATTATAGTAGACTGATTTGGTTGCGTATTTATTACCGTCAGCATCATAGAAAGTGATGTTTACGCGGTTACCGTAAACAACATCAAGTTTAGCAAGATGCCTTTGAAGGCAAACTGCATCCGCAATATCAACTACACCATCGCTATATGTATCGGCAAGAGTTAGTTTAAAATCTGTAAGTATGGCCCCGTCAAACTGAGCGAGGTGGCGGCGAATATGTGTTGCGTCACCGATATCTACTTTCGTGCTGAGATCGACATCGCCTATTTCATAAACAATCAGTTTTGCAAATTCACAATTAAAATCAACTTCGGTCAGTGAACTGTCACTGTTTAATCTGTGTGCAATATATGTTTCTGATTTGTCAACAGAAAGCAAATCATAAACGCCAATGCCTGCTTCCGAATCAACGCTGAATGTTAAATCAAGAATTAAAAGCTGTTTGGTTACGTTTTGGCTTGTGCGCGTATAGTTTACTCTGATTTCGCCGGGAATCTCGGTATTGAATGTCAAAGAACCCTTGCAGTCTTCATTTTCCTGCGCATCCAGTAATGTTACAAGTTCGGTATCATATTTTAAAGTAATATCAAAGTCAACGATATTTGCTCCATCTGGAATGCAAATTGTTGTTGTGAATTCTTCCCCCTGATGAGTCTGGAACTCTGTGGAAGACACACATATCGGAACTTCATCCGCAAATGCAGAAACCACACATACAGAGAATAACAATGCAATAATAAGTGTTACAAAAATGAAACGACTTTTTTTCATGTTAATTCTCACCTCCTGCAGGATAAAGCTTATCTTTATAGGTCTCAAACAGCATTTCCTTAGTCATAAATTGACCCCAGAAATCTGTAGAAACAACAGGTTCACCACTGCCCCAATCTTCATAATATGTTTGCCCGTTCTGCATCCATGCTCTGCACGTTCCTTGAACTGTTGTAAGTAAACTATAAACAGTTGAGATAGTAATCCATTCACCGCTATCTTTTATTTGCAAACAACATTTCATAGGCATTTGAACCGAATAGTGAACTATCGCCCAAGGAAGAGGTGTAACTCCGTCTGATGCAAAATGAGTTGCGGCATAGGTTTTGGATACAGTGGTGCTTTCCGATTCGGACCAGCTGTTGCTGGTCGTTGTTGATGATCCTATTGTTTTTGTAACACGCGCTGATAATTCACTCCAGCCCTCGGTAACAGATTCTGTGTTATATTCCACCGTGTCGTCACCCACAAATACGGTAGATGTTTTGTAATCCGGACTATATGTCGTAGTTTTTGTTTCTTTATCCAAAACTATAGAAGCGTTATCTGTAACTGTTTTGGAATGACTTGTTGAGGTTTCAGCACTAAATGACAGAGGGTTAGTTAACAGCCCACCAACTGCTCCACTTAATGCACCTGCCACTCCTCCTGATAAGAATCCTCCGACTGATCTCAAAAGCGTATTGCCCAGATTATCTGCTTTTCCTCCGCCGCTGGTCTGTGACGTATCTTGCTCAGCAGTAGTTTCATACCTGTATTCCTTCCAGTCTTTTTTTACTGTTTCAACCACAGTACCGTATGTTGGAGTGTCTATGCTGTGATTGTATATTGTTTTTGTGTCACCTGTGTTTGTTATAGTAGAGCCGCTCTTATCTCTTCCGCTTGTTTGAATTGCGTTTGTTGAAGTATCAGTCGATGAAATACAAGCATCTATTGATTTTGAAATAGTATGGGAAATTGTATACGATGACATTGTATCAAACTCTGTGGTCGATGCATCAAACTGAACATCCATAATCATAGAATCTGTGTATGTATAAGGATCGTAAAACAAAAGTCTGTGGTCATCATCAATTCTGTAACTGCTTACTGCGTGATCAGAATATGTAACATACTCATACCACGCTTTTTCTTGATAGGTTGCTCCTGCAGTCACCGACATATCCTCCGGCTCCGCGCCATGACCTGTCAAAGCGTTGATATCCATTTTTTCATACTTTGACTGCTTTGTTTGTCCGCTCCCGGCATCTTCTGCGCTTGCAAATGATAATGATGCAGTTATAACCGGCATCAAAACCGCAAGCGCTAAAGCCAAGAGTCTGAGTATATGCTTTTTCGTTTTTGACATTACCCTACCTCCTGCAAAAAATAAATCTTGTTATTTATTGTTGCAAAATCGGCTTTTTGTTCTTTGCCGTTTGCAACAAGGATTACATCACTTGCGCTGAGCTGAATTTCAGATGCATAAGCGTCTGCTCTTTTAGCATAAAACATTATTTCACCCAGTAGTGTTTTTTTGGTTATTGCCTTCTTCGAAGAAAAGCCGATTGTCAGTTCACCGGCTTTATCTTCTTTGATTTCACACAAATCATCAGATTGTGCTTTTTTATATTTCATAACATCGGGATCAAATGTGAGTTTAATTGTGCCGGAACTGACATTCACATTACCTGCGATATACAGGTCGAGAGTAAATGATTTACCTTCTTTTGCATAAACAGAATCAAAATAAAACAAGTTGTCTTCAACAATGTCATAAAAAATCGGGTGAACTTCTATGTCGCTCTCAACCATATTAAATCCGGCTGACCACCCACGAAAAACGCCGTCATTTGTCAACACGGGAGGGAAAACTCCGCTTCCTTTTTTTACTTCTTTCTGTTCAATGATTTCTCCATTACTCTCAGCAAAAGTCACAGTGAATCGCTCAGCAGTTTTATCTTTCACAATAAGATATACCGCTCCGCTTGCTATAACACCGGCAAGCAGTATTGCCACAACTTGCGCCCACAGAGGGAATTTCTTTTTTTTCATAAAATCCCCCTCTTTCAATATTCAAATACGGACGCTTCTATAACTGTATATTCCGGGCTGTAAAATTCATCGCCTTTTTCGTTTGCATATATCTTATCAACAGACAATGAAATTGGTGCTTCCTGCGCACCTTCAACGATTTTCATTTTCAGCGTACAAAGATCAACATCCGCTGTTGTGTTTTCGACACTGACATAATTGATAAACACTTTGCCGGGCTGTTCCATATTATAAACAATGCCGCCATCTTCATTGAATATTGATTCAAGCTTTACTTTCTCTGTGTCGTATGTCAGTGTCAGCTGTACACCGGAAACGCAAACATCTCCGCTCAATGTAAGAGGCACAAATGCATAGTTTTCATTATTGGAATATGCTCCTGCCAAAGCAAAAGCATTCTTTTTTCCGGTGACTTCTTCATATTCCGGATAAACATCCAGTTTCTTTGTCGCTTTTGAAAAGTCTTTATCCCATTTTTTAAAGATTTTCCCATATGATAATTGGGGGCTGTTCGGAGGGGCGACTGACTCGCCCCTCTTAACTTTCTCTGCTTTCAGCAAAGTTTTTGTATCGGAATAAAACGATACCAAAAATGTTTGCCTGTTCAGAAGAAAAGCAGCACCGGTTATCAATCCTGCAACTGCAATCACAATTAAAACAGCCGCAATTATTTTCTTTTTACTATTCATCATCCAACTTTAACCACGCCGGTAACAGTACTGTATTGCGTATCAACAATATCGCTGCCGGATACTTCTTTAACGCTGTTTGTTGTTACAACAATCGGAAGCGCTTCTTTTGATGTATCTTTAATTTTGAAAGTCAGCTCTATAATATCCCTCTGTCTCGTCTTATCAGTTGTAGAACTGAAGTTAAGCAGAATACCATTCTGAATTGCATTGGTATTTGCTACAACATCAAGATCAAGGTCGTTATCGTAAGAAACAAGTTCAAGATTGGGATCGTAAAGAATATTTATGTCAAACCCGCAGGTTTTAACACTACCATCAATGCTGACAAGAACAGTAACTGTATCTCCGACATTTCCGCTCGCAGAGGAAACCACAAATACATTCTTTTCGTCACTGTATACAGCTCTTACGCTTTCATTCTTTGTTACATTCGCATAGTTACCATCCCAGCCAAGGAAAGATGCTCCGCTCTTGGAAGGATTGGCAGGAGGCTCTGCGTATCCGCCGCTCGGAATATTGGTTCTGGTTGCAAGAACCGTGCTACCATCATAATCGTAGAAGGTAACCGTGTACTTTTCATTTGACTGTTGCGTATAAGTTGCTGTTACAACGGTATCAGAGCTCACATTTGTATAGCTGCCTTCCCAGCCTGCAAATGTATATCCATCTCTTATGGGATTTGCAGGAGGCGTTGCGCTTTCGCCTTCATTTACAGTCTGCGTTTTCAATACAGTTCCGTTATAATCGACAAACTGAACAGTGTACGTCGCAGGTGAAGGCTGATTCTCCTCATATGTCGCATATATGCTTCTGTTTGACGTTACATTTGTATAACTGCCATTCCATCCGGTAAATGTATATCCATCACGAGTCGGATTTGCGGGAGGCGTTGCACTTGAACCGGATGCAACCTGCTGAGTTTTGAGAACAGTATTGTCATAATCGTAGAAAGTTACAGTGTATGTTGTTGCGGGAGGATTTGAACCTGTTGTATTATCTGTAACTGTTCCGGCATCAATTGTACTGCCGTCTGTCATTTCAAGAATTAAATGGCCGCTGTTGTCTACATAAGCATTGTTAATGCCGTTGCCATCGTCGCCTTTGTCGCCTTTATCGCCTTTGTCTCCCTTATCGCCTTTGTCGCCTTTTTCACCGACAAGAGAACCTAACCAATCCTGAAGTGAACCTGTATAACCATTTTCAACTGCGAGTTCATAAGCTGATTTGCCGTTTTCTCCGTTTGTACCGTTGTTGCCGTTCTGCCCTGACAGTGAAACTAGCCATTCCTGAAGTGTGCCTGTGTAGCCATTTTCAACAGCAAGTTCATAAGCTGATTTGCCGCTTGCGCCATCGGCACCAGTATCACCTTTATCGCCCTTGTCACCTTGAGCACCGGTATCACCTTTGTCACCCTTGTCGCCTTTAGCACCTACGGGACCAACCAAAGAAGTCAGCCACTCGTCAAGTGAGCCGGTATAGCCGCTTTCGACAGCAAGCTCATAAGCTGATTTGCCATTCGCGCCTGTATCACCTTTAGGACCTTGAGCTCCAGTATCACCCTTGTCGCCTTTGTCACCTTTGGTCCCTTGAGCTCCAACAAGAGAATCAAGCCACTCTGTTTCACTGCCCTGGTAGCCTTTTTCTACAGCAAGCTCATAAGCAGACTTACCATTTTCACCGTTTTCACCGACAAGCGAGGCTAGCCATTCTTCTACAGTTCCGGTGTAACCGTTATCAACAGCAAGCTCATATGCTGATTTACCCGTTCTTCCTGCAAGCGAATCAAGCCACTCCTGAACTGTGCCTGTATATCCATTTTCAACGGCAAGGTCATAGGCCGACTTTCCATCTGC
>JAEEGL012522775.1_pt1 | contig 10916 bp, 14 predicted proteins | sample 9134231 | NCBI WGS metagenome assembly JAEEGL01 (sample SAMN16246548, study PRJNA631951) | gut metagenome | biome: gut microbiome; feature: rumen; material: fiber-attached | host: Bos | place: Iran: Karaj | collected 2018-10
ATCCATCTACTGTCACTACGACATGTACCCGTCCGACGCGGGAACTGTCCTGATGAAACATTACCAGTCCAGCGAAGCAGTGGAGGAACTTCTCGCCCTTGGCGACCTCTCCTCCCTTGGCAGTACGCCTGCCCAATGCGAGGCATACCATCGCGATCGCGGAGAGGAGCTGAACGAGCCGACGAAATGGGCGGACCGTTGGATTCTCGCCCGCAAAGCGTCAGATTACTTCGGTGTGAACTACGTCTATCTCTTCATGGACGGCGAATGGCTCTGCTCCGACGGCGGCGGCTGGACGCCTGTCGCCGACCGGCCGGAATAAGCCGACCGACTCCCTTTATACCCTCAAACCTGGATATTCCCAGTTTTTCGGAACAACTGAAAATATTCCGCTTTCTATAGCCCCTGTTCGGACTTTTGGCTCTTGGTACGCCCGGACAGGGGCTTTTTGCGTTCCAAACGGACTTTTTTCAAAAAATGCCCATGGGCACCCGTACACTTCACGAATTTTGGCGAATGCATAGGTGACGGGCAACGAGGCCCGTGACAAAAACCAACCAGTCAAAAGGAGCATCACCATGAGAAAGCTCGCATCCATCGCAACCATCGCATCCGCCGTCCCCATACCTGAAGCCGACCGTCTCGACGTGGTCACGATGGAAGGCAAGGCATGGCGAATCGTCACCGGCAGAAACGAATTCAAGCCCGGCGACCGCGCCGTCTATTTCGAGATCGACTCGGCCCTCCCGGCCGATGACGAACGCTTCGCCTTCCTGCACGACCGCTGCCTCCGCACCTGGAGCGACAAGCACGGCAACACGCTTAAGAAGGCCGTCCGAATCCGCACCGTCAAGCTCAAGGGTGTCATCAGCCAGGGGCTGGTGATGCCGATCGGGGTGTTCCCGGAACTGGCCGGCCGCAGTGTCGGCGACGACGTGACCTCCGAACTGCATGTCGAGCATTTCGACGAAATCTCCGAACAGATGCGCGCCGCCCTGGACACCCGTTGCCCGCAGGGGTTCGGACGCCGCGAGGGCAATTTTCCGCCCTGGATTCCCAAGACCGACGAGGAGCGCATACAGAACCTCGCCGACTGGCCGGAGAAGCTGAAAGGCGTGCTCTGGGAGGTCACCGAGAAGAAGGACGGTTCGTCCATGACTGTATTCTACGCCCCCTCGCAGCGCCCGGACAATCCTTTCGGCGTGTGCAGCCGCAATTTCGAGCTGAAGCGCGACGAGGCCAACGCCTGGTGGGAGGCCGCCGTCAAATACGGCCTTGAGGAGAAGCTGCGCGGTCTTGGCCGTGAAATCGCCCTGCAGGGCGAGCTGGTCGGGCCCGGCATGAACGGCAACCGCGACCTGCTCACGGAACGGGCGTTCCGCGTGTTCCGCATATGGGACATCGCGGAACAGCGCTACGTCCCAAGCGGAGAGCGTGTCACCCTGTGCGAACGGCTCGACATCCCGCACGTCCCCGTCATCAATCCGGCGATGGACGTGTTCTCCGAACTTCCGACTGTGGACGCTGTTCTGAAATTCGCCGAGGGCGTGACCGAGAACGGGCACGAGCGCGAGGGGCTCGTGTTCAAGGAGGCGGACAGCGCGTACCCGCGCTCGTTCAAGGCCGTCAGCAACCGCTATCTTCTGAAACTGAAATGAAAAAGGCAATCATCATCGCAACGGCGGCCATTCTGCTGGGGGGCTGCGTCTCGAAGCCGACCCTCGTCGAATACTACCCTCCCGCGACCGACGCGGAACAGACCGCCGGCCGCGGTGCGCTGAAGACCGTCGACTACCGCAAACCGGCCGGCATGATCACCATATTCGGATTCTCCTTATTCTGAAACAAAGGAACACGCATGCACACACCCAGACACATCTTCCTGCAGAACCCAGGCTGGCGCGACCAGCTTCTCGAGCTGGCCACGGCCGCCCTCGCGTTTACCATCATCGCGCTCGCCACATGGCTTTTCTGCTGGTGCTTCTATATCCAGTTCCACTTCCGCTACTCCATCGGCGCGTTCCTGGCCATTCTGATGCTCAAGTGGATAGTCCCCAACCTCCAAACCTGGAAATGACAATGGAAAAGGACGACGCATCCAGACATCCCGCATCCATCGAATGGCGCACCGACTCGTCCGAGAGCCGCAAGGAGCAGTCCAGCCCAGACGGGCGCTGGCATCTCGACACCAAAACCGAACAAGACGGCAGTCGCCGCGTCCATCTCTCCAACTACGACCTTCTCTGCCCCCCGATGGGGATCGGGGAGGACCAGGCGGAGTGCTGGCGCAAGTTCATCCGCGGCTGCGATGAATACGCGAAGAAGCTCGCCGCGGTCCGCGACGAGGCGACGGCCATCCTCGCCTTCATGGAGGGACAACAGGCCATACAGGGAAATAACCATGAATAAAAAACGATACAGCTCCAAGGGGACAAGACATCAAGCCTTCGTGGAAGGCGTCGATGTCCTTCTCGCCATCCGCCACATCCACAGCCACAACAGCCACAACATCGGCATTGTCTGCGCGACATGCCTGCACTTCATCACGCCGCAAAGGCGCGACTGCCCGCAGGACCCGTCCTGCGGGATATCCGTGATCGCCGCCATCCGCATCCGCGCGGGATACGCCGGCGGCGAACACCCCTCCGGCCGGCACGGTCTCCACGAGGAGGGCTGAGACGATGGACGGCAGCGACGAGACCGTCCGCTTCCTGCGGACGATCTTCGCCGCCGGGGACGTGTTCGAGATCCGGGCGCTGAACGCCGTCACGGCGGACTACCAGCGCGAACACGCGGAATCGGGCTACTTCGACTTCGACCACATCCCCCTGGCGGCGGAGGCGATTGCAAGGCTCCGCTCGTACAGCGGGGCGTATGTGACGCTCAACCCCGTGAACCCCGCCCTACTGGGCAGGGCGAACAACCGCATCGCGCCCGCAAGGCGCGACAATTCGACCGCCGATGGCGACGTCCTCGCCCGCCGGTGGCTTCCGATAGACTGCGACCCCGTGCGCCCGGCGGGCATAGCCTCCACCGACACGGAGCACGAGGCGGCCCTCGCCCTGGCGCGGGAGATCCGCGACGGGCTCTCGTCCCTCGGGTGGCCGGAGCCGGTCATGCTGGACTCCGGCAACGGGGCGCAGATGCTCTACCGCATCGAGCTCCCGGCAGACGACGAAGGGCTGGTCAGGCGATGCATCGAGGAGATCGCGAAGGCCTCCACGGACCAGGTGAAAGTGGACATGGCCGTCTTCAACGCCGCCCGGATCTGGCGCATCGCGGGGACGATGAACCGCAAGGGTGACCCGCTGCCGGACAGGCCGCACAGGCAGGCGAGGATCATCTCCATTCCAAAGACGATCAAGGCCGTGCGCGGAACACTTCTGGAGGCCGTCTGCAAGAACACGGCCGGCCCCGCAGCCACGGAAACGAACTGCGGAAGAACAGACCGGCCATACGACCAGGAGCATGCATTCGACGCCGACCGATGGATTTCCGAGCACTGTCCGGAAATCGGCGAACCGAAGCCATGGAACGGGGGGAGGAAATGGGTGTTCAAGGTCTGCCCGTTCAATCCCGCCCATGACAACGGCTCGGCCGTCCTCATCCAGGAGGCCTCCGGCGCGATGGCGTTCAAGTGCCACCACAACGGATGCGCAGGCAATGACTGGCGCAGACTTCGCAAAATGCTGGAACCGGGCTGCTACGACAATGTGGTGCCCGAGCCTCTTCCCCTTGACTGGGGCGCCCTCGGCGCGAAGACGAAGCCGCAGGGGAATCCGGCCCTTCCCCCGAAGAGAAAAGAACAGAAGGACGCAAGGCACCCCGATCCGGGGAAGCTGCCCGAAAGGCTCACGCACATACCGGGCTTCATCGACGATTTCGTGGAATGGTCGATGTCCAGCGCGCCCCACCCGAACCGGGTGCTGGAGTTCTGCGGGGCGCTGGCCTTCCTGTCCTACATCGTGGGGCGGAAGGTGACGAGCGACCGCAACACGCTGCCGAACATCTACCTCATCGCGCTGGCGGACTCCGGAACGGGCAAGGACCATCCCCGGAAGGTGAACATGGCCACGGCGATCGCCTGCAACGCGGGAAGCGGGGTGGTCGAGGACTTCACCTCAGGCGCGGCGATGGAGGACATGCTCTTCCTGAACCCGTCCGTGCTCCTGCAGCGAGACGAGATCGACACGCTCTTCAACGTCATCAAGCAGTCGAAGGACCCCAACGCGGAGACGATGCTGGGCAAGCTGCTGACCATCTACGGCTCGTCGAACACGATCCTGCCGCTCCGAACGAAGGCGATCGGGCGCGGCGACCTGCTGAAACTTAGGAACGACATCTCCAACGGGACGGCCCTGCCGTCCCCGACGGTCAGCAACCCGTACCTCGTCATCTTCGGCACGGCAATCCCGAACTTCTTCTATGAGTCGCTCTCGCCGCGAATCCTCGGCAACGGCATGGCAGCAAGATGCATCCTGCTGGACGCGGGGCGGCGCGGGCCTCCGAACCGCTCGGCCATCATCAAGCCGACCGAGGGCATCATGCGCTCCATAGAAGTGCTCAGAAGCTATGGCGGCGGGGCGAACCTCAACGCCATCAACCCGAGCATGACCGTCCTTCCCGTCACGGACGAGGCGAACGCCATGCTCGACGAGATAGCCCTGCGCTTCGACGCCAAGTACCATGAGTTCGACGAGAACCGCGAGCAGACGCCGCGCGCGTTCTGGGCGCGAGCCAACGAAAAGGTGGTCAAGCTCTCGATGCTCCACGCCATCAGCGCGAACGTGGCGAACCCGGTCGTCAACGCGGACGCCGTCCGCTGGGCGGAGGAGTTCGTGCTGTTCACCACGCGGCAGTCGCTCTTCCTCGTCAGTTCGTACTCCTACGAGAACCCGTTCGACGAGAAGAAGCTGAAAATACTCCGCTACATCCGTGACAACGGCGGCGAATACGCCCACGCGGAGCTGCTGAAGCGTTCGCACGAATCAAAGGAGGTGTTCGGGAAGATCATCGACACACTGGCGGAGGCCGACGAGATCAGGACGGAATGGAGGGAGACGGGGGGAAGGAAGCAGCAGAAGGTCTATGTGCTCGCTTCGGAAACTTCCCAGCGTGACTTCCCAAACGCGAATAGTTCCCAATGAAAAGACCGCCCGGCGGCTGGGAAGTATTCGCTGTTTTTGGGAAGTATTGGGAATTATTCGGGAAGTCAGAAAAGGGATGTCCAGGTATGAAATTCACAAAAAAATCCCCTTTTTCCCTCAATAATTCCCAAAATCCCAAGACCCCCTTGTGTTTGACGAAATCGCCCGTTTCACCCTCCATATGCATCCATATAGGGGAAACGGGGAACTTTTGAGAGGAGGAACAATGAACAGAGACGGAAAATGCAAATGCAGCCGCGGGAAGACTCCGGCCGGCTGTCAGGATGGCGCGGCGCTTCAAGCCGCGAAATGCACGGGCGGATGCGGATGCCCGAACTGCCCGTGGCGCGGATGCCCCGGAAACACCGGCCCGTCATGGCCGTGGTGGCCATGGCAGCCATGGAACTGGCCCGGACGTCTGCCACCGGTCTGGTGCTGAAACGGCTAAAGCGCGGAAACGCGCACAGGCGCGGCGTGATGCGCCCAGGACGCAAGCCCGCGCGGATGCCCAAGGAGGCGGAAACTCGCAAAAAACGCGGCTTTTCCGGGGCTTTTGGGGCCAAAAATCGGGGAAAAAGAGGCGAAAAACACCCCCCGGGATGGGTCCTCCCCATGGGAAAACCCTCCGGGGCGCCCGGAAGGAGCCAGGCTGTTCAGCAGAGTTTCCGCTGATGTCCGAAAAATTGGAAACGCCTGGATTGCAGGTGGGAAGGCTGGACATGGAGACAGCCTGAATGTCCACGCCTCAACAATGAAGCGGAAGGCGACACCCGCAAAAAAACAGGCCGCGACGGACGACATATCCGCGTCAGTCCCAAATCAAGTATTGAGCAAACAATACCACTCCCGCACCGAATCCAGTTCATGCACCTCTCGATTTCTTTCACACATCAGCCAGTCATGGGGATTGGCGAGTTCATAGCCGCAATTCAAAAGTTCAACGAGCATTCCCATTTCATTGATTGCCTCCTCAAGCGTATCCCCCCAGGCGCGCCCCTCGATAATATTCGGATATCCAACTTTCCCTGCACGGACTTTTTCATTCTCAACACCGCCGTAGCGCGGCCTCTGCTGCTTTTGAATGCTGACGGGTATCTCGTTCCAGGGGAAATCATCAAAGGGAATAAAAGTCCTGCGGCAAAAAGCCAGTTCCCTGCACCCGGTAATTATGCCGTCATGATCACTGCGCCTGGCACAGGGGAAATGACTGATGTCGGAGCATATCCAGATAAAACGATAATAGCTGTCGTACTGGAAACGATAATTCCGTGTCCCGTCTATCGGGGACGTGCCTCCATAGCCCAATCTGTCCAATCGGGCGTAGAGCCTGTCCCACAACTCATTTTCCGATAATCTTTCTTTCATGTCATCACCTTGGTTCTTAATATAATGCAGGAGGAGAAAAAACATGCAAATCACTAACAAAAAACTCACGGAGATAAGGCCCTACGACCACAATCCGCGCCACAACGAGGAGGCGGTGGACGCCGTCGCGAAGTCGATCAGGGAATTCGGCTTCCGGAACCCGGTCATACTGGACAAGGACAACGTCATCATCGCCGGGCACACGAGATGGCTGGCCGCCAAGGCTCTTGGGCTCGAAGAGGTCCCGTGCGTTGTCGCGACGGACCTGACGCCCGAACAGGTAAAGGCCTACCGCATCGCGGACAACAAGACAGGCGAGATCGCCAAGTGGGACTACGATCTCCTGCCCATTGAACTGAAGGAGCTTCAGGGGGACGGCTTCGACCTTTCGCTTCTCGGCTTCGACACCTCCGAGCTGGAGGGACTGCTGGCCGATCCCCCGGACGAAGGCACTGAAGGCGAGACGGAGCCGGACGCCATCCCCGATGCGCCGGAAATCCCCGTGTCGAAGCCCGGCGAGGTGTACGTCCTCGGCCGCCACCGGCTCATGTGCGGCGACTCGACGTCGAAAGCGGACACAGCGAAGCTGATGGGCGGCGGGAAAGCGTCGCTCTATCTCACCGACCCTCCCTACAACGTCGCGCTCAAGGGCTCGACAGGGCTGACCATTGCCAACGACGACATGCCGGCGGCGGAGTTCCGGAAGTTCCTCGACGACGCGTTCGGCGTGGCGGCCTCCGTCCTGGAGCCCGGAAGCGCGTTCTACATCTTCCACGGCGACAGCGAGTCGGCGAACTTCCGCCTGGCAGCCGCGCAGGCGGGGCTGGAGGTCCACGAGACGCTCTACTGGATCAAGAACGCGCTGGTACTGGGACGATTCGACTACCAGTATATCACGGAAAGCTGCCTCTACGGATGGACGCCCGGCGCGGCGCACCGCTGGTTCAGCGACCGCAGCCAGACCAACGCTCTGCATTTCGACAAGCCGCAGAAGAACGACGTCCATCCGTCGATGAAGCCTGTCGAGATGTTGGCATACCTTATTAATAATAGCTCCGCGGCAGGCGACGTCGTTCTGGACAACTTCGGCGGCAGCGGCTCCACATTGGTCGCATGCGAACGGACGGGGCGCATGTGCCGCACGATGGAGCTCGACCCGAAATACTGCGACGTCATCCGCCGCCGCTGGGCGGAGTTCGTCCACGGCGAGGGCTGCGACTGGCAGACACTGACGCCCGCCGAGGGAGCGGATGCAGACGAACATACGGAAGCCGCGGAAGAAGAACACGAAGGAGACGGCGCATGACGGACATTTCCGAACAAATCGCAGTCGTCGCGGGGATCATCGCCCTCACAATGCTGTTCCTGCTCGCCTGCATGTCGATCGAGTGGATCGCCAGAGCGGCCGGGAAAGTCAGGCGGAACCGCTTCCGCCACAGAAAATAACCCCAAGAATAAAACAGGAGAACACAATGCTGCGCACAAGCGAGTGGGTTTCGACCGGTCATCCCGACAAAATGGCCGACTATATCAGCTGCTATCTTCTTGACCGCTATCTCGAGAAGGATACGAAAACGCGCTTCGCGGTCGAGGTAATGGTCAAGAACCAGATCGTGACCCTTGGCGGCGAGGTCACCAGCAAGGCCGATTTCAGCGACGAGGAGCTGACGCAGTTCGTCAGAAAAGCCGTCGAGGAGATCGGCTACACGGCCGAATACCAGGAGAAGTGGGGGCGGGAGAACACGATCCGCGCTGACGAGATGGAGGTCTATCCGCTTCTCGGGAAGCAGTCGCCCGACATCGGCTGCGGCGTGGACCGCGACGCGTGGGGCGACCAGGGCATCTTCTTCGGGATGGCGCTCGACCGCCCGTCCAGCGGGAACATGCCGCGCGACCACTTCCTGGCGAGGAAGCTCGGCATGGCGCTGTTCAACTCGGGGCTTGGAGGAATCGACATCAAGACAATGGTGACGACAAAGGACGGGAACGCCAGCCACGTGACCATTGCCATCCCGCTCCATGACGGCGACTGGAACGACGTGCTCGTCCGGCAGAAGGCGGAGGAGATCACAGGCTGCAAGGAGATCACCGTCAACGGAACCGGGAAGTACACGCGGCACTCCAGCCTCGCCGACTGCGGGGTGACTGGCCGGAAACTGGCCGTGGACCTCTACGGCGGAAACTGCCGCGTCGGCGGGGGCTCGCCGTGGACAAAGGACGGAAGCAAGGCCGACCTCACACTGAACATCCACGCCCGGAGGCTCGCACTGGACTTCATGCGCGCGAACCGCCTGCGTAACGTCTGCACGTCCGTCAGCTGCACCATCGGCTCGCCAGAAATCGAGGTGTCCTACCAGGACGGCCACGGCCACGAACTGACGACGGAGAAGACGGAGGCCCGCCCGTCCGAGCTCATCCGCAGGTACGGGCTTGACAGGCCCGTGTTCACAAAGCTCTGCAGGGAGGGACTTTTCAGTGGGCTCCGCTGACGTGGCATGCTGGCTGGCGACCGCCATCTGCCTGGCGGGGACGGTGCTCAACGTGAAAAAAATCCGCCTGTGCTTCGTCCTGTGGGCGGCCGGGAACATCGCATGGCTCGCCATCGACGTTCACAACCGCCTGTATTCACGGGCGTTGCTCGACCTCGTCCAACTTGCGCTCGCAGTCTGGGGCGCGGTCGAGTGGGGACGGGGCAAGGCATAGAAAAGACGAAGGGGGCGGCACCCGAAAGGGCACCGCCCCTGACTTTGCGTCATGCGAGTTCGAACTTGCCACGCTCCTGGGATTTCCTGATGCGCGGGGTGTCGGAATTCTTGATTTCAAGGAAGATGGCCCCGTAGAGGCTTTGTTCGGGCGTTTTGCAGCCCGTGGGAGTCCACAGCCCCCTGTCCTTGGCGAGCTTCACCAGTTCACGCGTGTTGAGGGGGCGGCCCTCCGCCTTCAGAACCTCGATGGCGGCATTGAGGAGAGAGAGCTTTTTGCGAGGCTTCGATTCGTCCGCGGCGGCAGCCCCCTCGGCGGCGTCTTCTTCGTCCGTGTTTTTTTCGTCCGCTGGCTCTTCGACCGGCATCTCTGTCAGCGGCATTCCCAGAATCCTGGAGACTTCCGACCTGGTGAACTGGAACGCTTTGACCGGCATCTCTGTCGGCGACGTTTCCAGAGGCTCGGGCTTTTCGTCCGCTGGCTCTTCTTCCGCTGGCTCTTCGACCGGCATCTCTGTCAGCGACGTTTTCAGAGGCTCGGGCTTTTCGTCCGCTGGCTCTTCTTCCGCTGGCTCTTCGACCGGCATCTCTGTCAGCGACGTTTTCAGAGGCTCGGATGCTTCGGTGGCGGGGGGATTCGGCTCCGTGCGACCGGCAATCTCCTCGACCCGCGCGGTCGTGAACTCCCTGCCCGTGGAGAGGCTGCGGACCGTCACGCCGACCGGGCTCACGGCCATCACCTCGCAGGTTATCATGTTCCGCCCGATTTTCACGAGGACCTTGTCGCCGGCTTTGATCGAATTCAGTTCAGTCATTTTCGCTGCTCCTTTGTTTTCAGTGTGTTGCGTCTGTCCGCACCTTCCCCTCACGCGCCTTTAATAAGCCGCGGCTTTCCGCTTTATCCAGTCACGGAGCGAATATAAATGACTTTAAACCAGTATTTTAGCGATTATTTACGATAAAAGGAGGAGAACATGCCGAACAACATGGTGAACCCGCTGGCCCTGCCGGCGGAGGACGCCGCCAGGATGCTCCGAAGATCGGGGTGCCCGCACATGTCCGACGAGAGGCTGCGGCTTTTCGCTGACGAGGGTCTTCCGCTGAACGCGGACGGGACTTTGAACATCATCGAATACATGGCGTGGATGCTGAAGGAGGCGCAGACGCATGGCAGTCAACCCGCTGAAGCTTAAGCCGTCCGACCTCCTGCGGATGCTGAACTCCACGCCGCTCGGCACGGTCGCCAACGACCGGCTGCTCCGGCGGCACCGCGACGCGGCGGGGTTCCGGATATCGGACGACGGGGGGCAGACAATCAACATGTTCAAGTACGCCGCCTGGCTGACCGCGCGTCGGCTGGAGCGCGACGCGAGCCCCCCTCAGACATACGAAGGCAAGAAGGAGGCGGTCCGCAACCGGAACATCGCGCTGGCGCTGGCTGGCCGGGACATCGGGGAGCTGCCGCCCGTCGCCCACCCCGACGCCAAGGCGGCCTGCCGGACGGACTTCAGGCTGTTCTGCGAGACATACTTCCCCGAGTCCTTCAGCCTCGCCTGGAGCCCGGACCACCTCAAGGCCATCTCGAAGATCGAGACGGCGGTCCTGCATGGCGGGCTCTTCGCCCTCGCGATGCCGCGCGGCTCCGGCAAGACGCAGATGTCCGAAACGGCGGCGGTGTGGGCCATGCTCTACGGGCACAGGG
>JAEEGL015398630.1_pt1 | contig 10916 bp, 12 predicted proteins | sample 9134231 | NCBI WGS metagenome assembly JAEEGL01 (sample SAMN16246548, study PRJNA631951) | gut metagenome | biome: gut microbiome; feature: rumen; material: fiber-attached | host: Bos | place: Iran: Karaj | collected 2018-10
ACCGTCGTGCTCCCGAAAGCGGATATAAAGATTTTCCTCACTGCCAGTGCGGAGGAGCGAGCCCGACGCCGCTATCTGGAGCTGCAGCAGCGAGGCAGCACGGCAACCTATGCCGAGGTGCTCCGGGACATCGAGTATCGTGATCTGCAGGATTCAACCCGCAGCGCTGCTCCGCTGAAACCGGCGGCGGATGCTGTTTTCATTGACAGCAGCAGACTCAGCTTCGTACAGAGCGTGGAGGCAGCGGCGAAGCTGATCCGGGAGAAACTGGAAGAATGAAACGGCTGATTACTGCAAAGAGCGCCGGATTTTGTACAGGCGTCGCGCACGCTGTAACGCTTGCGGAAAAGGCGCTGAAAGAAGAAGAGACCCTCTGGTGCCTTGGGGAACTGATCCACAATCGGGATGAAATGGATCGTCTGAAGTCGCTGGGGATGAAAACTGCGGAATCCGCAGAAGAGATCCCGGAGGGCGCAGCCGTTCTGATCCGTTCTCACGGCGTCGGTAAGCAGGTTTACGACGCATTGGAACAGCGCGGCTGCCGATTGATCGATGGAACCTGCGGACGCGTCAGACGGATCCACCGCATTGCGCAGGAGGCGGCAGAGAAAGGCAAGACACTCGTGGTGTTCGGCGAAGCGGAGCATCCCGAGGTACGGGGAATCCTGGGTTGGTGCCCCCTGAGCGTTGTAGCAAAAGACCTTGACACTTTGCAGGAGATACTGCAAAACAGCTGTAAATCCAATCCAAACGGCGTTTACCTTGTCTTTCAGAGTACGGAAACGCAGGATCATTTAAAAAAAACAAAAGAAATTCAAAAAAAAATATGTACAAATTGCGATTTGTTTGATACAATATGCGATGCTACGCAGATTAGACAGTCAGAAGCATTAGATTTAGGACAAAAATGTGATGCTGTGGTGGTCGTTGGCGGAAAGAACAGTGCCAACAGCCGTCACCTGGTGGAGATTTGCGCGGAGGTTTGTGACACAGTTCTGTTCGTTGAGAATGCGGCTGAGCTGGACATATCTCCGCTTGTGGCATTTGATACCGTCGGTATCACCGCTGGTGCATCTGTACCGCAGCGGATCATAAAGGAGGTAGAACAAAAGATGTGCGACGAAATCAAGGAGACCGTTGAGGTCAATGAAGCTCCTGCTTCGGAACCCGAAAAGAGCTTTGAGGAGCTGCTTGAGGATTCCATCAAAACCATATATAATGGAGAGACGGTCAAGGGAATTGTCGCAGCGATCACCCCGACAGAAGTGACCGTTGATCTCGGCACCAAGCACTCCGGTTACATACCGGTGGAAGATTTCGCCGATGAGAACGGATCCAAGATCGAGGATCTGGTTCATGTCGGTGACGAGGTCGAGGCATGTGTTGTCCGCGTGAACGACGTTGAAGGTACCGTCATGCTCTCCAAGCGCCGCTTGGATGCTCTCAAGAACTGGGAAGATGTCGAGCGGGCCTGTGAGGAAGAGACGGTCGTTGAGGGCGTTGTGACTGAGGAGAACAAGGGCGGCGTTGTCGTTTCCGTCAAGGGTATCCGTGTCTTTGTTCCCGCCTCTCAGTCCGGTCTTCCCCGTGACGCCGAGATGAGCCAGCTGCTTAAGCAGAAGGTCCAGCTCCGTATCACCGAGGTCAACAAGGGCCGCAGAAGAGTCGTTGGCTCCATCCGTGCTGTGGCTGCCAAGGCGCGCCGCGAAGCGATCGCAAAGATCTGGGACGAGATCGAAATCGGAAAGCGCTATGACGGCGTCGTGAAGTCTCTGACCAGCTACGGCGCATTTGTGGATATCGGCGGCGTAGACGGCATGGTGCATGTTTCGGAGCTCAGCTGGAAGCGCATTACCAAACCCGCTGACGTTGTTGCGGTCGGCGATAAGATCAACGTTTATGTCATCAACTTCGACAAGGAAACGCGCAAGATCTCTCTCGGCTATAAGGATCCCGCCGAGAATCCCTGGACCAAATTCATGGATCAGTACAAGGTGGGCGACATCGCGTCCGTCACGGTTGTCAAGCTGATGACCTTCGGCGCATTTGCCGAAGTCGTTCCCGGCGTGGACGGCCTGATTCACATTTCTCAGATCGCGAACCGCCGCATCGGCCAGCCCGGTGAGGTCCTGACGGTCGGCGATGTTGTCGATGCAAAGATCACCGCCATCGACGAGGCGAAGCATAAGGTTTCCCTTAGCATTCGCGCCCTCTCCGAGCCCGCTCCCGTAAAGGCCAGAGAGAAAAAGGAAGCCGAAGAGCCCGCCGAAGCAGAAGCTGCACCCGAGGCAGACGCTCTGGTCTATGAGGTTTCCGAGACCGGCGAATCCACCGGCATCGCTCCCGAAGCTGCAGAAGAATAATTATTTCGTATGAAGAAAGCGCCGCATATCTGTGCGGCGCTTCTTCTTTTGCCGTGAAAGTGCTGAAAAATCAGCACTTTTTCTTATTTTTTGCTTGCGTGGGTCAATCAATATGTGTATAATATATTAGGATAGATATAATTATACAGAAAGGAGCAGGCCGCAGATGTTTCAAATCGGTGACAGGGTCGCTCATCCGCTGCACGGTGCAGGAACGATCAGTGAGATCGAGCACAAGAAGATCGACAACAGCTACAGGGACTATTATGTGATGCGGATCCCCAAAGGGGATATGCGCGTCATGATCCCGGTCGACGCCTGTGACGCAGTCGGATTGCGTCCTATTATCGACAGCGAGCGTGCGGAAATGATCCTCAGCCGGATACCGGATCTTGAGATATCAGAGGACAGCAATTGGAACAAACGTTATCGCGAAAACATGCTGCGCATTCGCAGCGGAGACCTGCTTGAAGTTGCCTCAGTCATCAAATCACTTGTGCAGCGTGAGAACGCACGCGGCCTTTCGACAGGCGAGCGGAAAATGCTGCATTCCGCAAAGCAGATCCTGATATCAGAGATCGTGCTTTGCTTTGACTGCTCTTATAATGAGGCGGAAGAACGCTTATACAACGCATTCAGCTGACGCGGAACACAGCTTCCGCTGCTTTGGAGCATAAGATGTCAAAGTTTTCAGAATTCATCAGAAAAGCGCATCACAGCTTCTGTACAGTCGTGGTCGTCGCCGCAGGGGATTCCACGCGGATGGGGAAGGACAAGCTTTTGCTTCCGCTCGATGGAATACCGATCCTGGCCCGCACACTGACGGCTCTGAACGGCTGCCAGGCGGTAGATGAGATCATTGTCGTCACACGAGAGGATAAGCTGAACCTTATCGGCGGCATGAGGGAAGAATACAGCCTTGACAAACTGACCAAGGTTGTGCTTGGAGGCGCAACGCGCACACAATCCGCGCTTTCAGGCGTCTCAGAAGCTGACAGCAGAGCAAAAATCATCTGCATTCATGACGGCGTGCGGCCGTTTGTTACCAACGAAATCATCGAGGACGTCGTACATTACGCCGTCCTTTATCATGCGTCTGCACCTGCGCTGCCGGTTAAAAACACGATAAAAAGGGCAAAGAACGGTGTCGTGATCGAAACGCCGGACCGCTCGGAGCTGTTCGCGGTTCAGACGCCGCAGGCATTTCAGGCTGATATCATCAAAGCCGCGCTGACTAGTGCAGTTACAAAGGGACAAACCTTTACGGACGACTGCGCTGCGGTAGAGGCCTTCGGCATTAAAACCTATCTAAGCCGCGGAAGTGAAGAAAACATAAAGATCACAACGCCGCCGGATCTCAGCCTTGCGGAGGCGATACTGCGCAACAGGAGTATGAGATGACAGAGGGATTTCGCATCGGGCACGGCTATGACGTCCATCGGCTTGTTTCGGGGCGGCCTCTGATCCTCGGGGGCGTGGAGATCCCCTTTGATAAAGGGCTTCTGGGACATTCGGATGCAGATGTGCTTCTGCACGCGCTGATGGATGCGCTCCTCGGCGCCGCAGCGCTTGGAGACATCGGACAGATGTTTCCCGACAGCGATCCCGCATTTGAAGGTGCTGACAGTCTTCAGCTCCTGAAAACCGTTTGCGGTACCCTTCAAAACCACGGGTATCGGATCGTCAACGCGGATTGTACCGTGATCGCACAGGCGCCGAAAATCATGCCCTACATCGCGGAAATGCGTCGCAGGATCGCGGACGCATGCGGAGCAGACCCTGGACAGATCAGCGTCAAGGCGACAACGGAGGAGCATCTCGGCTTCACGGGAAGCGGAGAAGGGATCGCTGCGCACGCCGTTGCGCTGATCGTTCATGCGCAATAGCGCAGCAGACCTGACACGGCATACAATATTGCAGGACGGAAATCATTCCTCCGTCTGATACGAAAGCATGATTGACCAGAAAACCTCTGGGAGACCATGCTTTCCTTGCTTAAGGGGGTTTATATGTGCAAACCATACTGATGTGCCGTTCCCTCACCACGGCGCAAAAGGCCGCCAGGATCCTTCAGAAAGCAGGAATATTCGCTTCTGTTGCAAAGGCGCCGCAAAGCGCGAATCCGGGCGGCTGCACTTACGGGGTAAAGATCGCGGAACGGAATCTCCCTGCTGCGGTGAAGCTTCTGGAAGATGCTGAAATCCGTATTGATAAAATGGTGGAAGCACCGGAACGAACAAGGTTCGGTGTTGGAATATGATCTATCTTGACAGCGCTGCGACAAGCTTTTATAAACCGGAGAGTGTGCAGAGCGCTGTGATGGAAGCAATGCATACCATGACGAGTCCGGGCAGAGGAGCGCACAGTTCGGCGATGAAGGCGGCGGAATGCTGTTATGACTGCCGGGAAGCACTGGCGCAGCTGTTTCACGTTCCGCAGCTGGAACAGGTCGTGTTCACATTCAACGCAACCCATGCGCTGAATATCGCGATCTCTTCCCTTGTGCACGAGGGAACACATGTTTTGATCTCCGGCTATGAGCATAACTCTGTTACGCGCCCGCTGTATGCGCTGGGTGCCTCGGTCCGGATCCTGGATACGCCGCTGTTTGAGCCCGACGCATTTCTCTCTTCCGCGAGGAACATGATCGATTGGGCAGAAGTCGTCATATGCACCCATGTCTCCAATGTGTTCGGCTACATTCTTCCGATCCGACAGCTCGCTGCGCTCTGCTCAGAAGCCGGCTTGCCGCTGATCATCGATGCGTCCCAGTCGGCCGGTTTGCTGCCGCTGGATTTTTCGTCGCTTGGAGCGGCGTTTGCGGCTATGCCGGGACACAAGGGCCTGATGGGGCCACAGGGGACAGGGGTGCTCTTATGTAAAAATGATGCTTTCCCGCTGTTATATGGTGGAAGCGGATCGGCTTCGCGGCAGCAGACGATGCCTGACTATCTGCCGGACCGACTGGAAGCGGGTACACATAATGTCTGTGGGATCGCCGGATTGTCGGCAGGCGTCAAGTATATTCAGACGATCGGCTGTGATGCGATCCAAAGGAAAGAACGTCAGCTGATGGATCGCTTCGCGGAAGCATTGTCCGGACTGCCGGAGCTCCGGGTGTTTTATTCCGCAGATCCGACGGTGCAGTCGTCGGTCCTGTCTGTACTGCCGCGGAGGATCGAACCCGAAGCGTTCGCGGAGCTGCTGAATCAGAACGGCATCGCGGTGCGTGCGGGCCTGCACTGCGCGCCTGCGGCGCACGAAACGGTCGGCACAATATCCACAGGTACGGTGCGATTCAGCTTTTCACCCTTCAATACGACGGCGCAAATTGACTGCGCTGCTGAAATCTGCGGAAATATCATGAAAAACGCGGTAATTTTATGATTCTTTATTTGCTAAGCGAAGGAAAACGTAGTATAATAGATTGTCAAGGCAGATAAAGAAACGGTGAGACACAGGATGTGTCAGCCGCAGCACTGATGAGGAGAACTATGGCCACCTTTACTGACTTCCTGACAACGTTAAGCAATTACAGAAGGACGATAGGCGTCGCGGATATATTTGATATCCTGATCGTTGCATTTCTGATCTATCAGCTGATCCGTCTGATCCGCAAAAACAACAGCATGCGTGTCGCCAGAGGCATCATTCTGCTCCTGGTGATGCTCTGGCTCTCCGGGATCCTCCGGCTGACGATGATCAATTTCCTGCTGCGCCGTGCAGTTGAACTCGGTCTGATCGCGATTCTGATCCTGTTTCAGCCAGAGCTTCGACGTTTGCTGGAGAAGATTGGAAGCAGCAGATTCAAGGGCATTTTCGGCGGAGATTTCAGCTCACTCCATATGGAAGGCGCTATCACGCAGACGGTCCTGGCCTGCGCGGACATGTCCAAAAGCCATACGGGTGCGCTGATCATCTTTGAGCGGGACAATCAGCTGGCAGAACCGATCAGCACGGGGACCCTGATCGATGCAGAGGTCACGGCAGAGCTGCTGAAGAATCTGTTTTTCGTGAAAGCTCCTCTGCATGACGGTGCCGTGATCGTGAAGGATGGACGCATCGCAGCTGCCGGCTGTATGCTTCCTATGTCGTCCAATATGAATCTGAGCCGTGATCTGGGTATGCGCCATCGTGCCGGAATCGGTATGTCAGAACGATCTGACGCCGTTGTGGTGATCGTTTCTGAAGAGACAGGCGCCATCTCTATTGCAGTGGATGGGATGCTGAAACGGCATCTGTCCACTGAGACGATGGAGACGCTTCTGCGAAAGGAACTGATGCCGGCTGAAACAAACGGAAGCCACAGAAAGAACCCATTGAATCTGATCAGGGGTAAAAACAATGTCTGAAAAGAAACAAAAAAACCGGCAGTCCACGCTGCAAACGGTGTTATACATCTTATTCTCGCTGATCTGCTCGCTGCTGATCTGGGTTTATGTGACCGAATCGGTCGGACAGGAAACCGATCTTCCGTTTCCCGGCGTCACCGTCGTCTATGTTGGTGAGGCTACGATGCGCGAGTCGAAGGGATTGATTATTTCCGAGCGCGACACCACGTCTGCCAAAGTGGTACTGACCGGAAACCGGAGGACGCTCTCAACTCTGCGCGACGCGGATCTGAAGGTCGTGATCGACCTGAGCGACATCAACACGACGGGCAACTATTCCCTCGCTCCGAAGGTGGAGTATCCGCGCAAAATAGACTCCAGCGCGATCACGCAGGCGGTCATTTCACCGGAAGTGATCAGCTTTTACGTCGATAAACTGAGCGTCCGTCCGGTTCCCGTGACAGGCGTGTTCAACGGCAGTGCGGCAGAGGGTTACAGTGCGGCGCCGATGGAATTCGATACCGAAACCATCCGCATCTACGGACCGGAAAAAATCATTTCCCAGGTGGATCATGCCCAGGTGGAAGTCAACCGTACCGATGTGGACAAGACGCTGACGTTTGAAGCGTCCTATATTCTCGTGGACGCGGAGGGCAACCGCTTCGAGAGCGACGAGATCACATATGACCGCGAGACCGTCAATGTTACGCTTCCGATCAGCGCAGTCAAGGAAGTTACGCTGGTCGTGGATCTGGTCGCCGGAGCCGGCGCGACGAAGGAGAACGTGCAGTGGGAGATCAAGCCCCAGACGATCACGCTGACGGGCGACGCGGAAACGCTGGCCGCTGTCAACACGATCAGTCTCGCAAAGATCGATCTTTCCAAGGTGGAAGACGCGCTGACGGAGACATTTAAGATCGTGCTTCCGAATGACACGGAGAGCACTGACGGCGTGAAGGAAGCAACTCTGACGCTGGAGCTGCGCGGTCTTACAACAAAAACGTTCACCATCGAAGAGAGCAACATCATCTGTACCAATGTCAGCGAGGGCTATCAGGCCGTTATCATGAACGGTGCGATTGACAATGTGGTGATTCGCGGGCCGGAGCATGTGCTGCGTGGGATCGCAGACAACAATATCCGGGCGGTAGCCGATCTGAGCGATTACGGCACCGCAACAGGAATCCTGTCTGTCCCGGTAAAGATCATGATCGACGGGACGACGGAGGCAGGCGCTTTTGGTGAGTATAAAATCTATATCAATCTGATGCCGATTCCGGAGGACGAACCGGAAGACGAAACAGAATGAATGAAACGAGGATCGCAATGATCAGAAGTATGACCGGATACGGCAGCGCGAAAGGCAGCTGTCAGGGTCTCAATATCAGCGTTGAGCTGAAAAGCGTCAACAATCGTTATCTGGACTGCTCCGTCCGTCTGCCGCGCGGATTTCTGTTTGCGGAGGATGCGGTGAAAGCCAGGGTACAGTCGCATATTTCCCGGGGAAAGGTCGATGTTTACATCAGCATCGATTCCGCAGGAACCGATGCCGTTCTGGTCAAGGTGAATGAGCAGCTGGCATCCGGCTATGTGGAAGCGCTGCGGCAGTTGGCTGACAGGTTTGAATTGGAAAACAGCCTTACGGCGCTGTCACTTGGCAGAATGCCGGATGTTCTCACCGTGGAAAAGCAGGACGCAGATGCGGAAGCGGTGACGGCGGCAATCGCTGATATCACTGAAAACGCGCTGAGCGCCTACGATGAGATGCGCGTACGCGAAGGGAAAAAGCTGCATGAGGATATTTCCAGCCGGCTGGACACGATTGAATCCTATGTCGGAGAAGTGGAACGCCGCTCTCCGGAAACGGTAAAGGAGTACCGGGAACGGTTGTGGCGGAAAATGTCGGAGGTATTGCAGAACACCGCGCTGGATGAGCAGAGGATCCTGCTGGAAGCAGGCATTTTTGCAGACAAGATCGCGGTGGATGAGGAAACGGTACGGCTTCGCAGCCACATTTCTCAGATGCGTGCCATGCTGTCCGAGGGCTCGCCCATCGGCAGGAAAATGGATTTTCTCGTACAGGAGTTCAACCGTGAGAGCAACACGATCGGCTCAAAATGCAATGACAGCGCTGTTACGAAGATCGTGATCGAAATCAAGAGTGAGATCGAGAAGATCCGCGAACAGATTCAGAACATCGAATGAGGTACACACCGTATGAGACTGATCAACATCGGATTCGGCAACATGGTCTCAGCGTCCCGCGTTCTCGCGATTATCAGTCCGGAGAGCGCGCCGGTCAAGCGCATCATCAGCGACGTGCGCGAACGCGGCCAGCTGGTGGATGCGACCTACGGCAGACGCACCAGAGCCGTTATTATCATGGATACCGGACACGTGATCTTATCCGCGCTCCAGCCGGAAACGGTAGCCGGACGGGCAGGAAAGCAGGAAGGTGGGACGGATATTGAAGTCACGGAAGCGTAAGCAGGGGATCCTGATCATTGTTTCCGCGCCCTCCGGCTGCGGGAAGAGCACGGTCGTTCACGCGCTGATGGAAAAGCGAAAGGATCTGCGTTTTTCCGTCTCCGCAACAACACGCAAGCCCCGTGAAGGCGAAGTGGACGGCGTGGATTATTATTTCGTAAGCCGGGAAGAATTTGAACATATGATCCAGGAGGGCGCTTTCCTCGAGCATGCGGAATATGTAGGAAACTGCTATGGAACACCCCGCGATGCGGTAGAGCAGCAGTTGAAGGACGGCTACGACGTCTATCTCGACATCGACGTGCAGGGTGCCCTTCAGGTCAAAAAGCTCCGTCCTCAGACGCTGATGGTCTTCCTGATGCCGCCCAGTATGGAAGAGCTGGAGCGCCGCCTGGTCAAGCGCGGCAAGAATACGCCGGAAGAGATCAGGGAACGCCTCGCGGCAGCGGAACGGGAATGTGCCTGCCGCAGCGAATTCGACTATGTCGTAGTCAATGACGTGATAGAACGTGCTGTCGATGAGATCTCCGATCTGATCGACCGAAAGAAACAGGAAATGAACAAGAAGAGGTGTAATGAAGTATGATGCTCTATCCTCCCGTGGCCGATCTTTTAGATAAATTCGGCAGCAGATACCAGCTTGTCAATGTGGTTGCGCAGCGTGCAAGGCATATTTCTGCCGAGTGGGAAGCCAATGGCGAACCGATGGATGACAAGCCCGTCTCCATTGCGATCGATGAGGTCTATGCAGGGAAGCTGACAGTAAACAACGAATCCAATACCGCAAAAACACAGCCTTCCGATTCCTCGCCAGAGGAATGATCGCTTCCTGAACTTCGACAGAGGGGGGACACCGAGCAGCCGTGAAATATGCCAAGGTCGCAGTTTCAGAGGTTACATTCTGGGTGGACCGCCCGTATGATTACGCGGTGCCGCAGCAGTATGAAGCGCTTATTGCGCCCGGCATGCGTGTGACAGTGCCGTTTTCACGCGGCAACCGAAGAGCCGAGGGGATTGTTCTCAGCGTATCGGACCACAGTGATTATGATTCGCCGAAATGCATCACCGCGCTGCTGGACGACACACCGGTCTTGACAGACGATCAGATCCGACTTGCCCTTTGGATGCGGGAGCGCTTTTTCTGCACGGTGTATGAGGCTGTCAAGGCGATCCTTCCAGCCGGCCTGTGGTTCAAAGGGGACGGACGGCGCAAGGCGACGGACAAGCAAACTGAGTTTGTCCGCCTTGTCATCTCCGGGGAGGAGGCAATGGCCCTTGCGCAGCAAAAAGCCAGCCGCGCAAAAATGCAGTCTGCGGTGCTTCGGCTTCTTGCGGCGGTCGGAGAGGCGTCGGTTGCCGATCTTCGCGCTCTGACCGGCGCGTCAAGGACAAGCATTGCGGCGCTCGTCAATGAAGAGGCTCTGTCATTCGTCTATAAAGAAGTCTTTCGCCGTCCGGAATACCGAAGGGCAGAGACGCTCTCGCCGCTTCCGACGCTGACAGAGGAGCAGCAGCAGGCCTTTGACGGCATCTGCAGGAGAATGGACGCAGGTTCTCCCGGCGGCGCGCTGCTCTACGGCGTGACCGGAAGCGGAAAAACGTCCGTCTATGTGCATCTGATCTCCCGCGCACTGCAGCGCGGAGGCAGCGTTATTATGCTGGTACCGGAAATCGCGCTGACACCGCAGATGCTTGAGACGATTTCCTCCTACTTCGGGGATCAGATCGCAGTTCT
>JAEEGL015407836.1_pt1 | contig 10916 bp, 10 predicted proteins | sample 9134231 | NCBI WGS metagenome assembly JAEEGL01 (sample SAMN16246548, study PRJNA631951) | gut metagenome | biome: gut microbiome; feature: rumen; material: fiber-attached | host: Bos | place: Iran: Karaj | collected 2018-10
AGTACCCGCAGACCTTGCAGAGCTTCCTGCAATCGTAGGTGGCAAGGAGATGGACTTCAAGTACAAGGACTGCAAGGCTGAGATGGACATGGTCAACAAGGCATTTATCGAGACCATGATCGAGGGTGATGCCAACGGCAGAGGATTCCAGTATCCTATTCCCACATATTCAATTACAAGAGATTTCGACTGGTCTGATACAGAGAACAACAGACTCTTATTCGAGATGACCAGCAAGTATGGTACACCTTATTTCTCTAACTATATTAACTCAGACATGGAGCCCAGTGACGTTCGTTCAATGTGCTGCAGACTTCGTCTTGATCTTAGAGAGCTTCGTAAGAAGACAGGTGGATTCTTCGGATCAGGTGAGAGCACAGGTTCCGTAGGTGTTGTTACAATCAACATGCCTCGTATCGCTTACCTCTCATCAAACAAGGATGATTTCTACAAGAGACTTAACAAGATGATGGATATCGCTGCAAGATCTCTTAAGATTAAGAGAGGCGTTATCTCGAAGCTTCTTGATGAGGGACTTTATCCTTATACAAAGAGATACCTTGGTACATTCAACAACCACTTCTCTACAATCGGTCTCATCGGTATGAACGAGGTAGGACTTAATGCCAACTGGCTCAGAGCTGACATGACAGATAAGAGAACACAGGAGTTCACCAAGGAAGTGCTCAATCACATGAGAGACAGACTTTCTGATTACCAGGAGCAGTACGGTGACCTTTACAACCTTGAGGCTACTCCCGCAGAGAGTACAACATACCGTCTTGCAAAGCATGACAAAAAGAAGTGGCCCAACATCAAGACTGCAGGTCACATGGGCGACACTCCTTACTATACAAACTCATCACACCTGCCTGTTGATTACACAGCAGACATATTTGATGCTCTTGATATTCAGGACGAGCTTCAGACACTTTACACATCAGGAACTGTATTCCATGCATTCCTCGGTGAGAAGCTTCCCGACTGGAAGGCGGCAGCTGACCTTGTCAGAAAGATTGCTGAGAATTACAAGCTTCCTTACTATACAATGTCTCCTACATATTCTATATGCAGCGAGCACGGATATATTGCAGGTGAAGTTAAAGAGTGTCCTCACTGTGGTAAGAAGACTGAGATTTACAGCCGTATCACAGGATACTACAGACCTGTACAGAACTGGAATGATGGTAAGCTTCAGGAGTACAAAAATCGTGTTGAATATGATATAGAGAATTCTGTACTCAAGAGACCTTCAAGCAGTGTGGTTACATTTACAGATCTTGATGAAGATGATACACAGATTGAGATGGAGGTACCTAACGAGATTAGATATCTCTTTACCACAAAGACATGTCCTAACTGCAAGCTTGCAAAGGGTTACCTCACAAATGTACCTTACATTCCTGTAGATGCAGAGGAAAACAGAGAGCTCGCACTTAAGTACAAGGTTCGCCAGGCGCCTACTCTTGTGGTAGTAAACGGCGATGAGAGCAGAAAGATTGTAAATGCCTCAAATATTAAGAAATATGCGGAAGAAACCGTATTGACAACAATGTAATTAATGGTCAGAATTATAAAAGGCCGCCCTCTTGCCGGGGCGGTCTTTTTAAGGGTAATAATCATCGGAGGAAAAAGATATGATAAACACACTTGTAGAGAAAATCAAAAAGACAAACGCACCTATCGTTGTAGGCCTTGATCCTACACTTGCTCTTATTCCTGAGCATGTTCTTAAGAAAAATTATGAAGAGTACGGTGCTGATTTAAACGGTGTTGCAAAGGCAATTGTCGAGTATAACAAGACAATCGTTGATGCCATATATGACATTGTACCTGCTGTAAAGCCCCAGATAGCAATGTATGAGACATTCGGTATCCCCGGACTCATTGCTTTCAAGGAGACAGTTGATTACTGCAAGAGCAAGGGACTCGTTGTAATCGGTGATATCAAGAGAGGCGATATCGGATCAACCTCCACAGCATATGCTCTCGGACATATTGGTAAAGTTACAATAGAAGGCAAGGATTTCAAGGGATTTGACGAGGACTTCGTTACAGTTAACCCTTACCTTGGCTCAGACGGCGTAAAGCCCTTTATTGATGTATGTAAAGAGGAGAAGAAGGGTATCTTTGTACTTGTGAAGACATCAAATCCTTCAAGCGGAGAATTCCAGGACAGAGTAATCGACGGCAGACCTTTATACGAACTAGTTGGAGAGAAGGTTGCCGAGTGGGGAGCTGACTGCATGGGCGATTCATACAGCTATGTAGGTGCTGTAGTTGGAGCTACATATCCCGAGATGGGCAAGATTCTCCGTGATATCATGCCTAAGAGCTTTATCCTCGTACCCGGATACGGAGCACAGGGCGGCAAGGGTAAAGACCTTGTACACTTCTTTAACAAGGACGGACTTGGCGCCATCGTTAACTCTTCAAGAGGTATCATAGGAGCATACAAGCAGGAGAAATATGCAAATTACGGAGCTGCTGCATACGGCGATGCAGCCAGAGCAGCTGTCCTTGACATGAAAGAGGATATAGTATCTGCCCTCGCCTAAAAATTGAAAAAAAGGGCAACTTATGGTAGCATATTTAGGGTAAAAATATTCGATTTTCATTACATATCAGGAGAATAATCATGGAACAGTATAAAGAGCAGTTTATAGATTTTATGGTTGAGAGCGATGTTCTCAAATTCGGTGACTTCACATTAAAGAGCGGTAGAAAATCGCCCTTCTTTATGAATGCAGGAGCATATGTTACAGGTACCCAGCTTGGACGCCTCGGCGAGTATTACGCAAAGGCAATCCATGACAACTTCGGAGACGATTTCGATGTGCTCTTCGGACCTGCATACAAGGGTATTCCTCTTGGAGTTGCCACAGCCATCGCTTACTCAAAGCTTTACGGCATTGACGTAAGATACTGCTCCAACCGTAAGGAAGTTAAGGACCATGGTGATACAGGTATTCTCCTTGGCTCAAAGCTTAAAGACGGCGACAGAGTCATCATGATTGAGGATGTTACAACATCAGGTAAATCAATCGAAGAGACATATCCTATTATTAAAGCTCAGGCCGATGCCAACATAAAAGGCCTTATTGTTTCATTAAACCGTATGGAGAAGGGACTTCACTCAGACGGAAGCGCTCTTGACGAGATTAAGGAGACATATGGATTTGATGCAGCAGCCATCGTTACAATGGCTGAGGTTACAGAGTATCTCTATAATAAAGAGGTAAATGGAAGAGTTCTTATCGACGATGAGATGAAAAAGTCGATTGATGCATATTATGAGTTATACGGAGCATCAAAGTAAGAAAGGCGGTACATGACATGGAAGAGGAAAAGACATATAAAGTAATGAGCGCTTCAGGTGCATGCAGCATAGTTCTTGGAGTAGTCAGCCTTGTTGTCGGAGTTACCACAGGTATCCTCCTTATTATTCAGGGTGCAAAGCTTATCTCTCAGAAGGGCAAGGTTACCTTCTAAAGTTTTATGAAACTTTTTGATTATAAATTTACCGACAGAAAACATCCGGCAGTGGGGATAATGTCCGTAGTACTCGGACTGATTGGCATTATCTCTGAGAGCATTGCGCTGTTTATCCCGTATCTTGCAAAACGGGAGCCGGAACGGTATGCATTTATAATGGCGCTTTCGTTTTTATATGCGATAGCAGGCATTGTGCTTGGCATTATAGGCAGATTTAAGAAAGGTGCGTTTCCTTTCTTTCCGTCAGTAGGATTGGTCATAAATACAGTGACCATAATCCTTGGCGTGATTATCATAGTGATTGGAGCTGCGTAGGAATTGGAAGCAGAACAGGAATATACAGACTGCGAGGAATTTATCGCAGAGAGATATGGACTGATTAAAGAAAAGTTAAATGAGCTCTGTGACAGTGCTGATACAGGTGATGACCGGTATGATAAGTACTTTAAGACAGAGTTTGCTTTCGTAAAATATCTCACATTTGTATTTGATAAACTCAGGGACAAGAATGTTTCTGGCACAGAATATAAAGAAATAAATAAAAAACTTTATGAGGACATTTTGCCGGGGGCGTATGAGAATTCGTACTGCAATCCGGGATATGCCGTAAATATTTTTGGCACAGAGCTTGGACGTATATTATCCGCAACAGCTTATGAGATGAGATGTGCCATTCCTCATGTGTTTGAGGGTCAGATGCAGCGACTTCTTATGAGAGCGGAACTTCTCGTAGAGATTTACGGTAGTGTGTGCGACTCACTGACTGACGGAGAGGAAGCTCTGGCAGCAGGACTTAAAGATATCATCTACTGGTATGTCAGCGACTACTACGAGACAGAGCAGGAGTACAGAGTATCGGAGCTTGTTAACGGTGAGCAGCTTCCCCTTGATATCCTTGATGAATATAGTCCGGATGATACATCGTATTTATATAAATATGGTGAGTACATAACGGATAATGAGATAAAGACTGCCGAGTATCTGGCAGCTCAGCCTGAAGAAAAGATTGCAAAGATTGCAGATACTTTTTCAGAAGGGTACAGGATCGGTTTTGAAGTCACAAGAAAAGACCTGTCAAAGAAAAAGACAGTTAATATAAGATATCCTCTCGGATTCGAGAGAGTAATTAAAAGAGCTGTAGAAAACTTCAGAAAGATGGGACTGTCTCCCGTTATTTACAGAGCAGGCAGCTCGTTCTTCAGAAGACAGAACATTCAGAAGGTCGGATACTTTGGAGCAAATCCCAACAAGCAGTATGACTGCGACCACAGTAAGGATGAAGCACTGTTTCTTGACAGTCAGCTCCTTACCAGAAAGCTTGAATGTCTGAAGGCATCTTTTGAGAAATATAAAGAAGAGGCAAATGTTCATGCAGGTCCTGCCGTAATGGAAATATTCGGCGAAGAACCTTTTGTGCCAAAGGAAAACGAGAGTGCATACAAGCTGTCAAAGGAACAGCAGGCCCTCTTTGTGAAGAGTGCTTCAAAGGCCGGCATGATTACAAACGAATACATTAAGGGCGAGGAGAGAAGCTTTACCATTATGGCATTTCCTTCTCCTGCAATCGGCGATATCTTTAACGAGGTATTCGATGAGACCCTTGAGATAAATACTCTTGATTATTATCTCTACAGAAACATGCAGCAGATAATAATAGATGAGCTTGATAAAGCAAAGTATGTACATGTCCTTGGAAGAGGCAGTAACAAAACGGACATAAACATTAATCTAATTGATATAGATGATCCGGCAAAGCAGACCAAGTTTGAAAACTGTGTGGCAGATGTAAACATTCCCGTCGGTGAAGTATTTACATCACCTGTTTTAAAGGGCACAACAGGACTTCTTCATGTGAGTGAAGTATTCCTCGATGAGCTTAAATACAAGGATCTTGCAATCACTGTTACGGACGGATTTGTCACAGATTACACACTGGCTAATTATGACAGTGATGAGAAGAACAAAGAGTACTTCAAAGAAAATGTTCTCTTTAATCACGAGACGTTACCAATGGGAGAGTTCGCCATCGGTACTAATACGAGAGCATACGCAATGGGCAAAAAGCTTGGCATAGCAGGCAGACTTCCTATTCTCATTGCAGAAAAGACCGGACCTCATTTTGCATTCGGAGATACATGCTACTCCCACGCAGAGGATGTAAAGGTTTACAATCCCGACGGCAAGGAGATAGTTGCCAGGGACAACGAAGTAAGTATTAAACGCAGGGAGAATCCCGATAAAGCATACTTTAACTGTCATACAGATGTGACTCTTCCGTATGATGAGATAGGACTCATAGAGACAGTTAAGGAAAATGGAGAGAGAACAGCGATTATTAAAGACGGCAGATTTGTTCTCCCCGGACTTGATGAATTAAATATTTATATTGATAAAATTTTGGAGGAAAAATAATGGCTACAGTAAGTATTGTAATGGGCAGCGATTCAGATATGCCTGTAATGAAGAAGGCAGCAGATGTCCTTACAGAGCTTGGCATCTCATTTGAGATGCGCATCATCTCAGCACACAGAGAGCCCGATGAGTTCTTTGAGTATGCAAAGACTGCCGAGGAGAGAGGCGTGAAGGTTATCATCGCTGGAGCAGGTATGGCAGCTCATCTGCCCGGAATGTGCGCAGCAATATTCCCCATGCCCGTAATCGGTATTCCCATGCATACCACATCACTCGGAGGCAGGGATTCACTTTACTCAATCGTACAGATGCCCTCAGGTATACCGGTGGCAACAGTAGCCATAAACGGCGGAGCCAATGCGGGACTCCTTGCAGCAAAGATTCTCTCTGTATCTGATGAGGGTATCCTTTCAAAGCTCAAGGACTACAGCAAAAAGCAGAAGGAAGCCGTAATAGCAAAAGATAAAAAGTTATCAGAAGTCGGATACGCCAACTACGAAAAATAATACGGAGGATTAACGCATTATGGATTACAAGAAAGCCGGAGTAGACATCGAAGCAGGATATCAGTCGGTAGAACTCATGAAGAAATATGTCGCAGGGACAATGAGACCTGAAGTACTCGGAGGCCTTGGCGGATTCTCCGGAGCATTCTCACTCTCTGCTATCAAGAATATGGAAGATCCCGTACTCCTTTCAGGAACTGACGGATGCGGTACAAAGGTTAAGCTCGCATTTATCATGGACAAGCATGATACTATCGGTATTGATGCTGTTGCCATGTGTGTAAACGATGTAGCATGTGCAGGTGGTGAGCCTCTGTTCTTCCTTGATTACATCGCATGCGGCAAGAACTATCCTGAGAAGATCGCAACAATCGTAAGCGGTGTTGCTGAAGGTTGTAAGCAGTCAGGCGCAGCCCTTATCGGAGGCGAGACAGCAGAGCATCCCGGACTTATGCCTGAGGATGAATATGACCTTGCAGGATTTGCTGTAGGTGTTGTTGACAGAAAGGACATCATCACAGGCCAGAACATTAAGGCAGGCGATACCCTCATCGGTATAGCTTCATCAGGTGTTCATTCAAACGGATTCTCACTTGTGAGAAAAGTATTCACAATGTCTGAGCAGAATCTTTCAAGATACTGCGATGAGCTTGGAAAGACTCTCGGCGAGGCACTTATCGAGCCTACAAAGATTTATGTGAAAGCCATGAAGTCAATTAAGGATGCAGGCGTGAAGGTTAAGGGATGCAGCCATATCACAGGTGGCGGATTCTATGAGAATATTCCCAGAATGCTTCCGAAGGACATCACTGCAAAGATTAACTTATCAAGCTATGAAGTTCCTGCAATATTCAAGCTCCTTCAGAAGACAGGCGATATCGATTCGCACATGATGTACAACACATTTAACATGGGTATCGGTATGGTTATCGCAGTAGACAATGCTGATGTTGACAATGCAGTTAAGGCTATCACTGCAGCAGGCGAGACAGCTTACATTCTCGGTGAGACAGTGAGCGGAAGTGACGGAGTTATCTTATGTTAAGAATAGCTGTATGTGTATCAGGAGGCGGTACAAACCTCCAGGCCATAATTGACAGAATTGCAGATGGCACAATCAGAAATACAGAGCTGGTAAAGATTATCAGCAACAAGCCCGGTGTCTATGCCCTCGAGAGAGCTAAGAATGCCGGTGTGGAATCAGCAGTTGTATCTCCCAAGGAATACGGCACGAGAGAGGAGTTTAACGATGCTCTTCTTAAATCAATCGATGACTGCAATCCTGATTTAATAGTACTTGCGGGATTCCTTGTGGTATTACCTGAGTCTATCGTTAAGAAGTATGCGGGAAAGATAATCAATATTCATCCTTCTCTCATTCCTTCATTTTGCGGAGATGGGTTTTACGGACTTAAGGTTCATGAGGCAGCTCTTGCAAGAGGCGTAAAGGTAACGGGAGCTACCGTACATTTTGTGGATGAGGGAACCGATACAGGACCTATCATCCTCCAGAAAGCCGTATATATCAAAGACGGCGACACCCCCGAAGTACTCCAGAAGAGAGTTATGGAAGAGGCAGAGTGGATAATACTTCCCAAGGCAATCGACATGATTGCAAACGGAGAAATTTAAGACGAAAGGACAAAGCTTTATGAATGTACTCATAATCGGAAGCGGCGGCAGAGAGCATGCAATTGCCACCAGCATGAAGAAGAGTAAGAGAGTTGATAAGCTGTACTGTGTACCCGGAAATGCCGGTATAGCACAGATAGCTAAGTGCAATCCATCAATAGGTGTTATGGAATTTGACAGGATTGTGGAATATGCAAAAGAGATTAAGCCTGACCTTGTATTTGTGGCACCTGACGATCCCCTCGTAGGTGGTCTTGTGGACAAGCTTGAGGCAGCAGGCTTTAAGACATTCGGACCCAGGAAAAACGCAGCAATCCTTGAGGGAAGCAAAGCTTTCTCAAAGGATCTGATGAAGAAATATAACATTCCCACAGCTGCATACGAGACATTTGATGATGCCGACATGGCTCTTGAATATCTCGAGCATGCGGATATGCCTATAGTACTCAAGGCAGACGGCCTTGCACTCGGTAAGGGCGTGCTTATCTGCAATACACTTGAGGAGGCAAAAGCAGGCGTTAAGGAAATCATGCTCGACAAGCATTTCGGTGATTCCGGAAACAAAATGGTAGTCGAGGAATTCATGACAGGCCGTGAAGTTTCAGTCCTCTCATTTGTAGACGGCAAGACAATCAAGACCATGACATCTGCCCAGGACCACAAGAGAGCCCAGGACGGAGACAAAGGTCTCAACACGGGAGGAATGGGTACATTTTCACCCAGCCCCTTCTATACAAAAGAAGTTGATGATTTCTGCAAAGAACATATTTACCAGAAGACTGTTGATGCAATGGCTGCAGAGGGCAGAGAGTTCAAGGGTATCATTTTCTTTGGTCTCATGATTACAGAGAAGGGCCCCAGAGTACTTGAGTACAATGCAAGATTTGGCGATCCCGAGGCCCAGGTAGTTCTTCCTAGAATGAAGAATGATATAATCGATGTCTGCGAGGCGTGTATCGACGGAACACTTGATAAAATAGACCTTGAGTTTGAGGATAATGCGGCAGTATGCGTAGTCCTTGCTTCAGAGGGATATCCCGTGAAATATGACAAAGGTCTTCCTATATCAGGCCTTGAAGCATTTGAAGGAAAAGATGATTATTTCTGCTTCCATGCAGGTACAAAGCTTTCAGATGACGGCAAAATCCTGACAAACGGTGGAAGAGTACTTGGTATCACAGCCAAGGGTTCTGACCTTAAGGAAGCCAGAAGAAAAGCTTATGAGGCTACGGAGTGGGTATCATTTGCCAATAAATATAAAAGAAATGATATTGGAAAAGCCATAGACGAAGCTTGAAAAATGTTATAAAATATAAAATTGATGAGTTTACATAATAAGCATGTAAATTAATTTGGAAAGGAAATAGTTATGAAAAGCGTCACAAAGAGATCACTTAAGCTTATCACCACGCTTATCGCGGCGTTCGTACTTACGATGGCCATGGCCATTACAGTATTTGCCACAGAAGAAAACGATACTTCGGATGGCAGCACTACACAGATGAAGGTTACAACGGAGAACGTTAACGTCCGTTCAGATGCCGATTCTAATTCAACACAGCTTACACAGGTTAACACCGGACAGATAGTCGATGTACTCGGTACCAAGAACGATGCATCAGGCAACACATGGTACAATGTTACATTTACCAACAGCTCAACAGGTGTTACATACACAGGATATATTTACGGACAGTACCTTACAACATATGAGGCTCCAGCTCAGACTCCCGAAGACAATACAGAAACAGACGGAGAAGACCAGCAGCCTACAGACCAGCAGAGTGATATCACTCCCGGTGGAAACGGTACATTTACTCCAATGGAAGGTGAAGGACAGCCTTCAGCTGTACCTGAGACATTCAGAAGCGTATATGTAAAGATTAACGGTACAGAGATTCCCGCATGGACAAATGATGCATACTACATTTTCTATGCAATGCTTGAGTCAGGTGAGACATCATGGATTATCTACGAAGCTAATTCAGGCGCTTATATTAAATACGATCCCAGCTTCATGGCAGGTTCTGTAGCATCAGGCGACAGCGTGTCAGAGAATGGCAAGGGTGGATCAAATGCAGCAGTAGTAATACTTGTAATCGTATGTATTCTCCTTGTAATCGCATCACTCTTCATGGGTATGAAGCTTCTTAACCAGAGTGGCGGTATGAATTCACCCAGACCCAGAAGAAGATTCGACGATGACGATGATGACGAAGATGACGACGACGATGATGATGACGATGACGACGATGAGGAAGATGAGCGTCCCAGAAGAAAGGGAGGACTCTTCCAGAAGTTCAGCAAATCATTCGACGACGATGATGAAGATGATGAAGACGACGATGATGACGAAGACGATGACGACGATGAGGATGATGAGCCTGAAAGAAGACCGGCTCAGAGACCTGTAAGACAGCAGGGCGCTCCTGCAGCTCCCGCAGGTGCACAGGGAACAAGAATTGTCAGAGATGCACAGGGACGCAGAATCGTTGTTAATGCACAGGGACAGAAAGTAGTTACAAATCCTCAGGGCCAGAGCGTAGTAACAAACGCACAGGGTCAGAGAGTAGTTACAAATGCCCAGGGTCAGAGAGTAGTAATCAATGCTAACGGCCAGAGAGTAGTTCAGGCAAGAAGAAGACCCGGAAGTGCAGTTCAGACACAGAGACCTGTTGAGACCAAGGTTGATGAGGACGATTTCGACGAATAATTTTTAGGATTATTTTCATAACGAAATTTTATAAAATTAAGAGTGCATCACTTTATGTGATGCACTTTTACTAATAGGTATGATATGAAACTTGAATTTACTGATAAATCAAAAACAGCACTTGCACTTGCCCAGAAGACATCAAAGACGATGCATGC
>JAEEGL015873847.1_pt1 | contig 10916 bp, 5 predicted proteins | sample 9134231 | NCBI WGS metagenome assembly JAEEGL01 (sample SAMN16246548, study PRJNA631951) | gut metagenome | biome: gut microbiome; feature: rumen; material: fiber-attached | host: Bos | place: Iran: Karaj | collected 2018-10
CAGCGGATTTCATTCTGAAACATTCCAAGGTCATCATAGCGATCTGGATCGTCCTTCTCGCATGTGCACTGCCCTTCGGCCTCAAGGCCGGAGAGGTGATGCAGTACGACATCACGCAGATGTCGGGAGTCGAGACCGAGGCCACGGCCGGTATGCTGATCGTCAACGAAGAATTCTCGAACACCATAGATCTCTCGGAGATCCTGGTGATCTCATACAACAATGCGGATGAACTGACCCAGGCGAAGGCGGTATTCGCCAAGTTCAGTTCCCTCATGACAGAGAAGTACGACAAGACCCTCACCGCTTCCTATTACGGCGAATACAGCAAGAACAACGACGGTAAGGGGATATGCCTCATTGCCATCGCATGCAACGAGGAGAAATACGATGTGACCCACCAGACCGCTAACATCAGGGATCTGGTCTCACAGGCGAAGACATCCGTGGGCTCCACCCTGACGACCTATGTCACCGGCAACGCCGCCATAGCATACGATACCGAGGTGTCATCGATGCAGGATGTCTCCAAGGTCGACCCGATCAGCATCGCACTGATCTTCGTCCTCCTGGGACTGTTCTTCTTCGCACTGGTTACGGCAATGGTGCCTCCGGCGGTCGTCGGAATGGCATACGGCATCGCACTCTCCGCGGTCTTCGGCATCGGATGTATCCTCGACGTGTACTACATCACCGAGCTCCTGGTCCTCGTCACCATGCTGGGTGCGGGATGCGACTATGCATTGTTCATCATCTCGAGATACAGAGACGAGCTGCGCGACGGCGCCTCCCACAAGGATGCGCTCAGTACATCGATCCAGTGGGCCGGAGAATCGGTCTTCACATCGGGTCTCGCGGTCATCATCGGATTCGGTGCGCTATCGATATGTTCGTTCTCTATGGTCAGGTCCATGGGAATCATCCTCGCCATCGGCATCCTCATCGCACTTATCGCCGCGCTGACGTTCATCCCCTCACTGATCAACCTGATCGGCGAGAGGATCTTCTGGCCCTCCAACATCGAGACGTACAGGGCGGTCAAGGACGGCAGCAAGAAAGGATTCTATGCAGCGATCTGTGGCATCTCCAGGAGATATTTCGCATGGCTCTCGCATGTCACGCACAAGTATGCGATACCGATAGTCATCGCATGGATCGTCATCTCGGTGCCTGCGGCATACGTGTTCCTCACGACGAACGACTCATCCGACATGATAAGCATCATGCCTTCCTCGGAAGCGGTCGACGGCCTCAATACCATAATGACCCAGACCGACGGAGGTACCATCATGCCCACATATGTCGTCATCGAGCTCAAGGAGAGTGCGGTGAAGAGCGCAGGATTCGTAGAGGTTTCAGGCAATACTCTGCCATACTTGATCTGGACCGATACGGCAAAAGCTGCCACCGTTCCGGCAATCATGAAACTGTCAGGCGACATCAAAGCCAATCATTCAGATATCGTCGGTACCGCCAGCGGACTCAATTCATGGGGAATAATCTACAATCAGGTGAAAGCAGCACTTGAGCAGAAAGGCGTCGTGGATCCGACCCCTCTGCAGATCAATACCGTTGCGGTTTCGCAGCTCCCGTCCGCCGTCAAGGCTCCGATCGAGCAGCTGATGGCCTCCGGACTCTATGCGGTGCCCTGCACTCAGGTTATAGGTGCTGACGGGACCACGCCCGTATCTGTCGAGAATGTGATCGATGCAATCCTGAATGTGAAAACGGGAATCCTCTCCGACAACGGCAAGTACGTCAACATGATGGTCATCACCACCGAGAAGCCCATGTCCGACGGCACGATGGCGTTCCTCGACGAGCTCAGCAAAGAGTTCCACGGCGAGAACGGATACGATGCGACATACGGCGCACTGTTCGCCAAGACGTACGTCAGCGGAACATCCGCGGTGATGAACGACATCTCCGGTGAGGTCGAGAAGCAGTTCTCGGTGATCAGGATCGTCGTCATCGCGCTCCTCATAGTGCTGCTGTTCGTGATCCTCGGAAGCTACCTGACACCGATCAGGTCCATGCTGACCATCGTCATGACCATCATCTGGACTATCGCACTGACCAGGTTCACCTTCGGCACCGTGATGTCCGTGCCCGTTCTGTGGCTCGTTCCCATAGTGCTGTTCGTCGTCCTGTTGGGTCTCGGTATGGATTACGACATCTTCCTGACCACCAGGATCAAGGAGAACAAGGTCAACGGAATGCCCAACGGCGATGCGATCACCGATGCGGTGAAGAAGGCCGGACCGGTGACATCGTTATGTTCGCTGATCATGGGCGGAACGTTCCTGACCATGCTCTTCACCAACTCATCGCTGCTTCAGGAGTTCGGATTCGCACTCGGCGTAGGCATCCTCATCGAGGGACTCTTCACCGTCGGATTCGTCGTGCCTGCCATGATGCACCTGATGGGCGACTGGAGCTGGAAAGGACCCAAGTTCCTGAGAAGGGACGAATGAAACAGACGGGGGAGACCCCGTCATATTCTCTTTTTATCATTTTTTGAACAAAACTGACGTTTTTTTGAAAAATAGCATCGTATCATCATCAATGGTCGCAGTAAGTAAGAACGGTAAAGTTGGATTTATCATCCAACTTAATTATATAACAGTTGGATTATAGAGCCATCTGATGCCCTTTAGGGGGCACAGGTGTAAATATGAATGCGAAAGTAATAGCAGTGATTGCGGTAGTCGCAATCGTTGTTGCAGGAGGAGCCATTGCCTTTACCGTCATGAACAACGGCAAGGACAAGAGCGATCCCTACGCTTACTTCGATGGCGTTGGCCTCAAGGTCTTAGGCAATGTCAACGGAGACAACGTTATCGACAATGACGATTACAACGCAGTCAAACAGCTGATCGATGACAAGAAATCTGCCGGCGACAATAAGCTGGCAGACGCCAACAACGACGATGTTCTGGATGATAAGGATCTTGAAGTCATCCAGAAAGTCATCAACAAGGAGAAGACCGTCATTTGGCACATCAACTACTATGATACCGATTCCAACGGAACCATGGACAGATACCTTGCATCCACCACGATTCCCGTTACCTCGACTATCATGACCGGTTCAGCCAACAACTTCATGATGTTCACGCTGCTCGGAATCCCTGCCGGCGATGTCGTCAAGGGAGCATGTTACGGCAGCTCGAACGACAAGTTCCTCTACGGAGACAAAGGTAAAGGATTCCTTGACGAGACGAAGGTCGAGAAGCTCGGAGGAAAGTCATACGAGATCGAGTTCGAGAACGGAAAGATCGGATCATCGAACATCATCAGTGAGAAGAGCGTCACATGCCTTGTCACCGACTGGAACAGGACATACATCGAGAACGAGAATGCTTTCGAGACAGCGAACGTCGATGTCGTAAGGATCGCAGCAGCATCATTCGATAAGGACGTCTACACACACTCAATCACACTCCTCGGACTCGTATTCTCAGTCCAGGAGCAGGCAAAGAAGATCCTGACACTCTACAACGACACCTACGATGAAATCAACAAAGGGGTGTCCACGCTCACCAAAGAACAGGTAAAGAAGGCTGTCGCATCCTCAATGGACGGAGCAGTCTCATCCGAGGACTCGGATTACACAGCAGTCTGTGTCGCAGCCGGTGCTGAATTCGGACTCAAGGGATACGACTTCGGCGGATCATCAGTCATCTACGTCAACGACAACCTCGGAGTGTTCGACACACGTCAGTACCAGTTCGATAACATCGTCCACATCAGGACAGCACTCACATACGGATCAACGACAGCAGAGGTCGCGAAATACTGGTCGACCTACGCCAACGCAATGAGCCTGTGGGAACACGTCTATGACGGACAGGTCCTCATCAGCGGTTCGATCCCGGTCCCCTGCAGGGTAGCATACGCAGCTTACGCAATCTACCACGACACGCTCGACGGTCTCTCGGAGGAGTGGGCCAAGTCGACACTCTCGGCATTCGAGGCCGAATACGGTGTCGACATGACTAAGGCCAACAAGACCCTGGCCCTGACCTCGTTCGAGTACACGGTCACGGTATCACCCGAAGTCACTGTCAAGGACAAGAACAACAACGTTGTCGCAAGCGGAACCAAATTCGCTTACGGAACCGAGCTCAGCATCGAAGCCAACACTCCTGATGCAGGCAAGACGCTTGTCGCATCCGGAAGCACTGTGAAGGACGGAAAGTTCCTTGTCATCAATGACATCAACGCCAAGTACGTCAACAACAGCGAACTGGCAATTCTGTCTGCAGCAGCATCCTCATTCGTTGACAAATACAAGGGCAACATCTACATGCAGAGCGGAGAGGCCAACGGTGCCGATGTCGGTGCCATCACCATGACCGCGATGGGATACGGAGGTACCAACACCACCAAGACGTTCACCCTGAAGTATTACGAGACGGCCGATGCAGCCAAGGCCAAATTCGATGCAGATACCTCAACGGTGAACGGAAAGACAGGTAACAAGCTGGATACTTCGACGATCGTGGGATCGACAGCGGACAACGGCATCACCCTCGTGTACACCGCAAATGTGTACACCAACAAGGCATACACCGGCGGTTCTACGATCTACATGACAGCCTACTACAAGAATGTCGTATGGGAGTACTCGACATACTTCTCGAGCTACACCTTCGATGCGGCATTCAAGGAGAAGACTCCGGATCAGGCCAAGGAGTACTACCAGGCAGAGGCGATCAAGCTCGCAACTGCACTGGAGGAAGCTCTCAAGGCCGCGTACGCCTGAGCGTCTGAATAAACCCTAACAAAAGCCGGGGGTACGCCCCCGGCAACTATTCGGGATCGCCTATGGAAGATGACAGCAAGTCAATGAAGGAGGAGTATTCCAGATACACCTATCGTAAACTGATCTTCATAGCGGTCTGCATAGGTCTTGTTTTCTTACTGTTCTTCGTCTCGCTGTGCGTGGGTACGCTGGAATTGTCCGTCGGAGAAGTGTTCGATCTGTTCTTCGACCACATAACAGGGAGCATCACGGCAGAACAAAAGTACAGCGACCATATCGTCTGGGACTTCAGGGTGCCCCGTGCCATATTCGCCATCGTTGCGGGAATAGCGCTGAGCATCGGAGGTGCGGTCATGCAGAGTGTGATGAAGAATCCGCTCGCAGACCCTTACACGACCGGTGTGTCGTCAGGAGCACTGTTCGGAGTGGCCATCGCAATGATCCTGGGTTTCTCCATCGGAGGGACCGGGAGCATAGAGGTGGTCTTCAACGCGATCGTATTCTCGATGGTCCCGATAGCCATGATCGTGATCATGGCCCCGTTCTTCAGGAAATCCCCTGCGACACTGATCCTGGCAGGAGTCGCAGTCTCATACATGTTCAATTCATTCACATCCCTGCTGATGGTCACGACCGACTCGGCAACGATGTCGCAGGTTTACAGCTGGCTGGTGGGTACGTTCTCGGATCTCACGTGGGATGTCCTTCCGCTGTCGCTCTCGATGACCGTTCTGGGTCTGGTGATCCTCCTTCCCCTTTCAGGGAAGCTCAACCTCATGTCTCTGGATGACAAGGATGCGAAGTCGCTGGGCCTGAACATCGAAAGGCTGAGGATCCTCTGTCTCGTGATCCTGGGATTCATGACATCCGTCATCATCAGCTACGTCGGTATCATCGGATTCGTCGGCCTCGTGGTGCCCCACATGATACGTCTGGTCATCGGCGCTGACAACAAGTATCTTCTGCCGGCGGCAGGGGCATTCGGCGCCGTCTTCCTTCTGGGATGTGACATCATCTCCAGGGCCATAGACATCGGTGCATCAATTCCCGTGGGAGTGGTCACGTCAGCGATAGGCGCTCCGATATTCATGTACCTGATCATCCGCCAGAAGAGGAGTATGTGGTGACGATGTCGGACAAGAAACGTTCGATATACCGCAAGGAGTATTTTGCCAAGCGCAAGATGCGGATTGCGGTGGTCGTCGCACTGCTTGCCGTACTTGCGGTACTGGAGATATATTCTCTTTCCGTTAATAATTTCAAGGTCACATTCGTCGAGGCATGGGACGCCGTCATAAACAGGATAAAGGGTATCCCTCCGGTGGGATACATCGAGAACATGATCGATTACGTGGTGATCGAGGTCGATGCGCCGCGTGCCATCGGTGCGATAATGGTCGGAACCATCCTTGCGGTATGCGGAGCCGTCATGCAGACCATCACCCGCAACGCACTGGCCGAACCGTACACGATCGGAATATCGTCAGCCGCATTGTTCGGAGTGACCCTGTCGATCGGTCTGGGGATATCTATAATGCCCGGTCTCGAAGGCGACATGGCCACCGGTGTCAATGCATTCGTGTTCGCCATGATACCTGCGATGGCGATAGTCTTCATAACGACCTTCAAGAGACTCAGCCCCAACATGATGATCCTGATCGGTGTCGGTATGATGTATCTGTTCTCGTCGGTGACGACACTGATAAAATTCAATGCGAGCGAAGAGAAGCTCCACGAGATATACATCTGGGGCCTCGGAACCATGTCGAAGGTCGGATGGCCGGATGTCCTGCCGCTGACGCTGGCAGCGCTGTTCGTACTGGTCGGGTTCACGCTATTGGCCAAGAACATCAACGTGATGATGGCAGGGGACAAGGTCTGTCAGAGTCTGGGCGTGAATCCTGTCCTCATGAGGATAGTCTGTTTCACGATGGTATCGCTGGGCGTTGCCGTCGCGGTGTTCTTCACCGGGACCATCGGTTTCGTAGGTCTGGTGGCGCCCCACATAACCAGGCTTTTCACGGGAAACAACAACAAGCTGCTGATACCCATATCGGCGATCGTAGGTACCTTGCTGATAATAGTCGGAGACATCGTCGTGAGGATGCTGCCGGGAGGTCTCCCTGCAGGAGTGATCACGGCACTTATCGGCAGTCCGCTGTTCCTGTACTTCCTATTCAGGCAGAAGAAGAACAGTGCATTCTGAATGATGCCGGAAGTATCTTACGAACTTTCCATGCCTGTCGATTCCGCATCGGTCGACGACATGTTGTTCTCTGATCCCTTCTTCTCGTTCAGTGCCTTGTTCATGAGAGGTGAGCTCTTCACGTCCTCGGACATGGGAACGGCACTCTTCAAAATGACGTGCGGGCGCCCGTCATCGTCGATGATCTCGGTCTGAACGCCGTAGACGGTCTCCATGTTCTCCTTGTTGATGACCTCCTGGGGGGTGCCGATGGCATAGATGGAGCCGTTGTGCATCATTATGATCTCGTCAGCGTACTTCGCAGCGATGTTGATGTCGTGGCTGATCATGATGATCAGGATCTGTTTGCTGACAGAGAGTTCCTTCAGCATCCTGGTGACATCAAGCTGGTGTCTGACGTCCAGATTGGAGGTGGGTTCGTCGAGGAGAAGTATCTTCGGTTCCTGGACAAGACCGCGTGCGAGCATGACCTTCTGGTGCTGCCCTGCGGAAAGTTCGTTGAAAGATCTCATCGCGAGGTGGGAGATGCCCATCATCTTCAGCGTCTCGTAGACGATGTCCAGGTCCTTATCGAGGGTGCCCCATTTGCTGTGCGGGTGCCTTCCCATGAGCACAGTATCTACAACTGTCAGGGGGAAGGTGTCATTGGAAGAATAGGGGACGTAACCGATATTCTTGGCCAGTTCCTTCATGGATGTCTCCTTGACATCCTTCCCGTCGATGAAGACCGATCCTTTCGTGGGGGACAGTATCTTGTTGATGCAGTGGATGAGTGTGGATTTTCCGACACCGTTCGGACCGAGTATCGATACGAATTTGGGTCCGCTGATATCCACGGTGACGTCATGAAGCACCGGTGTACTCGAATAGGAGAAGTCGATATCATCAATCTTCAGTTGCATGGATTCCAACCTGTTGGATTAGTAATCCAATAATACCCTCCTATTATATAATGTCCTTTAAGGATGATCTGTTCCGTCATGTGTCCGGATGACAGGATTGGACATGTGCCAGAATCCGAATCAATACGGTTATTAAGGTTGTCGGCGATAACTCCGCGATCAGATGAGGACAGCTGTCAAATACGTCATAGTGGCACTGCTTTCGGTGTCATTCATTCTCGCATACGCTCTGGCTTACGTGCTGTTCAAGGATGATGAGACAGCATTGTATCTCTGTCTGAGCATCGTCTCGATGACCGTGATGGCCGTGACGATGATCGCGGCGCTGTTCCTCTCAAGACCCTCAGCTTCCGAGATGTATCAGGATTATGTCGAAGAGCGCGAACGCGATTCGACTGGCAGGAAGTAGTGGATTATACATCCAATTTAATATCATCAGGGTGATATCTCCGCGTGGTAAGGGTAGCCTGCATCGGTATCGGCGCACATACAGGATTCGTGATGGAACAGTCGGCCGACAGGCTGCGTTCCGAAGGATACGATATCGAGCTGGTCCTGGGGGATTCCGTCACCCTGGACGAGGATCTCGATCAGCTCTACGATTATCTCGACTATGTATCGACATGCGATTTCATATTCATCAGCGCCCACGGGGACGTATCATATTTCAGACATTGGCATAATCTCAGGAAAGTCATCGAGAAGAACCGCATCTCAGGCATCGTCTACGGTTATGACGAATCGACGTCTCCAGAGATGCGCAGTCTTTTCCTGCAGTCGCAGGATGATTACAATCTGCTGTACAGGCTGGAAACGATAGGCGGCGATGAGAACCACAGGTCCGCACTCCTGTGGACGCTCAAGACATTCGGAGGGGCCGACATCGAGGTCCCCGAACCGGTCGTGCCGATGGCACAGGGTATATACATACCGGGCGAGGGCGCCCGGACACTGGATGAAGGTCTGAAGGATGTCGGTTCGACCGGACGTCCGGTGATCCTCATACTGTTCGTCAACGTATATTTCCTGAGACACAACACCGCATCCATCGACTGCCTTTGCGAGAAGGTCCGGGAAGTCGGAGGAGAACCCGTCGCCCTTTTCCTGAAATCGTATGAGGATCCTCTAACCGGTTCCATAGGCATCGCGCGCATCATCGACGAATACCTTGTCCGCGGCGGAAGGCCGATCGTCGATGCCGTTATCAACACCATGGGTTTCGCGATGACTCTGACCTCCAAACCCGGTTCAGGCGAACAGGTCCCGGATGACAATTTCTTCGAGAGGCTCAATGTACCGATCCTTCAGGCCATCAACCTGTATGGGTCGGCGAAGGAGTGGAAGGACAGTCCCTTCGGGCTGAGTCCTGCGGACATCTCGATGAGCGTCGTCAATCCCGAGTACGACGGGCAGATAGATTCCGTGCCCTACGGCGGTTCCGAGAAGGTGGAATCAGGGGATTTCAAACAGATCCCCATCGAGGAAAGATGTTCCGCGATCGCCGAGATGGCCTGCCGCTGGGCACTCCTCAGACACATCCCGAACAGAGAGAAGAAGGTCGCGATACTCATCTACATGTATCCTCCGCGCCAGGACCTTGCCGGCGGAGGTTACGGGTTGGATACGTTACAGAGCGTTTCCGACATGCTCCGCTGGTTCAGGGATGAAGGGTATTCTCTAGACTGGATGCCCGAGGACGGGAAGGAACTCGTCAACAGGCTCCTAGACGGCGTGACCAACGATGACAACTGGAAATCCGACAAGCAGCTGCGCGATGTCGCGGTGGACACGGTCAGCAGGGAGCAGTATGAGGGATGGTTCTCCCGGATCGCGGAATCGGCACAGAAACGCTTCATAGAGGCATGGGGGGAACCGCCCGGCGACATGCACGTACTGGACGGAGAACTTCTTCTTCCCGGGATAATGAACGGCAACGTGTTCATCGGATTCCAGCCGGACCGCGGGAAATGCACCACCGAATCCATCCACGATCCGTGGACGGCACCTCCTCATCAGTATCTCGCTTTCTACAGGTGGCTGAAGGAGGACTGGGGTGCCGATGCGGTCGTGCACATCGGTACCCACGGGTCCCTGGAATGGCTTCCCGGGAAGAGCGTCGGTCTGTCGGACGAATGCGATCCCGACATAATACTGGGAAAACTGCCGGATATCAATCCGTACATCATCGACAATCCCGGAGAGGGGATGCAGTCCAAACGCAGGCAGTATGCCGTCACCACCACCCACATGATACCTTCGATGGCCCGTTCAGGCGGTTACGACGAGATAAACGAGCTAGAGGTGGCAGTGCAGGCATACCTCAAGGCGAAGGATTTCGGACAGACCGATAAACTTCCCTCGATAATGGAGAAGATCATCGAGCTTTGCGTGAAGCTCAACATGATGTCCGATCTGGGATTATCGGTAGACTGCACCAGAGAGGTTATGGATTCGAAGATCGACCATCTTTACGATTACATACTGGAAGTGAAGGATGCGCTGATAAAGGACGGACTGCACATCCTGGGCGAGGTCCCCGAGAACGAGCGCATGGACGAGATGATCTATTCTCTTGTCAGATATCCCAACGGCAGCGTGCCGTCGCTTAGAGAGGCGGTCGGCCGCTATTACGGATACGAGGTGGAGGAACTGCTGAGGGATCCGTCAGGGGTGCTCCCCGACGGACGGCTCAAGGGGGAGATGATCGACCGTATCGACGGTGAGATGTTCTTCCTGATAGAGCGGTCCCGCGAGGCCGGTTTCAGCATCGATGCGGCGAAGAGGACAGCATCGGAGATGTTCCCCGGAGAACACAAAGACATGGATCTGGCACTTGAGTTCATGTGCGGTTTCCTCATCGATGCGGTACGCAGGATGGGCGATGAGCTGGGCAATGTGATGAAAGCATTGAACGGCAGATTCGTGCCGCCGGGGCCGTCAGGATGCCCGGGACGCGGACGCGCTCAGATCCTGCCGACGGGACGCAATTTCTATTCCATAGATCCGGACGGGATCCCGTGGAATTCCAGCTGGGAGATCG
>JAEEGL010384647.1_pt1 | contig 10915 bp, 10 predicted proteins | sample 9134231 | NCBI WGS metagenome assembly JAEEGL01 (sample SAMN16246548, study PRJNA631951) | gut metagenome | biome: gut microbiome; feature: rumen; material: fiber-attached | host: Bos | place: Iran: Karaj | collected 2018-10
CATATATCTTTGTTTGTCGCTTTGATTATAATCTATTTCTTACTCACGTAAATATAAATCAAAAATGTATTTTCCATTTAAATTATCAATTGTAACAAATCTTTCCGAATGTCCAATGTTTTCTCCAAGCATTTTTAATTTATCATTCCATAACAAACCAATTGCTGGAATTCCTAATGAATATGCTATGATACATGCGTGGAGTCTTGCTGAAATTACAAAATTAAATTCTGAAATAATTCTTACTAACTCTACCTCATTTTTTGGAATTTTTATTGAGTTTTTATCCAAATTACAAGCTATGCATATTTCATCTAACAATTCTAAATCATTATCAAAACCATTTATAAATAATTGAAATTTTAATCCATATGATTGAATAAGTTTAATTAAATCAACATATAAACTCAATAACTGATGTTTTGAAAAAAATACGTCATTATCTTTAAAAATCTCACTCCGAATCAAGCCAATTCCAATTATTTTGGAGTTATTTTGCTTTGATATTTTAAATACACTTTGTGTAAAAACAGCTGGATCCGCAACTTTATATGAAGACACAGAGTTATTATCTTTTTCAATATATTTTTTCTGTAAAAGATCTATATCATCTCTAACTGTAATTAACTTTACACAAGGTTTATTAAGAGATTCTTTCAGTATCTGACACTTTTTGTCATTTTCGTCATAACCTTCAACACCTACCGCATTAAAAAATACAGAAATATTTTTCCTAGAAGCAATATTTATTATTGCAGAAATTTGGGCCCAAAATAATTGATATTTAAATTTTATTATTCCTCCTCCTACAAAAATAATTTTATCCACATCATTTATATATGTATCAAAAAGTTCTTCATATATTTTAACCTGATACGATAAATATTTATCTTTATTAATAATTTTGTGAATAATTTTTCTTGTAATTTTTTTAAATATAGGAAGTTGTAAATTTAAATCTAAATTGATATATTCATCTGAACTATACTTCTTCAACAATGTTTCTGAGCATTTAAAAATTACTTTATCACCGAAATTTTTACAATTAATGAGACCAACTAATATACATTTTTTTTGCATACAGTTATCGCCCCCCATTTAATAATCTAAAAAATGGTTTACAAAATTTATCAAGAAATATTCCAATCAATAATGATATTATAATCAAAACAATTGATACACAAAAATACTCAAGAAGCGATAGAAAAGAATTTGTCATAGGCAATATACGTAACCATAATTTCCGGAAAATAAGAAGAAATAATGGTTGATGAATTGCATATACGAAAAAAGAATAACGTGATAAAAATTCTTGAATTCTAAATATTTTATTATTATGTATTATAATATTAGAAAATTTTAACAAAATAATAGCCGACGTAATTCGTATTAGATTTTTTGTTACAACATAACTAGTATTTCCAGTATAAGTATAAACAAATAAGAGTAAGAATATTGGAATTATTTCATACCATTTGATAGAATCTACAATTTCAATACAATGAATTTTTTCTTTTGCCCAGTACATTCCGAGAATATAAAAAAACAAAGCTTGATTAGAAATTATAATAGAACGAAATCCACAGATAAACCAAATTGAAATAAGAATAAATAATCCTTTTTCAATTTTTTTCATTAAGTAAGACAGGATTGGGGATAAACAAATTAAGAGAAACAAATCTCTAACAAACCATAATTGAGTTACAAAAGGGTAGTTATTTCCAGAAGCTTTATAACCAATAAAAAAATGGAACCAATCTTTTATTGTCCATAGGTTTAGCTGCAAGACATCTTTAGAATTATACGCATTTGAAATAAAATTCTTAAATAATAAAGAAAAAATAGTATAAAAGATTAGTGTTGCTAATGACCATAAAAAGAATGGAATTAAGATAGTTTTTACTTTTTTCCGTAATAAATCCAGATATCGATATTCTTTGGAAAACTGTAAAAAGGCTGCAAAAACAAAAAACAATGGCACAGACCCCCGCCCTAATCCTTCACTAATAAAGAGCTTAAACCAATAAACAAAATTATTCTCAACTAGAATATGATTAGTATTTGCTGCTAAATTAAAAGTAGTTATATTATCATTAGTGAAATGATTGTGAATAAATACAACTAATATAATTAATATGAATCTTAATGAAGTAATTCTTTTAGAAATATTATCGTTTATAATTTCCATATTCGTAACTCACCCATTATTTATTTCTCTAAACTATTTATTTTCAGCTTCTTTATTTTTCCAATCAAATTCTGTTTCTCGTTTCTATTTAATCCTATTAAAAATATAATAATACTACTCCAAATAATTGAAATACTAACAAATATCACAAGCCATAAAAATGATTGTTTAAAAATTCTTATAACAAAAAAAGGTGCTACGGAAGATAATGCTGTTATAAAAAGGAAGAATAATAGAAGTCGAAAAAATGGAAAGAAAAGTTTCTCATTAATTATTCTTTGCAAAATAACTAATCTCAGAATAAGAGATATAACAGAAATTGATATCTCTACAATAAAAACAACTTCTGCAGCAAATCCTAACTTAAGGAATATATATGACACAGGAAGATTCAAAATTCTAGCTCCACCAACTACAGACTGATACAATCGTATTTTCCCCGTTGCCTGAACTACAGCCATAAGCGGATAACTGATTGAATCGATAAGAGCATGAATTGTAAGCAGGCGAACAAACAAAACTGTATGGTCTGGAACATTTTTTAACCAGAGCTTCATTACATATGGTGCTTCAAAATACAGGGGAACACAAATCATAAGCATTAGATAAAAAACAATTTTTGTTCCATATCTCAGCATTTTCATCATTTCGTCTTTTTTTTCTGCTGCATAAAGCTTAATGATATGAGGCTTTAGTGCATTACTGAAGTTCTGAGCAAAACTCATGACAGCTGCACTTACCTGCGAAGAAACGGCACGGGCCGCATTAACAATCGGTCCAAAGAACAAATTAAGAAGTATTGTAATACCCTGTTTTCTTACAACTGTAGACACAGAACCAAACAGATTCCAACCACTGTAGCTCACAATTTCCTTAAATAACTCTACATCCTTTACAAAATGGAATTTACATTCCTCATAATGCGTATGACAATAAAGTCTATATAAAGCAGTATTTATAAATGATACAGCAGAAAGAAGCAAACCGTAAACAATAAGCTTATCGTAAGGTAAAACCTTTAATAAAAATACAATTCCAAGTTTTAATCCAACTTCGACAATACTGACATACGCATACACATTCATGTTTTCATGGGCAATTATATCTGCCATATAAGGTGCTGTAATAAGTGTCAGTAAAAAAGAGAAAATTGCTGCCTGATAAATCCAGTTTGCAGCCACCATTCGTTCCTGGGGAATTACAAGCTTATGATTAACAAACCAGAGTCCAACGGTTTCTGCAAAGAATAAAACAATTAAGGCAAGCAAAACATAAATCTGGAAGGTAATGGAAAAGGTGGTTTTTAAGTGTTCGCTATCGTTTTTTCCTAAATCAAAAGAAAAGTATCTTTGACTCGCTGTCGCCATAGCGTTGCTTAAAAAGCTGAACATTGTAATTACACCAGCCACAACATTATAAATACCATAATCTTCTGCCCCAAGAACATTCAACACTACACGAACCGTGTAAAGTGAAACCAGCATTATCAATATCTGGCGGAAGTAGAGCATTAATGTGTTTTTTGCAATTCGCTGTGAATCAGACATTATAGTATTTTAACTTGAAGGCAAGGTAATGTCAATTTAACACTTTTCTATAGCAAAAAATGAAACATAAAGCCTTATCCTATGCATTGGTTAATCCAAAGTCTTGTTGAACTAGGAGGTTTACTAGGAAGCATATCATCTTTAAACTGTTCCGCCAACTTCAAATACATGAAATCAACTTACTGGTATCAAAACATACTGCTGCGGAAAGAATATTTTCAAAAATAATATCTGCTATTGCTTTATTTCGGTTTTGTTCGGATTTCTTTTTTGCTTGACGTGGTAATTTCTCGCCATTTTGATCTTTTGTGTAAAACTGAAAATGGTAAGGATTATTATCTATAGGACAATGATCGTAAGAAAAAACATATTTTTCATCATTGAACTGAACTTCTACATTATGCAAATAATCTGCATAGAAATAAAAATCAAAAGGATATTTACGCTGTTCCGGTTTAAAATCATACTGAGTGACTGACATTGTATATAACTCTGTTCTAGAAGTTCCTTCGGGCACTATTTTTTGTATAAAATCGGAAACTTCAGCACCTGCATTGTAGAGAGAATACAAGTCTTTTTGAGTTTCGCGAGTAAAGCCGCTTGATGCTGGAAGTTTTTTACCCAAATTATGCTCCAAAATAACCTGAGAGTTTATTTATTTTAAGCTCTGAAATTTTCATTATACGTTTTTTGGCGTCAGGTATATACTCTGTAACAAAAATAGCATTTGGGCAGGTGTTTTTATAATCAATAATATTTTTTCTTCCTTCATAGAAAAGAGTAATTTTTAATGAATCATTCCTTATAGAAATAAGAGGCTTTTCTTCAAATTTAATTCTGTATAACTGTTGTAAGAGCGTCTTAGGTATATCAAAATCACATGTGTTACCATTTACTATTTTATAACGACTTTTAGCATCTTCTATACATGACCTAATTAATTCAGAAGAATCGTTTACCTCTTCTTCTACAGGAGTTATCAAAACTTCGATTTTTTTGTTTAAAAATGAACGAGGTAATGAAATAAATGGTGTCAAATCATTAGAATCGACTATTCTGCGAAGACATTCCATATACACCTCCTGTAACTCTATTTAAATATATAGCAGTGCATAATGAAAAGTCAATAATATTTCCCAATATCCACCTTTGTCTATTCCACCCATTGCTCAATCCAATTTCTTGTTGCGTCATAAATGTTATTATTTTTGTTTACCAGAGAATAACCTCTTGGATGATTTGTACTATAATCAAAATCCTTAACCCCCATACCTGTATAACATAAATCGGGACTGCTAAGGTATGGCTTTAACATTTTGTTCCAGTTATTAAATAAAAGACTGCATTCTGCGTAATTCCAATGTAATTATCGTGCAGCAATGCGGGATTTCACAAGCAGATTTATAATTATAAGAAAGTTGAAACTTTAGAGGCAAGTTCTTTTGAGCTTTTTGCATTAAGAGATTCCAGGAATCTTGTAACAATTTTTCTATCAGGAGAATCTGGAGGCAGCATAGAAAATGCTTTTTGAATGCAGGTCTCTAAATTATTATCAGCAGCAGAAAGCTTTTTTACACCCCTTAAGAAATCTTTTGTATATTTGTTTTCTGTCAGAATAATCTTTTTTGCATTTTCAATTCTTTCTTTTAATAAAGACCTTAAAAGCTCACGCCTTTCATCTTCAACCTTTGGATTTTCCTGGAGAATATTAAAATAAAAATCGGGAAGCCCTTGGAGACGGGATAAATCAATATCAAGTAATGCTATTTCTGTTGCAAATTTTTTAAGCTCTTCTTTTTGTGTCTGGCTAAAACTTCTGCTTTCGACATTCTCCATAAGAGAACGGCTCTTTTTTAAATCGTGAGTCGGGTATTCATAAAACATTGCATTTCCAGTATCAAATATAGGAGCAAAGCCTATCCATTTCATTGTATCAACATTGCGAATAAAACCGAAATTACCAAAATGTCGGTCGGTGTTAGCAACAATGTAATCAAGCAGAATCATCTGATAAAGCTTTTTTTTAATTCCTTCAAGATTGGGCATGTTAAGAACACGACAGCATTCTATCAGATGATTAAAGGTAGAAGTATTCTTGTCTTTTTTAAGTACAAACTGAATGTAACCTGCGGTAACATATTCTGTGTGTTCATCAATAAAGCACTTGCAGGAAGAATAAATCTGAAGTTTTTTCGAACCTCTTATTTTAAAAGAGTAATCCACATAGTTAAAGTTTAAAAGCCTGCACAATTCCGAAGCGAGTTTTTCGTTAAATGGTTGTTGGTAATAGGCAGGTCTTCCATATTTTAAAAGACAGCGTTTGTTTCTTAGAATTACCCAGCGTTTGTCCTGTTCTCCGTTTGAAAAAAGATCTGGAGTGTCGGTCCGCATATTTTCAAAATCAGGATTTTTAGCAAGTGTTCCGGTAATATATTTTCCTATATCTTCATTAAAGTCATTTGTATAAAAATTCCCTTTTTCCCAGGTCATATCTGAACCTTCCCGCTTAAGCCAGTACTGGTCAGAAAGATTAAACCCAAAGGTGTTTTCAAATAGATGAGCGAATTCTGTCTTATCAATGTTTTCCCTGTTTTTCGGAATAATACGGCTCTGCCACCATTTTTGAATTGCATTATTTAATCTGCCTGAAGGGTAGTTGTTCAAGCCTACAGGAATGAGCTCCCTATCGTATATTGTAACTATATCACCAAAGGCAAGAGTATTTTTTTCAAACTGAACTTTCAGCACAGGCTTGTTTTTAAGATAAAGTGTATAGTCTTCCATATTTTATCCTTTTGAGTTACCAGTAAGAAATTCCATAAGATTGAAATCATCTCTAAAGACAGGAACACCACCCCAGGTGTTAGAAAGATAGTTTTTATTTATAACCATGTCGGTACGCACCTTAAGCTCACTAAGACTGAAAAGAGACGTTGAATTATCAGCCTTAAGATCTGCAAGCCATATTTCATCCTGACGCAATAACTCAAGATTCATAATGTTTGTTTCGTGAGCCGTGGTAAGCATCTGAATCTTTTTATCCTTTACATATTCCAGGTATTTTCGGATAAATTGAACAGAAAGCTTTGGATGAAGGCTTCTGTTTATTTCATCGATTATATAAACCTTTTCTTTGTGGTTAAGAAGAATCTCGATTAACTGGAATAATCGGTAAAAACCATCGCTTTCTTCGGCCATAGTCAATTTAATGGTGTTGCCATTGTATTCATGTACAAACAGTAAATGGTTGTAAACAGCTTCTCCTTCTTTATCAAGATTAACAATGCAAATATCGTTTCTGCTGCGTAGAACAATACTGAACATACTTGAATAGGGAGTTTTTTGATTCTGCTGCCTAAGTTTAAAACCAGCAATTGCCTTTCTTGTATAATCATCAATTTGTTTTTGTTGAGAAGCATTTATAGTTTTATATATAGATTCTCTTGCAGCAGGCTCTGTAAGAATTTCTTTAATACCGGTATCAAATTCATTAAGCAGCTTTGTAAATTCTTCCAGATAAAAATGCTTATCTACAGATGAAAGCGCGGTTTCCCGGACAGGCTGATCAGGGAAGATAATTTCCAGAGTGTTGCTAAACCATTCATAAATTGCTTTCAGGATAATTGAATTTTTATTGCGGACAAAAATCGAACTTGCATTTGTATTTATATAGTAGATAAAAGACTGCTGAGATGAATCAAAATTTCTGGACAGAATCTGAATATCCTCTGAATTAATATCTTCTGAAAACTTATAGCCGGAATTTATTACATATTTAAAGATAATCAGTTTTTTTTCATTTTTTATTTTTGATAACTGTTCTTCCAGTATCGTACAGTCACAAAGAGAAACTTTTAGCGAGTAGTTGTAAATGGAATTATTGATTATAAAACTAATTTCAAATGACGAAGGAGTCATTTCATTTTGTGGGTAACACCTGCAACATAAACCTTTGGCTTTTTGAAGGGCATTTTGCGTCGTAATGATTTTTTTAATAAAAAGCAGTGCTTTTAACAGGTTTGTTTTTCCGGAACCATTTTTGCCATAAACAACAGAAAATTTTAACAGCTTAATCTTATCATTATTAAAGGAATAGACATGCTCAGGCTTTTTATGCACGTGTCCGCTTTTAAAAGAGAATTCCGTCTTTTTGTCAAAGGATAAAAAGTTTTCTATACTAAAGCTTATGAGCATTCAGAAATTACCTCTAACTGTAAATTATACATGCCAAACTGTATAAAATCAACAAAAATTAGTCTTTTAATCGAATAAATCGAAAAAATATTAAAAAAAAAGATAAAAAAAGCGCTTTATAAGGACAATATTAACAGATTATTCGAAAAAAACGAAAATTAACCAACAATAATAACGCTGTTATTCTTTATTTGGGAGCTGCTCAAATTAATATGTCCGGAATGACATCTCACTGTTGAAGTGAGATAGATTTTATAATAATTTTACCTTATTATTTATACAAGATTGTTTATGAAACGAGTAATTTTTCTAATTTTATTTTCTTCACTTTTAGTATCATGTAAGGCAGATACATATTTGGAAAAGAAATCTGAAGAAATTTCCTGCAGTAATTATCGTGCAGCTATGCGGGATTTTGTTATCCGCATTTCTGAAACTGCCCGCCAGTCAAACAAAGACTTTATTGTTATTCCACAAAATGGGCAGAATGTTGCCTGGGACGATGATGACGATATAGTTCCAGACCCTCTGTTTTTTAAAGCTATAAATGGAACTGGCCGCGAAGATACTTTTTATGGCATGAATGCCTCTTATGAAATTGCAGATGGAAAGAAAACTCCTGAAAATCTGTCTCTTGAAATTCAAGAAATGTGTGATGTTTATAAAAGTGCAGGCTTAACTGTTCTTTCTATTGATTACACAAGGGCCAGCAATAACTATATAGAAGATTCTTATTCTAAAAATGCTCAGAAAGGCTATATCTCCTTTGCCGCAACTCAGCGCAAATTAAATGAAATTCCTTCTTATGAGCCCTATAATAAAAATTCAGCTGACATTACAAAACTTAGCCAGGCTCAAAACTTTCTTTATTTAATAAATCCGGAAAAATATTCCTCAAAAGAGTCCTTTATTTCTGCCCTGGCAGAAACTGATTACGACTTATTTATAATTGATTTATTCTGCGCAGAAGAAATACTGACTTCAGCTGATTTGGCCCGTCTTAAAACAAAAAAGAATGGCGGCAGGCGTTTAGTCATCTGTTATATGAGTATTGGAGAAGCTGAAGATTACCGCTGGTACTGGAAAGAAGCCTGGAATAAAAATCCGCCGGCCTTTTTGTGCCCCGAAAATCCGGAATGGAAGGGCAATTATAAGGTAAAATACTGGTATCCTTCCTGGCAAAAAATTATCTCTGGCCCCGACGGCTATCTTTCAAAAATTGTAAACGCCGGTTTTGATGGTGTTTACCTTGATATCATTGATGCTTTTGAATATTTTGAAGAGCTGTTACCTGAATAATCAGAGAAGCAACTTTTCAGCAGCCTTCATACTTTTTCAATATCAATCTTTTTGCTATAATAGCGGAATCAAATTTCAGAAAGTTTTTTGAGAATTGTTTTCTGTTTTTTGAAACCATTTAAGTTATTGATTTGTTTTTGTTTTATAAGGAGTACATAATGAAAAAGACAGTCGCAGTTATTGCTGCAGCGGCATTTACCCTACTTTTTATTTCCTGCGCTTCAAAAGAAGCAGAAAATTATGATTATTCATACGATTACACACAGGATGAATATGAATACATAAATGATGCAGAACCAGTTTCTACCGATGACTTTCTGGCAAGTATTGAGCCGGTAGATCTTGAGCCTCTGTATTTTCTTAAAAAAAGCGGAAAAAAGGTATCCCCTAGAGAGGTAACAAAGGTCGCACTTGTTCCACGAACCAATGCCGTTGAATTCCACTTTAGAACCGGTCCAAATGAAGTTGCCATTATCTGGCGCAAAGCAGAACGAGATAAAATACTCGACGCCTGCCAGACCTTCCTTCAGCAATACGAAGAAAAAACTGTACCTCATGTAAAGGTAAAGATTAAAAATGCTTATTTTGATTCCAGGTGTTCTCTCTGGTATGGTGTAATAGGACCTGCAAACGGATGTGAAAAGAACAAATACTATGTTATTCCGGAATTTATAGACAAGCGTCCTTATCTTCTGATTCGTTTTGTTCCGACACAGATAACTTCTTCTTCTACATATCAGTTTACACCAAAGGTTTCTCTTTATCTGTCGCCTTCACAGGTAAGAGACTTCATGGAGGTTATGAATCAGGATAACCTCGAAGCCGTTATTAAAACCCACAAAGAAAAAGCTTATACTTACTAAGTGTTAAATAAAAAAGCTGCAGCTTTAATAGTTGCAGCTTTTTTTTTGCAGAAAATCAACAGACAAAGCTTTTGCTTTTCTGAATCTTTTATTTCTTCTTCTGCTCGCTAGGCTTAGACTTAGCTCCGGCAACAGCAGCAGCCATTTTTTCCTGAGCCTTAGCCATATCATTAACCATAAGAATTGGCTGACCGGTAGCATCAAGAGTATCGCGCCAGAGTGAGCCCTCAGGGTCAACTGCGTTACGGTGAGCAGTTACAGCCTTGATTGGAAGGTGAACGAACTTGTCATGAACAAGACCAATTACACACTTTGTCTTTCCAGCCATTGCAGCATGAACAGCATTGTTACCAAGACGCTCGCAGTAAATTGAGTCGCTTGCAGTAGTAACGCTTGCACGAACCTGATATGAAGGGTCAATATATTTAAGATTGATTTCGATATTCTTAGCCTTAAAGTACTTTTCAATTTCTGACTTAAGGAATACGCCGATATCAGAAAGCTTTTTGTTTCCAGAAGCATCAGTTGCACCGGTAGCCTGAAGAAGATCCTGACCGGCACCTTCAGAAACTACGATTACGGCATGACCACGCTTAGCAAGACGACGCTCGAGGGTTGCAAGGAAGCCGTTCTCGCCATCCATTTCAAAAGGAACTTCCGGAATAAGACAGAAGTTTGTTTCGTGGCTTGAAAGGGCTGCAGCAGCGGCAATAAAACCGGCCTCACGTCCCATAAGCTTTACAAGACCAATACCGTTAATCTGTGAAGCTGCTTCCATGTGAACAGCGGCAACAGTTTCCTTAGCGCGCTGAACAGCAGTTTCA